>ERZ1029870.21-NODE-21-length-24449-cov-1411.445478_pt1 | contig 24449 bp, 26 predicted proteins | sample MGYA00519236_ERZ1029870 | MGnify/ENA primary metagenome ERZ1029870 (study PRJEB33666, sample SAMEA4610924) | skin metagenome | biome: Human-associated habitat; feature: Malodor aspect; material: skin | place: Philippines | collected 2015-08 ... | reverse complement strand
TTGATAATGCAGAGTAATGCTCTTTTTTATTAAGAATCTCATTCAAAATAAAAGGTAAAGTACTTTCTAAGCTGAAAATTGCTGATTGATTTACGTTAGATTGATAAGCGATAAAATATATAAATTCGTTCTCATTACCATAAGTGATTTCTGATAGGTTGATATCCTCTTTATTACGCATAAAATCTTCTTTCATAATATTTATTACTTCTTTTGCAATAGGTTTTGCCATTAATTCAATCCATTCATTAGTTTGTTCATCATATATTTTAGGAATTGCATTCATTATTTATCCACTCCTGTATCTATCCAAATTTTTGTTTTATCTGTTGGCTCTGTGTTACCAATTTCGAAGTTTGATGTTTCAGTTATCTCGCTTTTTAAGTAACCATTTTTTACTGCGTATTCAGTGAGTTCTTTCCACAAGTTGTTGTTATCAACTTTCGTAATGGCATTACCTAAAACACTACTTTCCACTCTGATTTTCGCTTTGTTATCACTAGGGAAGCAGTAAGTGTTATCCACCCAAATTTCTAATGTGTAAGTACCAGCAGGAATAATTGTGTCGATAACCACGTCACATAGGTATTTACCGTCTTGTTCTTTGACTGTTGTGTCATAGATATATTTAACGCCTTCACTATCAGTTAGATATACCTTTGCTTGTTTACCATCTAACTGTAAATCATCACTATTTGCGTCAGTTAAGATGTAACGCATGACGGATAGGTCGCCTTGCTTAATTCTGTTACCATCTACACTTTCTTCTAAATTAAGTACGTTTGTGTACATTTCATCACCTCAATATAAAAAGCCGACACATAAGTGCCGACTATTTTTTCATCTTGATATTTATTTCCGATGTTTCATTATCATCTAACTCTTTATTATATTTAGTAGTCATTTCTTCTTTAATTTCAGTTGTAATATTTGGTTGCTTATCTTTATCTTTGTTAATAACTGCTAATCTTTCAGCTAATTCTTTAGGTACTAATACACCCATTGCTGCACAATTTTCAACTACTGATAAAGCTTCATTAGCTATATAAAATAAGATAGTAGCCATGATTAAACCACCACTTAAATTAAGTATCTGATCCATAACATTAGAAACAATTATGATAAAAAAGATTAATATTTTACGTCCAAAACCGAATAGTCCTTTTCTCGACCATAGTCTACCATCTTTAATTGCTTTTATAATTCCTGTGACAATGTCTAGTCCCATCAAAAGAATAAGTACGTACAAAAGCTTTAAATCTCCTGCATAGAAAAATGTTCTAAATTCTTCAGTTTGAACGATACTTACTTCTGTCTTTTCCAAGTAGTCCACCTCTATTCTTCGTTAGTTTCAGTTGTTTCTTCCACGTACTCTAATAAAGTTGTTAGCTTTACTGGTTTGACTGTCACTTTTTCAGCAATAATACCGAATTCATAGTTTAATTCGTTTAGACTATTTAAACGTTGAGCAAGTGCTTTAACTTTATCTAAATCATCAAATTTAGTTGCGATGTTTACGTTACTGGTTGGGTAGAATTGACCTCTGTAATCATTATCTAAAACAGCTTCTTCTCCTCTTTCATTCACTTGTACTAAGATATAACTTTCTGTGTTTTTTACGATTTCATTTGCCATGATAAATTCCTCCTAAAATTTGGTATAAAAAGAGTGCTAAAGGTTACTCTCCTTCAGCACTTACAGTATCTTTATTCTCTTGTTCTTCTTGTTCTCTAATTACTGCTCTTAACATTGCATTTTCTTGTGAAAGTTTAGCGTTTTGAGTAACTAACTCCTCGATAACATAACTTGGATTAGCTTGTAATTGATTGTTCATTTAATTTTTCCTCCAATGTATCTACTTTTTTAATTAATTCTTGAATAGCTTTAGTATTCCAAAACATGACTTCATTTCCATCAAAACCATCTCCATGTCGCCATTCAATAGGTATTTCACGTTCGATGATAATACCGTGATGATTACGTGCATAGTTTGTTTCTTTTTCTGAATTTAACTTGTATGAATACAATCTCAAGTCATTTCTAAATGCATCTAACACACTGTAATCCCATTCTTTAATATCATATTTGAATTTTTCAGACGACATAGCGTGCCAGTTAGCAAAGCGAATGTCTTTATATCCTGTATCTCCACCGTTATATCGTAAGTTATTTGTCACTCGTAATTCTCCAGTAGACACACCTATATAGAAATCTTTAGCAGTATTAACTCTTATAGAGTTCGCTTGTACATCTAAACATTGCAAGTCTTTGTATCTCACATCACCATTGTTGTAACCTTTTTTATCGGTTATACGTAATGCATCGTCTACTAGTACATAAGCGTTGCTACCTTTTGATGTTAAATCTCCATATAATTTATCTCCAAAGAAGTGGCCAGTACCGATATCACCGTCTTTGTTTGTTGCATAGATTGTACTATTAACCGAACTTTTACTAAATCTTATTCCTGAACCATATTGTGACGTATCACTTGAAACATTACCGTATTTAAGAACACCGTCTGTGTATGCACCACTATCGTTTTGTTTTACATACATAGCAAATTCATTGTTTCCAGTTCGGTTATCACGGTAAGGTCTGAAGTAAATACCATAGTTACTTTCAATGTTTACAGTTAAGTTTGCATTTAGAATAATACGACTGTAATCACTTTCTAATGCTACTGCACCGTATGTGGAGTGTAGTCGAACACCACGAGAGGTATCATTATATTTCGTTGAGTGAAATTCTAATGTACCTGCTGTTTCATCACCTGCACCAGCAAGCATTGTTGATAAACCTTTTTCAGTCAAATATAGATTATATCCAGTTGTTCTATTTTGTACTTTTACAGTTCCACCTTGAATACCTAATCTTAAATTAGCGGTATCAGTTTCATTTGCCCAAGTACGTGTGAAAGAACCATAAGACAAGATAGAATTATTTCTAATATCTAGATAATCAACACTATCCCCACCACGAATACCAATGTTATTAACATTAATATCTAAACCTTCGGGACTTAAATTTAAACGGTTGATAATTTCACCTTTGCCTACTTTGTCATCAACCTTACTAGCCATCACATTAAAATCTTTATTGACTGTAATATCTACTTTATCGCCTCTAAGTTGAATACCGTTTCTATCCATAGTGTAAGATTGAATATTACCGTTTTCATCGTAACTTAAATTTATCCCTTTAGTTGTGGCTGATATTTCTGAAATCACTTGAGATAGCGTTCTACGACTAGCGTTGAAATCTTGCTGACTAGCTTTTAAACGAATTTCTTCGCCATTTTGACTAATAGATGTTTCCATTTTATTCATTCGTAATTCATTTGATTTTTGGTTTTTATCTATATAATCTTTAGCCGATTGCATACTTGTTGAAAGTTGTGTCGTTGTTACTTTATCTGATATTTGATTAGCTAATTGTACACGCGCACTTTCTGCATTATTCAAACGTGTAACGATATTGTTTTGGTCAAGGGTATAATCACTTTTAGAAACTTTACTACTTACTTGTTCGCTTAACACATTTAAATTAGATTTATTTTGATTGACATCTGTTTTAATAGGCTGTAATTGATCGTTTAATGTTTGAGTAACCTCATCTTTTGTAGCTGTGGCTACTAACGCATCTTTAACAATTTTTAAATCAGCATTATTTTTAGTAGATGTGATACTTAGGTTATTAAGTACATCTTTACTATCATTGCTGTTCATCTCAATTGGTTTAGCATTTTCACCTTTAACTAATTGAAAGTTTTTTATCAATACTCTAGTATATTCCGTTGGACTATTTAGAGTTATGCCAGTTGAATTTGTATTCTCTGGAGTGAATGTAATTGATTTAACTACCCATTTTTTACTAGGTACGAGAATAGGAGTGATTGAATAGGTTTTGTTACCATCACTAAGCTGAGTAAAACTTATATCAGTTAAACTATCGTTATATACTTCGAAAGAGAAAGTATAAGGCTCTAAATTAAATTTTAGATATTCTAATGTACCAAAATATATTGCTCCAGCATTTTTGTATTCAATTACTTTAATTTTATTTGATACATTTGGATAATCAATTTTGTTTTCGGGTAGTGGAGCGATACTTGAAACTTTAGTACCGACTACTTTTATTTCATCTCTCCCTACCGTTTTGACAACTTCATTGCGATTTCTTATGTTGCCTGTACTAACGCCATCGATATATTCTTCTTCCCATGTAACTAAAATTTCTTTGTTAATACCGTTTTGCTTTATATATGATTCTTCTGGTGTTCGCGTATTATCTTCTTCAGTTTTTGTTTGAAATGCCACAGACTTTGTTTCTGATTTTTTCTTCCATTCTGTTACATTACTATTTGTACCTATTACCTTTATTTCAACTTGTCCTAAAGTTTGTATATTTTCTTGACGGTTTCTAGTTTCTCCTGTACTTACATCATTAACAAATTTTTCTTCCCAAGTTATTAGTATCTGCTGATTGATACCTTCTTGTTTTGTGTATGATTCTTCAGGTTTTAGTGTTTCATCATATTCGATATTGGTTTTAAAAGGTATAGAGTTTACACTACTTTTTTTACGCCACTCTACTTTGTCAGAAACTCCCGTATCTACATATACAGTCATTCCTGAAAAGTATCCAGTTGGTACTCCAGCAGTGTTATTCAAAACAATATTTCTTCCACTTATTTTGAATGGTGGTGTAAATGTATAGTTACTACCTTGTATGCCTTCAATATCTATTTTTGTGGACTGACTTATTTTATCTAGGTCGCTTGTATTGACCACCGATACATAAACATTTGTATCATCTGCATTGACATATCGAACCGATAATATTTCTCTAGCCATTGACATCCACCTCTACAATTGCCGACGCTTTATAATAACTTGCATCTTTAAAGTTTAAATTATTACTATATCTATACAGATTTTTTGTTGTATCAATTTGATTTATTTTATTTTCAATACTACTTACATTTGCATTGATTTGGTCTTTAGCTACGTTCACTTTACTATCTATTGTGTTTGTCAATTTATCTTCTAACGATTGAATATTACCGTCTGTATAGCTTTTTAGAGCAGTCCTTATATTTTCTAATTCTTCTTTATTAGGAATATCAGCATATAACTGTTGATTTTCACTATCCCAACGACCATTAGGCAACGTTTCGGCGATTTTATCCATAGCGTCATTAAATTTCTCATCAGTATATTGTGATTGAAGTAATTTCAATCGTTTATCAATAGAAATTTTAGCGTCAGTAACGTATTTATATAATGTTTGTAACTTTTGACGATACACTGTAAATAAAGTTTGTGTATCAACTAATTTTCCTATTGTAGCTGTATCTTCGTCCATACTATCCAAATTAGTTTTAATCTCTTGATATACACCATCTACATCTAACAATGCTTGGTTTAAATTACTTTTTAAATCATCGTCCACAAGATATTCACTGTTTAATACATCGTACACATCATTTTGTAACTTACTGTGTTGAATAGTTAAATTGATGAAACTATTGTTTAAATCTCGGTACATCACTTGCTCACGTCTTAAACCACCTATTTTTTCTACATCATCAGCTGTTTGAGTTATCCATTTACCATTCCAGTAACGACGTAGTACTGCAACATCAGGGTTTGATGTGTCATACCATAATGTATCGTTTTGTGGGTTTTCTGGTGGTTCTGAACCTTTGAATATTTTGCGTTCGTAATATTCTAATTCTCCAGCGACAACATCGCTCACGATTGTGTTTACATTAGAAATATTGTCATTCAGTTTTTTAGTAATTTCATCAAGTTTTCTAGTAAAGAACTCTCTTAGTTTTGTTTCTTCGTATTCAATGACATTGCCAAAGGTAAATTCACTTTCATCTGCTAACCAGTTGTACTTAATACCTATAACTTCTGCTTCTATATATAAAGGTGGTCTGAAATCTCTATCTTTTACCCTTACGATATCTCTAAGATGTACTGTTACATCGTTATAATATTTATGAATATCGATTGAAGATACTTCATAGCTGATTGCTGCTTGATTACGTTTGTTGAGTTCTGTTTTAGCAAGTGTGGTCAAACGTTTAAGTGTCATATTCTCATCGTTACTTTCAGGCTCATATACATCCCAAATATAACGGTTAGGTAGTCCAAAAATCTCTTGTGCTTCATCGTCTACTACAACCGTTTCAATTCTTGAGCCATCTTCTTTTTCAGGACCAACTGCAAGTAAAGCAGTTTTCACTTCAGATAGATCAATCGTTCTTGTCATACCTGTTAAATCTTTACCTTTAGTAATTTCTTTACCTTTGAATAAGTTTTTAGGTTTAGTGATTGATACATAACGATGTTCAACAGTATGTGCGCCTAATTCAATATAAAAACTAGGGACCATGTCGTAAGTAGTACAAAGCATATAAATTAAATCAAACGGATTTGTATGAGAAGTCCATGATGTTGTTCTATTGCCACCGTATTCAGTATCGTCAGACACTTCCCAACCTGTATCAGAAAGTGTTTTGAGTAGCGCTTGTGTCGTTGTATGTGCTTCAAATTTACCAGGTTTAATTGGTTTTGCTGTTTTCAAATCTTCTAGGTAACTAGCGTTACATTCGATTTCAGTTGTACCATCAAAATTATCTGCAATGTGGATAATAATAAATTCTCTGAATGTACCGTTATTGTCTTGAGCGATAATACGATTACGTTCTCTTAATTTTTCTGCTCGAGTATTTTCAATCGTAAAATCAAAGGTTTCTGTTTTTTCTTCTACATTCATACTCATTTCAACATTGATTAATGCGCCATCACTTTGGCTAATAAAATCAATAATGTTGTCATTAAAATCAAGTACATGTATTCCTACATTCTTCACTATCTAACCTCCAATCTATAAGAATCTATCTTGCCAATATACTGTCGTATCATACGTATTTTCGGGATAAATAATACATTCATTCATACCTTTATTTATGTTAAAGAAGTCACTGCCAAATGTTTTTAAATCGAGTGCAGGTTCTTCGTTAATCGTTACTGTCTTTTCTGCCATATTAATATTGATTAAATCACCTTTTTTGATGATTAAATCTCTTGCTTTAGGTGGTTTAGGTAATATTTCATGATTATAACTACCTAAAATTGTTGTAGGCATATGATAGTTATTGCCATTTTTAGCAATGTAGATACTTACTGCTGATATAGGTCGTTGATAAAAGTTTCCTGAATCCACAAATACTTTTTCAGTCACATCTACTGGTGTAATTCTTTTAGGATAGTCCACTTCATCATATTTCCATGTTTTTATATAGAACTTATCTCCAATACGTTTTAAACGCATATAAATTACTATATGTTTCCATGTGTAAAACTTAGGTGCGTTTGTATAACTGTATATCTTCTTTTGATTACCATTTTGGTCGAATAGCGTTACATAGATTGTTCCTATGTTTTGAGTTGCTCTAGGGTTGCTATAACCAATAGAAGCAATCACACGATTGTCTGTATCATATATATATTGCGTTGCATGTGTTGCACCTTTTTTACCTTGATTAACATGTATTTTAACTGTCGAACTAAAATCTTGAGTGCTTTTACCGAATGAATGCTTATATTCTGCACCATTCCACCCACTCGTACCTGTAATACTGCTTTCATCAAGCATAAAAGCGTCTTTTGAAGAACTCATAGCCATAGAACCACCAACTGTTCCACCAGTTACATTATCGTTGATAGTACCGTTAGTGACTTTAGTCCATCCAAAGAAAGAACGCATCTCATCATTAAATAAAGTCGGTGTATAATCTTCGACCTTTTTATCTAAATCATCATCGCCTATCATAAAATAATCTTCGTTATTCTTCGTGATAGAGAAGTAACTTGCATTTTTTAACGCTGTTGCTTGCACAATGATAGGACTGTCGGCTGTTCCTGTACTTACTACTGATACTTGGTCAGAAATAGCTGTGTTTTTAGTACCTTCTACCGCATATTTGTATGGATCAAGTAATGTAACTTTCAAAGTAAGTTCAGCTTGCATACCTACATCTTTATCTAATTCAAAAGGACCAGTGATATAGGCGTTCCAATACCAGTTTTGGCTTTCAAACTGTAATTTAATTGGTTTATCACTATCCACTCTTTTCACTAAATCATTTATGATATCATCATGTTTTTTTTGACCGTTTCTGTTTGTGTGAGTGTCATTCCTTACTATCAAAGGAATTTCAAATTCTAACGGCCCTATTTTTCTATCTTTTAATACACCACCAGTTCTACCTGGTACTTCTTCAACTTCTAAAGCATAATTAAAAGAGGGTATTTTGAACCCTCTTTCGATATAAATATCATTCACTTTTTTATCATTAATAATTAAAGCGTCGCTCAAAATATCCCTCCTAAGTCACACTAGGTTTAAATCTAGCTTTCCTATTTTTATGACGTTCTCTTTTATCAACAATTGTATTTACTTCTTCTCCTAACGAATATCTATCAATTACATTAGATTTGTTAGCAATACGTTCGTTACTGTCTTCTAAGTTGAATAATGTAGAAATGATTGCATCCATTTTTTCAACTAAAGATGTTAATTTAACATTTTGTTCTTTTAATGCTTGATACTCTAAGTTTCTACGCATTTCTGTTTGCTGTTGCTTATCTTTTTCTTCTCTAATACCATCTGCAAAGCGAGAGATAGCCTCGTATACTGCTGATTGAGTGCGGTTGAAGATATCACTATTAATGACACGTTCAATAGCAGCGATTGATACATCATTAGGTATGATTTGCTCGCCACCTCGTAAGTTCATGATTTCTCCACCTTTTTCAAACACAGTGGCATAACCTTTACGAGCATTATTAGTACCTGTGGCGTAACCATGACCATGACCGATAACTTGTAACATTCCAGTTCTGCCATAACGTTTTTTAGCATAATTGATAGCTGCCATAGCATTATCTAAACCATTCATAATATTGCCATGACCTGGTAATTTATTTGCAGCAAACGTTGTCGGAACAACTTGTAGTAAACCTCTTGCTCTGTTCGCGCCTTCGTTCCCGTCGTGTAATGAAGCGCTTTGTATAGCACCAGCATTACCGCCACTTTCCGTTTGTATTTGTCTTATCCAAGCATTTACATATGCTGCTGTTGTTGGAAGGCCATTTGCTTTTAACGCTTGTTTGATTTCAGGTTTCCATTTGTTTGCAGCTTTTGAGCCTCCACCTTTACTACCATTATGTGATTTCAACCATTTAACTGGATCAATAGAATGACCTGTCATTGAGCCGAAACCGTGTTTATTCATTTCATAGTGTAAGTGTGGACCACTACTTGAACCTGTATTACCCGAAACACCAATAGTGTCGCCTGGTTTAACGTGCTGTCCATTTTTAACAAGCCACTTACTTAAATGCCCAAAGTAAGCATCGTAAGGTTTTGCTCTTACGATGATGTGATGACCAAAACCAGATGCTGTATTTCTTGTTTCAACTTTACCTTCTAAAGGAGTTTGTACCTTTTCATAGATATATGGCAAGTCGATGCCTGGATGCGCCCAGTTGAATGGATAGCCAGGTGGTGGACCGTTAGGACTATAACGAGTAGTGATGTTATTAAGATATTTGATATATCTACCGTCACCGTCGCCTTCTGATGCGTCATCTAACCAACCACCAAATAGTGACTTAACACCTTCTTTAAGACGTTTCCACATTGCATCCCAAAGCATTTTAGGAATTTCACCGTTAACCATACTAAAGTCAACGCCAAACTCTTTTATGACTTTATCAACAAGTTTTCCAGGTTTACCAACGTATTGTAATAAGTCGCCTGCTTTCTCTTTAGCCCATGTTCCTGCAGCACCTAAAGCATCTTTAGAAGTATTAATCATTTTTTTAGCGCCATTTGACAATGATTTCGCTGTTTTTTTAGTACCTTTGCCAATATCCTTAGTTTTGTCAGTAACGTATTTCCACGCTTCTTTTGCAGCGCCTCCAGCACCACCTGCACCAAAACCACCTTGTCCCATCATTTCTCCAGCGTCAAATGTAGGGTGATTGTGTTTTTTGCGTTTCTTAGCGTCTCTTAGCATACGTTTTCTAACATCTGCACCACTATCTGTACCTCTAGAGAATTTAGGGATAAATCCTTGATTTTGAAGTTTTTGAGTAGTTTTACCATTGATGACCTTATCGCCTTTGCTTAACGGAACTACAACATCTCTACCTCGTGGAGCAAATAAAGAACCGTTTTTACGTTGAATTAATTCTTGATGTCCGTTTCTACCTTTACCATTGCCTTTACCTTTATCATTAACTGTGGCTAATGTAGGTCGATTGATTGCGCCGTTAGTTATAAAACTTTGTGTATGTGTACTTTCTGTACCTGTAGAAAGTTTAGGTATTTTACTGTCTACACCTAATTTGCCACCCACCCAGTTCACTGCATCAATCAATGAATTCAGACTTTTCTTAACTGCGCTTACCATTCCAGTAATATGACCTTCGATTTTTCCAATAATATTTTTAAGTCCGTTAGACATATTGTTGAACACACTACGGACACTATTCCATAAATTTTTTGCCATATTTACTGTATCATTTCTGATGCTTCGCCAAGTGTTTGACATAAAGCCTTTAACACGATTAAAAATACTGCGTGTGCCTCTATAAAGACTGCTAAATGTGTTACGAACTCCTGTCCATAATGATTTAGCAAACTTAACTGTGGTATTTCTAATATTACGCCAAATGCTACTCATGAAACTTCTGATTTTATTAAAAATACTACGTGTTCCTCTTGATAAAGCATTCCACGTTGATTTTACGCCTGACCAAAGACTTTTAGCGAATTTAACTGTGGTATTCTTAATGGCGCGCCATACACTAGACATAAAGCTTTTTAACTTATTAAAGATACTACGTGTTACTTTAGATAAACTATTAAATGTATTTTTAACGCCACTACTTAAACCTTTAGCGAGTTTTACCGTTGTATTTTTAATAGCGTTCCATGCTTTACTCATCCATGCTTTTAAAGCACCTACTATTTTCTTAACGCCATTACTCATACTGCGAATAGCATTTATTACACCATTTTTAATAGCGTTCCACGTTCTGATTGAAATAGATTTTATGGCATTCCACGTTGTAGAAATAAATTTCTTTAAACCACTAATCACAGTTTTAGCACCATTAACTAATGATCTAATAATATTCAATACACCATTCTTAATAGCTGACCAAGTTTTTATAGAAATATTCTTAATAAAATTCCATATACTGCTAAAGAATGATTTTAAACCATTGAAACTAGCCCTTACTAAGCTAACTAAACTTTTAACAATAGTAAGTATTCCAGTTTTAATTAAACTCCAAGTTTTTAAACTGTTCGTTTTAATGAAATTCCAAATACCTGAAATAATGTTTTTTAATGCTTGAATAGGATGTTGAACTGCAAACTTTATAGCGTTCCATGTTACTTGTGCAGCAGTCTTTAAAACATTCCAAATAGCAATACTTGAATTCTTGATAGCGTTCCAAATATTGATGATATACGGTTTGATAAAACCAAATACTGCTACTGCACTATTTTTTATTGCGTTCCACGCTTTTATTACAAAATTACGGAATGTTTCGTTATTCTTCCATAGATAAATAATGGCAGCAGTTAAAGCACCTATAACAGTAATTACAATACCAATCGGACCTGTCATAAATTTAAATGCTAAACCTACTCCTTTGATAGCTAATTGTAGACCTTTAGCACCAACTGCAGCTACTTTTGTAGCAAGTCCGTATTTACGTGTCATAACAGTTGATAAAGCCATTTCACCTTTCATAACACGCAATGCTACACGAGTAGCCATTGTAGCGTTCTTAAATACATTTAATTTTAATGTAGCAATTGCTCCATTTGCTCCTAGTAGCTTTTCTGCTCCTGCAGCTGCTAGCAAAGCATCTCTCATACCACTTAAAGCGCCTTTAACTAAGAAAATAGGTTTAAGCAATAGTAAGATAGCACCTGTCAAAGCTACTGTTGAACCTAGTATTTTACCTATCATTGGATGTGTATTAACCATACTTGCCATCCAACCAGTTATAGCGTTGGTTACTGATAATGTTACCGACGCAACTGGAGCCATACCTTTAACAAGTCCCCAAAGGACACCAGTAATATTTTTAATTAATTGCCATACTTTAGGACCGTTCGTTTCTAGGTATTCAACAAACTGTTTGAACCCGTCCGAACGTTTTAATTCTTCACTCCACTTTCTGAAACCTTCTGTTACACTTTCTATACCTAGTAATACGTTGTGAGAATGTCCACTAAATGCACTGAATAGATTAAATAAACCAGCGAATACATTACCGAATATTCTTCCTACGATAGGTAAATTAGTCTTAGTATATTCAACAAAACCGTTTATTGCTTTAGACCCTTCAACACTATTTGCCCATTTTCTAAACGACAATGCCATATTCTCAAAACCTTGTGATGCCCACACGAATAGTGGACTAAGTTTGTTGAATACAGCAGTTGTACCGTCTACAAAATGATAAGCACCTTGTAACAGATGGCCGAATGCTTGTGTTCCTTGTGTATTTAGAATGTTGAAAGCAGTTTTTGCATTAGATGAAGTTTTAACCCAATTCAACATCTTTCCACTCATGTTTTCTATTTGTCCTGCTGTACGTGTTAGGAAAGGATTTAGGTTAGATAGAGAAGTCCTAGCAATATTAATACCATTACTAAGTGTGTTGAAAATTTTAGCTTGATTTTGAGCAATAAGTCCTTCCCATTCATTTTTTAAACTACTTAACACACTTTGATAACGTCTTGTTTCATTAGTTAATGCTAATTCGCCATCTTCTAGTTTTTTAAGAGCATATGTTGCTTGACCTGCAAATGCATTAATCGCGCCCATACCAATACCGAATGCGCCACCTAGACCAATAGCACCACCAGCTAATGATGTGAGCATACCACCAATACCAGCACCAGCACTTACAACTGAACCCATGATAGGTACTAAGTTGGCAAACTGTGTAGCCATTACTTCTCCAACTACACCTTGTGTAATTTCGCCTAAACTTCGTAAAGTTGTTGCTATTCTATCTGCGCTATTTCTAGCACCTGCAAAACCTGCTCCCATTAAAGTAGCAGCTAACGCCACCTTACGTTGTGACCTAGCAACTTCATCTAATTCATCTGAAAGCTCATCTGCTCGACCTTGTGCGATTTGCATAGCAACACTTTCTTTTAAAATATCATTACTCAATTTGTTGGCTTGTCTACTTGTTGAACCGTGTGCTAATGACACTTCTTTTAAATTTTGTTTAAGCAAGTTGATGTTAGCTTTAGACTTAGTAATGGTGTAATTCATTTCTGTTAAGTGATCTTTGTAGTTGTCAACTGAACGTGTACCTTGTTTAAAGGCAATTTCACTAAGTTTTGCTCTGTTTTTAAGTTCGCCTAAACTGTTTTTTACTTGGTCACTTGAACGGTTAAATTGCTTATAAGCTAATTCTGTCTCTTTTAACTCACGACCATAGGTAGAGAGTTGATTTTCTGCCTGTTGAACTGCACGAGAAGCACTGTTTAGCTTTCTTTTTTGTTCTTCTGTCACTACATTAGACTTACTAATTTCTGCTCTAACATTTTCTAAACTATCTTTACGTTTTTTTAGTAAACCTTCTTGCGCTTTAATCGCTCTACCTAAGTTCTTTTCTCTATCAGCTAATTGTTCTGCACTTAATTCATTTCTCTTAAATTCTGAACGTTGTGAACGTAAAGATTTATTAATATTTTTGAGTTCACGTTCTAATGTTCTTGAGGAAGCTTTTATGGGGTCAACATCCATCGAAACCTCTGCACCTAAGTTAAAATCTGCCATTATTCCACCTCCTTATTTTTAAATTAATGCCATCATTTGTTCAGGACTTAATGCACCAGCTTTAGCCACTTTAGACGCTTTACGCTTACGTTTCTTCGTATTGAAGTATTTATCGAAATCTTCCATGACGATTGCGTCTACTTCATGTGGTTTATACTGTGCGTCCTCAATGAAATGACGGTAAACTAAGTAGATATCTTCAACTATTTCGTCTGCTGTTTTGTCTTTGTTGTAGTCGCTTTTTTCTTTGGCTTTCCCGCGTCATTACTAGCAAAGATTTTGCTATAAGTATCTGGTAAACTGTTTTCAACTTCTAAACCATCAAACACTTCATCAATCGTGAATTGATTGTCGAATACTTTAACTAATAAATTGGCGAACTCATCGTAAATCTCGAAATCTTCATCGTTGCCTTCTTCTTTGATTTGTTCATTTAATTCTTCTGATTTATTTAAGAACTCTTTATACTCGTCTGTTGCTTCTAGCTCGTCTAGTTCTTGATATAATTTTTCTGCTTCTTCATCTGTTTCTACATCCGCTAATTTGTTTTCTACTTTTTCGATTTTGTTTAAGATTGAACGATGTTTACGGTATAAGTTTTGTAACTCGCCGATTGTACTAAAACCTGTTTGTAATTTTTGTTCGAACTCTGCTTGTGCTTTAACTGCACCTAAATTCAATTTATCTTTAACAAATGTTTTGTTCTTACCATCAATTTTTAAAATTACTTTAGCCATTCAAACTACTCCCTTATCAGTTATTTTTGTATACAAAAATAGGCGACCTATTACAGTCGCCTTAAATTATTTATGCAGCTGGTGTATTATCAGCAGTCGTCACTGCGTCATCACCATGAATTGCTTTATAGAAATCTTCTTCGTTGAAATCTGGATCTGCACTATGAATACGTGCAAATACCAATTTGTCATTATCACGTTGTACGAATGAACCTTCCATTTCTACTTGGTCTTGTTGTTCTGGACTATCTTCCATAGTAGATGCACTTGTATTAGGAATATTGAAGTTACCACGAGTTAAACCGTAGTAGATGTAAGAACCATCATTGCAACGATACTTCCATGAAACTGATAAATATGGAGGCACTAAATCAGAAGTATATAATTCCATACCTTTATCAACTTTAACTCCTAAGAACTGTTCGCGTTCTTCTTTATTTAATTCCATTAAGTTTGCTGTAACTGTCGCACCAGTAATACCACTGAATAAGTTTAATTTTTTAACTCCATCTGCATATACTGGTTCGTTACCTTGTTCTAATTCTAGTTCGATTTCTTGTAAGCCAGGAACGTCTGTTAAAGGACCTACTTCAAATCCGTTACCTGATTGACGACGCGCCTTAAAACCTTCACATGTAATTGCTACTTTTTTATCTGCCATTATTAATTACTCCTTTACTGGTAAAATTATTTCGTATTCATTCATTTGATTAAAAAGGCCGAGTTCCTTATCTTTTGAAAGGTCTCGGCTTATCACTCTGCCATCGTGCTGTTTGATAATGTCATTCACATATTCGCTTACTGTATAAGTTGTGTTGATGTCATTACCAAACGTCTCAATGGCAAATAAAAAACGATAGTATTCACTATCGCCATCTCTATATATTGTGTTTTGTAGTAATATTTCTGTAATTCTTATCAAAGGTGTGTATTCTGCTTTTTGATAGTTTTCAGGAATTTCAAAATTAAATATTTTAGGTTGCTTACTAGAATTGAGTAATTGTTCTAATTTTTTATCGCTTTTTAACCATGAATATACACGTACAATAGGATGTCTAGTCAATGTCGACCATATTCCTTACTGCATTTTGATATATTGCTAAAATAGGTGCTTTACTCATTTCTAATGAACGTCTCATAAAGTGTTGTGGCGGTTGTCCCATAGAACGATTAGAGGGACGAGTACCGACATCAGGAAAGTGGATATACCAACCAGCATCTTTACGTTTACGACCTTTATCAAAACCAACTGTTTTAGTTGGATTAAGTTCATCACGACTAAAATTAGATATTTTTAATACCTCTACTGCATGTGTCGAATGAGTTTGTCGCTTGTGTACTGGTGTATTAGCCTCAATGTTAGCTTTATAGAGTTTTGCAGCCTTTGTTACTGCCAGTTTTGATTGCTTTTCACTATTGATAACTAATTTTCTGATTTTATCTGATATATCCTTATCACTGTCGTAACGTTGTTTAGCCATTACTCTGTCACCTCACATTTCAACATTTGACGTTCTAAGTCTTGTAAGTCTGTTTCGATATATTTAATTTTGTATTCTTTTCCTTTAAACTCAACTATCATATCTGACTGTATATCAGCCTTTTGTCTATAACGGATAATAAAGTCGATTGTTCCCTTTCTTGCCTCTAGGCCCATTTCTCTAAATTCTTTTATTGTAGTTTTTGACACTTCGCAATAAGGAGTAGCAACCAACTTCTTATCTGTTACATAAACACCTTCATCATTGACTGTTTCTATTTGGTCATAAATCTTTATTCGATGTTTGAGCCTTCCGATTTCCACAAAGCATACGCTCCTCTCAAACTTTGAATAAGCGCTAGTGATGAAGGTGCTACATTGTGCTTATCGAATTGACTTGTAGTTGATCTATTCTCGTAGTGATGTCCGACTTGGTTAATTACAGCTAAGTTATAAAGTGCATTCCCTTTATAAAATTCATCTGCTTTACCATAACCACTCACAGCGCCCTGTATTTCTTGTTCAGACGCTTGTATCAACCCTTCGATTTCATCATCATCAAAATCATGGTCAACTCTAAGACGATTTTTGACTTCTTCTAGTTCTAAAGTAAGCATTTAACCACCTACTTTTTATCTTTATTATCAATACGTTCTAAGAAAGGGCCTTTAAATCCTTTTTCGCTCAATGTTTTCTCTACTGCATCAGCACGTTTTACCGTCATTTCGACTTCTTCATTCTTTTTAAGTACACGCTTGAACTCTAAGTCGTTATATTGTTGTTTAACTTTAAAATTAGCCATTATTTAGCCTCCTTTTATGCGATAGGTTCAGAATTTGTAGTTTGCAAATCAACTACTACTGCTGCTTTATGGTCTAATAGGCGTGCATCTTGTCGTACTGCAACCATTAAGCATTCACCGAAGTGCATATAGTCAGTCCATGCTGCTTGATATTGAGAACGGTCAAATAAAGTAATAGCGTCCTTCAAGTTACCAAAGATGATTGTATTTGCACCATTTTCTCCTAACATTTCATCAGGTAAAATTACCACTTTACCACCTAATAAACGTTGCGCAGTCGCTTCTTTAACATCTGGTTGTAATAAATATCTATCTTCTCTATCTGCCAATTTATCGATTGTGTTAAATGCTGTTTGAGAAACAATCGCTACATTATGTTCATAGTTAGGAATAACATGTTTATTAATAGCGTCTTTCAATCCATCTACAACTTCTTTAGATGTTGCTCCTGTTACAGTTTCAGAAGGAATACGTGTATTTTCTCCTTCTTCACCAGGTCCACCATTTTTGATTAAATCAATAATCGCTGCGTTACGAGTTGCTGCAATTGTACGTGCTAACCATTGCTTCAATTCTCCTAATACATCAATTTGTGAATCTTCAATGGCTTCACGAGAAATTCTGAAATATCCACGATGAGTTTTAATATCATACGCTAATTGGAAGAATGGTTTAACTGCTAATTCAGGGTTTTCAGATAGTTCTTCAACAACTGGTAAAGCTGCTACACTCGATTGACGTACTACTGGGAATTTACCTGATCCGTTTTTAACTTTCTTCACTGTTACATATTGATCTAAGTTAAATTCAACTTCTTTTAACTTTAAAATGTCAGTTACAATTTCTTCTGGGATAACAACGAAACCAGAATCAGTTTTTAAGCTACCACCTGGAATATCTGCTCGTGTTTCGATATAACGCTTAAAGTCACGAACTTCTTTGCTATCCTTAGATTTATTACCTTCTGTTGCACGAGGTGCAAAAGGTGAAACACTACGTTGTTCTCCGTTAGTTGAAGGTGTCGAAGTAGAATCATTATCTCCTTTTTTTTGGTCTTCATCTTTTTTAATTTCATCTTCTAATTTAGTGATACGTTCATCTAATTTCTTGATTTGTTCCACTAAATCAATTGCTTCTTTCGGTTTTTCGTTATCATATGCTTCTTGCGCTCTGATTTCTAAATCTTTTTTTTCAGAACGTAAACCTAATAAAATTGTTTTTTTGTTCATTATTGAACCTCCTAAATTTAGTCATAAAAAATAAGCACCATTCATTGAATGTGCTTTATGAGTGTATGATTTGTGGCGTTCACCTTCGCCAAGTTAAATATTCATCATTTTTAATGCTGCATTAGCTTTTTCCATTAATCTACGTTGTTCAATTTGCTTTTGCTCATCCTCTTTAATATTTTTGATACTTCTTAAAGCTGGTGCTACATCAGTATCTTCATAAGCTGGATAAGTAACAATGCTCACATCGAATAAAGAACGTATTTTGTTTACTGTACGCTTAAATATACCATCTTCTCGACGTTCAAATTCATCGCCATCTTCTTCGATGGTGAAACCGAATGAACATTGATTAATATTTCCTAATTTAATGTTTTCATATAAGTCTCTAGCATACGATGTATTAGGTAGTTCACATCTGAAACGTAAACCGACATCATCTACTTCAAGTTTTAATGTGTCGGCTACTGTACGTCCTAAAACATAACTAGAGTTATGATCAATCAAACATCTCACATCAGATAAATCTGCGTTTCTTAATGCTTCTGGGGAAATAACTTCTACAAATTCTCCTAATAAATTACTTTCTCTATTAAATTTCAGAGCATAACCTTCAACAATCATATTCTCATCATCTTTAGCGATAATATTATCACTCGTTCTGAATTCCTTGTTCATCATTTCCACCTCCCTTCAACTGAGAAAGTTGAAATTGATTGGCATATTCTAATGAAACGTGATTTAAGTCTACTCTTGGTATTTGTCCTAAGCCTTTTGGTAAAGGTATCAAACCTAATTCTTTACGATATTCATCTAAAGAAATACCACCATTATTTAATTGACTATTTAACGTTTCTACATAACTATCCCAATCAATTTTTCTAAAGCCACTTGTATCAAACATGAATTCCTTATTATACATTTCTTTTTGAGTAACCAATTTAAAATCTAATTCAGAGGTCCACATCTTCATGTATCCTCCTAAACAATTCATTAGATAATCATTGTTTACATCTTTCAATGAAGTATTATTCATTTCAATTCCAAATTTCGATAAAGGAATTTGAAAAGCTTTAGCAATGGCTTTGGTACTTAAATCATTTTCGTTAATAGCTTTCAATACATCGGTGCTAATCTCTAATTGTTCATATTCCATAGTGGAATCTAAAACTAATACTTTACCTGCTTGATCTTCACCACTGTTTGCCTTTTGCCATTCTTCTTTAATTTTATTTCTAGCTTCTGGTGATAATTTACCATCTTTCATTTTTAACAATGAGCCAGCTTGAGCACCATTAGTGAAAAAATTGGTAAAGAACTTTTTAGCAAAACGTTGTGCATTAATATCTTCTTTTAAAGCATCAATAACAGATAAACCATTTAATCCGTCACTAGAAAAAGGTTTAATGTCTATAACATCTGAAAAAGGAACTTCTAACAATTCACCATCATTGTCTATTTCGTAATAATTTTCACCTTTATCATCTGTTTTTAAATGACACCTACTCGTCTTTATATGATAAAGTTCATTCACTCCACCTTGTGGATTGCGTTCGATTTTAATATAACCGTGTTTAGTGAGTAACGCGTTTAACATAGTAATGAATTTAAGCATATAACCATTGTAATAGGGATTAGGTTTTTTATTGAGCAACATTTCTAATCTATCTCTTTCACTTGCTACTCCGTTTTTCAATACCTTGATATCTAATTTAGCAATATCACGTGAAATTAAAGTAACTGCAGTCCATATATCACTATTCATCAAAGTTTCATAATCTTTCCATGAAATCTCATTTAACGGAATTGTGTTATAAGGGAAAATAGTTAAATCTTTTTCAGTCAAAGTGCTTTCTTCAGGTAGTGATCTAGTTTCGAAGAAAATACCCACAGTTCACACCTCCTTTTATTTAATTGGTTGCTGTGATTTCTCGAATTGATAAATTAAAGAAATCACAATAAGTGTTACTCCCGTTGCTAATAATCCAATAATATAATCAAATTTTAAATATATTGATATATTCAGTAATGTTAATCCTAATAAAAAAAGGATAGCTACAAGATTGTTAATCAAGAACTGTCCTAATGTTTTCAATGTATTCACTTATATTCCTCCTAAAATCCGAAGTCATCAGATAAAATATAGTCTTGCAAACTACTTTCGAATTCGTAATTCATAGCTAATGTATAAGCAGTAACTAATGCAACCAACGCATCTATTTTATTTCTGTTCATTTGTTTATCCAGCAAAATATTATTGTTGTTATCAGTTTTAACGATAGCGTTGTTAATCGCTAAGTTTAAATTAGGGTTATTTTGATGTTTAATTTTGTTCTCAAACACATCTAATCGAAACTGTTTTAATGCTGGTGACATATGCTTGTAGTTTTGGGGTACTTCAACTAACAAATAATCTGTCTCATGTTCCATCTTAGTTACAAATGCCGAAGCACTCCAACTATCATAAGCGATAGCTTTCACATTTAAGTTATGTTCTTCAATAAATTCAATTAAATAATCTATCACTTGTTCATAATCTATAATTCCTGACTCTGCACGGGTAAGTGTAGCCATATTAGTGTCAATCAATCTCATATAATCAATTTTATCAGCTTGAGATTTCTCATATAATGAATGTTTAGTACCCACAAAAACATGTGAATCAACATAATACTTTCTGTCATCTGTTGGATATATAAAACTTAGTGCGGTTAAATCTTCGCTTCTTGATAAGTCGACACCTATATAAACATCTCTACCATCAATTTCTAATGGTTTCTCAACATGACCTTCAATCCAATCGTTATAAGGAATATAAGTATCTTTACTAGCTTGTCTCCACATATTAAAGTTTTTTACTAGTATTCCATGTAGACCTTGATTATCCATACCTTCTTGAACTTCAGCTTCCAAATTACGCTGTAATACTGCTCTTAAATCATCTAATTCAAATAGCGGATTAGATTTAATCCAAGTTTCTGGCTTATGCACCTCATCTTCGCTATCTTGTTCTGCTACATAAATGAAATAATTCTCATTCACAACTTCTCTTGATAACACTTTAGTTACATATTCATATTCTTCAAACATGGGACTATTTAAGTTATTACCTGCTGTAGAAATAATAATGAGTGAAGGATTATTAAGTAAAACCTGGCCACGTCTTAAAGTTTCGTACATTCTTCTATTTTTAGCTTCATGAAATTCATCAATAATAGCATAACTAAATTGATAACCTTCCAAGTTACTTGCTTCATTCGAAACTGCTTTAATTTTACTCTTGTCTTGTAGGTTTGAGATTTCTTTTTTACTTTCAGTAATTTTAGTGAGTTGTTTTACCTTTGGTGACTTCATTCTGACTGATTCCACCTGTGATATTGTCATATCATAAGCTATACTTGCTTGTTCTCTTGAGTTTGCGCTTAATCCTATCAGCCTTTCGTTTGCAGGCTCTTTCCCTATTAACAATTCATATAATGACAAACCACTAATTAATAATGTTTTCCCATTCTTACGACTCATTGAGATATAACCTTTAGTGAAACGTCTGTTACCTAAATGGTCTTTCCAACCCATTAAACTACCAGCAATAAATTTTTGGAAACCTGCTAACTTCATCGGTTTTCCAGATTTAGGATCTGGCAACATTTCTAAGAACTTAATAACTTTTTCTGATTCTTCCACATCAAACTTATATTTGAAATTATCTGTGTTTAAATCTTTTAAATGACGCTTACACGCTTGAATATTCTTTTGGCTCGCTAATACATTTCCTTTAACAACTTCTCTAGCATATTCAGTTACTTGATCTATATTATTTGCCATTTATCATTTCCTCAAATTCATCCGTTTCTTTTTTATCTTCTTTAGGTGTAAAGATTTTCAATCTTGCATCAATACTTAATCCAATCTTAGGTGCGATAGAATTAATTTGTGCTAACGCATCTCTTTTAATTGCATGATTCTGATTGAGTTTTGTACCTCTTTCAGTTTCAATAATCGCATCTCCTTCATTCATTCGAATAGTTGCATTGACATAATCTGAAAATGCTTGACAATAAGCTGATACTAACGCTAAATCGAGGCTAGCAATAGGCAATTCAGAAAGTAAAGGAACAATTCGCTTGTATTCTTCTTTTGCTTTATCATCAAGCCAATAAGGAGGATCTAAACCTATCTTTTGTAAGCTGTTGGCCTTTTCCTCAGATGCTTTACGTTTTTCTCGTTCTAATACTGTCAATTTCCCTTTTCGTTGGTCTAACGTTTTTCGACTTTTTCCCATTTACTTCACCTCATTTCTATAAAATTTATGCGTTTTCCCACATTTTCAAGATTTTATTGATACTTTCACTGAAAGAAAAGTGGACGAACGATATACGAAAATCCAAGTCATAGGCGGTGTTTTTCTCGCACCCCTTTTTGAACTTATATTCGCGAAAGCCCAAACTGCCATCTGCCTTTGAAATCTAGCAGGGTGATTTTTCCTTCTCTCAGCAATTTCTCATCTCGTTCTTTTATTGTATTGTGTCGAATACAACTTGCGACAAGATTATCTAGATCCAATCGTTTCTCATAGTCATACTTAATAGGTATGAAATGGTCAACGACTTCATATCTTTTAACAATTCCTTGATTTAAACAATATTGACATAGTTCGTTATCTCTTAAAGCTGCTGTACGTCTCACTTCTCGCCATGCTTTGCTGTTATAAAAGGTGGCAATAGGCTTTTCCCTAGCATACCTACTTTGCGCATAGCTATTCCTAGCTTCATTAACAAGATAGGAATGTTTCTCACAATATGATTGATTGAAGTTAATTAATTGATTACATCCAATCTTATTACATTTCTTTTTCGGAATAACTTTCACTTCTTTCAAAACAAAAAGAAAAGAACAAACAACAATGAAGTTGAATGTTCTTTCTGATTGTTAGATATTATTATCACAACTCAATTATAAGTTTTATTTATTCAAATATAAAATTAGTGTTGATGTTGCTTATTTTGTTGAAGTTGTTGATTGTGTTGTTGTTGTTGTTTGTGTTTTTCTTGTTGATTGAGATAACTGTTCACAATCTCATCAATTCTTTTGTTTAAGTTATCTCTACCAATCTTCATAATTTTTTTAACTTGAGTGAAGTTCTTCCCTTTCTTAAACTCATATAAGATATTAAGATTCATATCATCATTTATCTTATGTTCATACTTATCTATGAACTCTACAACTTCTATATGTTTGTACAACACTCTGTACAATGTGTCATTACGTGTGACGATATTCAATACCTTATTTGAAGTATGTCCTTTACCTTTAGGCATAGTAGCTTCTATACCGTATTGAGCAGTACCATTACTTTCTTTGGTATATCCTTCATCCACAAGTCTGTTTCTTCGCCAGTGATATTCAAATATCATATCCCTGATTTGTTCGTGTGTGTACAAGTTATTACCTCCATTACTTAAACTGTTTCTTCGTTCTCTCAATCTCGAACTCTACATCTTCTATGTCGCAATCTCTTACGTACTTAGTAAATAGGTACACATTCGTATATCTCTGTGCGTCTAACTCCTGACGTAACACTGTATTGTTACCTATCGCTATGAGTAGCAGTACGCCGAGTATAATGGTTAATGCTATCCACATATGCTACAACTCCTTTACATAAGTATTAAGTGCTAAAACTTCAAAATCATACTTTATCGCTTCTTCATTAGCTTCTTTATGTGTACGATATTTCTTTGCTTTTAAAATATCATCAGTAGTTTCCATTACTCTTTCTAACAGTACGTGTTCTGCTTGAATTTCAAATATATCTTGGAAATATCTACCGCTTGTACTTTTTAATACAAATGACTGTTTGATTGGCATTGATCCGTTTTCTTTTTGAGCATCTAACCATTTGTTTGGGTCTATTTCATATTTCTTACTAACCTTATGTTTTGATGTATTTGTTAATGTTCCCTGCATTATTGATTCTTTAGATTTTAAACATTTATATAAATCATTTTCTAATCTTGTTTTTTCTTCTCGATAATATTGAGTTTCTTCTTTAGATTTATCTAATTCTCTTTCAGCCTTTTTCCATCTATAAAGAATATACGCCCATAAGAAAAACAGAAGGATTATAGAAATTATTTTTATCCAATCCACTACTCACTCACTCCATTCAAATCTGCCTGATCACCATTCAAAGCGTAATCTGATGGAGCAGTATCAATATCGTCTTCGCTTTCTAGCTTGATAATGAGTAGAGAAGTGAGATACTTCCCTAACTCATACATAGCGATTAAGAATAAAT
>ERZ1029870.18-NODE-18-length-24730-cov-13.401499_pt1 | contig 24730 bp, 26 predicted proteins | sample MGYA00519236_ERZ1029870 | MGnify/ENA primary metagenome ERZ1029870 (study PRJEB33666, sample SAMEA4610924) | skin metagenome | biome: Human-associated habitat; feature: Malodor aspect; material: skin | place: Philippines | collected 2015-08 ... | reverse complement strand
TGGCTCAGCCTCTGACAACAGACCCTGTGCACCGGCACCAAAAATCGAGAAAGCCACAGGCCAGTTTCCGTACACCTGCACAATATCGCTCAGCGGCCTGCTAGCCATCCAGCAGGCCAAGCCCCAGCGACAGCTGCAGGCGCTGATCGAAGCGATTGAGGTCCAGGCCACTCAACTCGCCTATGCGTTCCAGCCGATAGCGCAAGGTATTGCGGTGAATGCCCAGCGCCTGGGCACAGCTTTGCACCTGACCGTCGTGTGCACACCAGGCTTCCAGTGTCGCGCGTAGCGTGCCTTGTGAATCCTGCGCCAGCACCTGGCGCAGCGGCGCCAGCCAGCCCTGCAACAACCAGCTGTGGCGCTGGGCATAGAGCAGCGTTGGCAAACGCAATTCATCCAGACGCAGCAGGCGCCGCTCGGGAAAGCGTGCCTGGCCGTAGGCCTGCAGATCGCGCAGCACCAGGCTGGCCTGGCGCAGCTCGGTGAGGTCATGCAGCGGATCACTGAGCGCCAGCGAAGCCACACCCCACTCGCGTTCATCGGCCTGCTGCAACCAGGTGCGATCATCGCGTGTGGCGCTGTAGGGCCGGCACCAGAGCAACTCATGGCGCCCAAGTGGCGCGATCAGATGCTCGCTCTTGCCGCCCAATGTGGCGAGCAAACGCGCCTGGCGCGGCAAGGGATCGCCCTCTTCATCGAGGTACAGCAGGCATATCTGGCGCGGCCAGGTCAGTTGCAACCCCAGGCGTTCGGCATCGGCCTCGAAAGCGGGCAGGCGCAGATGCGGGTCGAGCAACTGGCGCAGCCAGGCTTCCTGCTGATGCCGCTGCCAATGTCGCTCGGCCTGCAGCACGCGATGCTCGACCAGCATCTCGGCGGCCATGCGTACCAGTTCGGCATAGGGCCGCACGATGTCGGGTTCTCCGGTGATGCCGAGCACACCGATCAGACGCTCGGCATGCAGCAACGGCAGATTCACACCCGGTTTGACGCCACGCAGGCAGGCCGCCGCCTGCGCATCGATCTCCACCACGCGGCGGTTGGCCAGCACCAGTTGCGCACCTTCATGACGAGTGTGCAGGCGGCTGGGATCACCACTGCCGATGATCATGCCCTGTGCATCCATCACGTTGATGTTGTGCGGCAGGATGGCCATGGCGCGATCGACGATATGCTGCGCCAGAGTGGAGTCGAGTTCGAGCATGAAAAACGGCCTCGCGAATGAGGCCGTCATTGTAGGCACGCCTGCGGCGCCTTACGAAGTCTCCTTCGCAGCGCCGGCGAAACCTTCAGCTAGCCGGTATTCACTCCGCAGCTGGCGCTGCAGCGTTCTCCACAGGCTTGTCATCTGCTGGCGCTTTGGCCTTGGCCTGATTGCGCCGTGCTTCGACACGCTGGCGTCGGGCCTGCTTCCTGGCATGCAGCGCCTGCGCCGCGGTCACCACACCAACGGGCTGGCCTTGCAGATCCAGGCGCGGTGCGTTCTCGGTCATGGCCGACCAATAACGGCCACCCCGGCACCAGGCGGCAATACCCAGCTTGAGCTGCTCGAGGTTGATCCCGAGCAGCGACAGATGCTGCTCGGCGTCCTTGAGAATACCCTCTTTCAGCGGCACCTTGGGCGCCGGATTGACCGGGAAGGCCAGGGGGAAGTGCTTTTGCAGGCGCCAGATCGCCTCGACGGCCGGGTCCCGCTCACGCGCCCGGGTCTTGGCCGGTTGCTTGCGCTTTGGCGGCGTCGCGCGCTCGGTCTTTACCTGCTCTACCTGCTCTACCTGCTGTTTCTCGGCCCGCAGGCGGTCGCGTAGCTCGGCTAATTGTTCAAAACCCATCGTTCGGTTCGCAGCGTCCTGGTTGGTTCGTGGCGCAAGGGTAGCGTATGTGCTCGCTTCTTACAGCCTTATTGGCAGATAAAGCAGATCCACTGGCCGCTCAGGCAACGAAGCAGCACATCCGACGGAGGCAGTGGGCTTGCCAGGCGCCCACTGCCTCCTGGCGAGTCTAGCGGGATTGTGTGTCCGAAAAGCATCGCCACAGGCGAATGACCAGCAGCATCACCAGCCAGGTATAAATGGCGGCCATCAGATCATCCAGCACGATGCCCAAACCGCCGCCTACGGCCTCTAAAAGATTCACCGGCGGCAGCTTGAGGGCATCGAACAGTCGAAACGACACGAAGGCCACCAGGAGCATCGGCAGGCGCGGCATCGAGGCGAGACCCAGTACAGAAACCGGGAAGACCAGATACTCATCGGCCACGATCTGTGGCAAATCCTCACCCCCCAGCCACATTGAAGACCAATGACACAGGGGGATGGTCGTGACCACCAGAACCATCATGATCACGGCCTGACGTCTGGCCGGGTGATTCAGCAACCACCAGGCCAGAGGCAGGCCAAGTAGCGAACCAAAGGTTCCGGGCATAAGGGGCAGTAGGCCCAGACCCAAGCCTGTTGCCAACTGCACGACCATCATTTCAACCAGCATCACGCCCCAGAGAGTGCGCCTGATACGCCGATACACCGCACGGCCTGCAGGCAGCGGCGAGGCCCGTGCCAGACCAGCGCGCCGGCTTGTGCATGCTCATGCCTGACACGCCCTTTCGCATGTGCAGCCCGCGCAGCGCCTACCCCGCGGGCGGCAATCACTAGGCAGCAGTGGCCAGGGGCAGTATGCGCCCGAGGATATCGGCCAGCGTGACCACACCCACCAACTGCCCGTCACGCATCACCACAGCCAGTTGCACACTCGATTTACGCATCAGTGCCAACGACTCATAGACCGGCGTTTTGGCCTCCAGCACGAAAACCTGACGAGCGATTTCCGTAGCAGGTCGCGTATCCGGCTCCAGCAGTGTGTCACGCAGGTGCACCACCAGCGGCAGGCTGTCGCCCTGCCCCAGGATCAGGATACGAAGGTGGCCCGACTGCGCAGCGGCGAGACGCACATCGGCAACCGTTGCCTGCCATGTGACGTGAACGGGGACGGCATCACTGGTCACCAGCTCCTCGATCGGCAAGGTGCCCAGATCGATCAGACTGGATATCTGCTGCTGCAACCCAGGTTGAAGGGTTCCAACTTCAGCGGAGTGCTCAACCAACTTGCGAATGGTCGCGATGTCCTGCCCGCCTACCGCAGCGCTCTCGACCGGCTCGACACCGGACGCCTTAACCAGTCGGTTGGCAATACGGTTGACCCAACTCAACAGCGGGCGCAGCGGCCAGATGTAGGCGCGCGATACCAGGCCTACGGCAAGCGCCGAACGCTCCGGATGTGCAATGGCCCAGGACTTGGGCGCCATCTCGCCGACGACCAGATGCAGGAAGGTCACGACGAACAGCGCCAGGGCGAACGACGCTCCGCCAGCCGCCCACTCAGGTACACCCCAGACAACCAGTAACGGGCCGAGCCAGTTATCGACTGCCGGCTTGGTCACCGCGCCCAACGCAAAGGTGCAGAATGTAATGCCGAGCTGAGCCCCGGCCAGCATCAGGGTCAGATCATTCATCCCGCGCAGCGCGGCCCGCGCCGAACGGCTGCTGGGCGCCAGCTCCTCGAGACGATGACGGCGAGCCCCCAGCAACGCGAACTCGATGATGACGAACAGCGCACTGAGCACGATGAGGACAATGGTCACCAATGTGACGATCAGGGGATCATTCATTGGCTTTGCTCCTGCTTCAACGTCTCGACCAGCGTGACACGTACCTGCGTCGGCACGTATCGCTCAACACGCAGCACTTCGATCACTAGCTGGCGCTCGATGGGCAGGTCGGAAACAAGCTCCGAGGGATCCTCGGGCAAGGTAATGGTCACGATGTCGCCCTCGGCGGGCAAGGCGCCCAGCTCCGCGATCAACAGGCCTGCGATGGTTTCAACCTCTTCACAGGGCAGGTCATAGCCAAGCACACGCTCGACTTCATCCAGGTGCACATCACCATCCATGATCCAGATGCCATCACCGCCGGGTATGACCGGATCGGCGTTATCTTCATCATGTTCATCGTTAATTTCGCCGACGATTTCCTCGGCGAGATCCTCAAGGGTCAGTACGCCGACGAAGCTGCCATATTCATCGATGACGCAGGCCAGTTGGTTGTTGGTCTGAATCAGTTCGGCAAGCGCATCCGGTAGTGCCATCAGGGTGGGAATGACCATGGCCGGTCTCATCACCGTTTCGACCGTTTCATCAGTATCGCCGTCTGCCAGACGCAACAGTACATCGGTGAGTTGAACGACACCGACAGGCGTGTCTTCGTGAATGACCGGGTAGCGCGTATGACCACTGGCCATGAGTTCGCGCAGCTTGCACAGCGTCGTCTCGGGAGTCAGCCAGTCAACCTGCGAACGCGGAATCATGGCGTGCTCAACGTCTTGCTGAGGGAAATCCAGAATACGATCCAACATCAGCGACAGTTCTACGGGAAGATCTCCACTGTCACGCGAGTCGGAGATGATGTGCGGCAGGTCGTCGGCAGAGACGCTCACATCCAGGTCATGTACCGGTTCGATCCGTAGCAGGCGCAGGAACAGATTGGCCGACTTGTCGAAGAAACCGATCAGCCAGCCGAAGACGGTCAGATAGATGAGCGTGGAGCGAGCGAGCCACCTGGCCATGGGTTCAGCATTGGCGATGGCCAGGTTCTTGGGATAAAGCTCGCCGAAGATCATCTGGATAACCGTGGCAACCAGCAGCGCAATCAAGGTGCCGACGGTGACACCCACCTCGTATGCAACACCTGCACCGCCCAGCAGAACACCGAGCGACTGCCCTACCAGTGGCTCAGCCACGAAACCGAGCAGCAGACCTGTCACCGTGATGCCCAACTGGGCACCCGACAGCATGAAGCTGGTTCGCTTCGTCACTTTGAGAGCGCGCTTGGCGGAGACGTTGCCTTCGGCTGCAAGCACCGCAAGGCGGGTGCGGTCGACAGCCATGTAGGCAAATTCCTGGGCGACGAAATAGCCGTTTGCCGCAATGATGGCCAGGATAACGAGAGTGCCGAACAGCAGGGTAAGTATCGGCTCGATCACCGCATCACCCCGTCATATTCTGTTTCAGAAGAGGGTCTACAATCGCTGGGGCTTGAGGTGTCCACATTGGATCCGAAGTGACAAAGGGACGCCCATTATATTACTTCCAGGGCCTCACGCTACTTCGACGATCACCGCAGCGATGCGGGCGCAGACCCGCCACTCGTGGCTTACACCACTGGCTTAACATTTGAACACACATCCAGTCGCGCCCCTGAACGGCTGGCAAGGCAGGTAACCAGGCGCCGACCATGGCCCCGGCTCACCTCACCGCCCCGCGTAACCATGCCCGGTGACAGGAAAGCCAGGCGACCTGTCACCGATGCCACTGGCGCAAGCATCACGCCGGCATGCGCGTCAGGGGGCCAGCCGTTCGCGAACCCAGGCTTCGCCCAGCAGACGATAGTTGAGGCGGTCATGCAGACGGCTTGGCCTGCCCTGCCAGAACTCGATGCGTTCAGGCAGCAGGCGGTAGCCGCCCCAGTGCGGCGGGCAGTGAGGCGCCTGGTTGAGGAAGCGCTTTTCTGTTTCCGCCAGCAAGCTCTCCAGCTCGGCACGGTCGCGGATCACCCGGCTCTGCGGCGAGGCCCAGGCGCCGATGCGACTACCCAGCGGGCGCACTTGGAAGTAACCGTCGGATTCGGCCGCCGTGACACGCTCGACACGCCCTTCGATACGCACCTGACGTTCCAGGCTGGGCCAGAAAAAGGTCATGGCGGCGAACGGACGTGCTGCCAGTTGTCGGCCCTTGGCGCTGTCGTAGTTGCTGAAGAAGGTGAAACCGCGCTCGTCGAGACCTTTGAGCAGCAGCACCCGACAGTGCGGGCGACCCTCTTCGTCGACGGTGGCCAGGGTCATGGCATTGGGCTCGACCGGCGGTTGCTCGGTCTTGACCGCATCATCGAACCACTGACGAAAGAGGGAGAAAGGCTCCAGCGGCGCCTGAGTCTCGCTCAGGCCGTCGCGGGTGTAGTCACGGCGCATATCGGCCAGGGTTTGGGTCATGGCAGTTCCTCAGAACGGGGCCAGCCACCTATCCATAGGTTCCCGGCACCCGTCCGCGCGGGGTGGAAATGCCAGCAAGCTTACTCCGACTTGCTGACTTTTCCTTGATCTGCGGCAGCTACCTTGGGTGCATCCTTGAGCTCCACCTTGGCCGGCTGACTGTACTTGGCGATCAGGCCCTGCATGGTGTCACGCGAGGTCAGGAGGATTTCCACACGGCGGTTGAGCGCACGGCCGGCCGCGCTGTCGTTTGCCGCACGGGGTGCATCGGAGCCCAGGCCCATGACCTGCAGGCGGTTCTGCTTGAGGCCGCTGAGGCGGAAGATGGAGGTCACGGCGCGCGCGCGCTGCTGGCTCAGCTCACGGTTGCTGGCGTCGTCACCGCTGGTGTCGGCATGGCCGAGGATGACCACAGCAATGTCTTCATCCTTTTCCAGCAATTTGGCCACGCGGGTGATCGGCCCCAGGCTGACCGGCAGCAGCATCTGCGGGCGATCCGGGTTGAACGAGCCCTGTACCGGGGCCGTCACCACCAGCAGGTTTTCCCGACGCTCGAACTCGAAGTGGCTGCCCTTGACCGCTTCACGCAGTTTTGGCTCGTATTCGTCGAGCCAGGCACGGGTCACCTGTGGTGGCGGCATCACGGCTGGCTTGGCGACTTCCTTCTTTTCCGAGCCGGCGCAGCCCACGATCAGCAGGCAGCAGGTAAAGGCAAAAATCTTGTTGGCACGCATGTAGCCCCCGGGGTCAAAAAAATCTAATGGTCGGTTCGTTATCAGGCTGTTGAAAAACTACCTGCGTTGCCATTACTGCCTCGCCTACGTTTTTCAACGGCCTGTTATGGTTGGTACTGAACGGTTGCCGCGAGTTTACCGTTTCGGTCAGATACAGTCCGCAATCTGTCGCGCAAGTTTCTGCGCGCGGGGGTCCATCAAGACGAACGGTCCCAGATTGTTGGTGACGAAGCCGAATGCCAGGTCTCGTTCCGGGTCGGCAAAGCCACTGGAGCCACCGGCACCGGGATGACCAAAAGCCTTGGCGCCCATGCCATAGGTGGCATTGGCTACGTCGGCCTGATCGAGCATGCAGCCCAGGCCGAAGCGGGTGCGGGTCAGCAGGGTCTTGTCGTCGCCGACACTGTGCTCACGGGTCATTTCGCCCAGCAATTCGGCATCGAGCAGGCTGCCGTCGAGCAGGCCAGCATAGAAACCCGCCAGGCTGCGCGCGTTGCCATGACCGTTGGCGGCCGGCTGCTGCATGCGCCGCCACTCCGGTTTGTTGGTGCTGGTCATGATCGACGGCGGGTTGGTGAACGAGCGCGTGCTCATGGCGTTGGCGTCACTCATCATCACCTTGAGCAGACGCTGCGCAGCGGCATCGCCAAGATTGCCCTTGCCGCGAGCGATATGGGCGACGCGGTCGAACTCGCTGTCCGCCAGGCCGACATGAAAATCCAGCCCCTGTGGCTTGGCAATGCGTGCGGCGATACTCTCGCCCGGGCCACGGCCTTCGATCCGGCGAATCAGCTCGCCAATCAGCCAACCGTAGGTAATAGGGGCGTAGCCATGGCCCTCCCCCAACGGCCACCAGGGTTCCTCTGCCGCCAGCGCGGCGGTCATGGTCTGCCAGTCATACAACGCTTCGGCGGGCAGTGTCTGGCGCAGCGCCGGCAAGCCCGCCTGGTGGCAGAGCAGGTGACGCACGCTGATGCGCTGTTTGCCGGCTGCGGCAAACTCCGGCCAGTAGCGCGCCACCGGTGCATCCAGGTCGAGCTTGCCCTCGCCCACCAGTTGCAGGGCCACCACGGCGGCGAAGGGTTTGGTGCAGGAGAACAGGTTGGCGATGGTATCGCTGTGCCAGGCCTGCTGGCCGTCCTTGTCCATCACCCCAGCCCACAGATCGACCACGGTTTCGCCGCCGACTTTCACGCACAGGGCCGCGCCCCGCTCCTGCGCATCATCGAACAGTGCGGCGAATGCGTCCCTCACCGCTTCGAAGCGCAAGTCGAAATAACCCTGAATCTGCACACCGCTCTCCCGTTCCGCTGCTTGGCTCTATGCTGCCAATAATGACAGCCGCCTATCATGCAATGTTCTGAAACTTCATAAAATAGCGATCTTCGATTGGTTTTTTCCTACAATGAAACAAATGCGGCTTGGTATGACCGATACGCCCTGATTAGCGCAGCTACGGTGTGTATAGGGTCGTCAGGCCGTCTTGGATTCGACGCTCGGCACAGGAGAAACGAGTGCTCTATCTACTGTCCCTGATCGCCCTGGCTGCCATCATGGCACCCGGCCTGACGCGTCTGTTGGGCGCTCGCACGGGCTGGCTGCTGATGCTGGCGCCGCTGGTGGCCTTCATCTGGTTCGTCCAACAGATACCGCTGATCGCCGACGGCGGCGCGGTGATGCAGAGCGTCAGCTGGATTCCGGCACTGGGTATCAACCTGAGCCTGCGCCTGGACGGCCTCTCGCTGGTATTTGCCCTGCTGATCAGTGGCATCGGCAGCCTGATCGTGCTCTATGCCGGCAGTTATCTGTCCAGCCATGTCCACCTCGGCCGCTTTCACGCCTACCTGCTGGTGTTCATGCTGGCCATGCTCGGCCTGGTGCTGGCTGACGATCTGGTGGCGATGTTCGTGTTCTGGGAACTCACCAGCATCGCCTCCTTCCTGCTAATCAGCTTTCAACACGAAAAGGCCGTTTCGCGCCGCGCGGCGCTGCAGGCACTGCTGATCACCGGTGGCGGTGGTCTGGCGCTGCTGGCCGGACTGATCCTGCTCGGCGGCGCAACCGGCAACTGGCAGTTTTCCAGCCTCAGCGCCGAGCAGATCGAAGGCCATGTGCTGCTGCCGGCCATCATGGCGCTGGTGCTGCTGGGCTGTTTCACCAAATCGGCACAGGTACCCTTCCACCTGTGGCTGCCCAACGCGATGAACGCGCCGACGCCGGTGTCGGCCTATTTGCATTCGGCAACCATGGTCAAGGCCGGTATCTACCTGCTGGCGCGACTCAATCCGGTACTCGGCGGCTCGGTCGGCTGGGGCACGCTGCTGATCACCATTGGCGCCGCCACGGCGGTGCTCGGTGCCTTCCTCGCCTTCCGCCAGACCGACCTCAAGCGTTTGCTGGCTTACACCACGGTCACCGTACTCGGTCAGCTGACCATGCTGATCGGCACCAACACCAGCTATGGCCTGCAGGCGTTCATCCTCTATCTGGTGGCACACTCTCTTTATAAAGGCGCGCTGTTCATGGCGGTCGGCGCCATCGATCACGCCACCGGCACCCGCGAATTGGCACGCCTCGGCGGTTTGATCCGGTTCATGCCATTGACCGGCGCGGCAGTGGCCCTGGCGGCGTTCTCCAATGCCGGCCTGCCGCCGTTCTTCGGTTTCATCGCCAAGGAGTTCAAGTACACCGGCCTGATCGAGATGGGTCATATCGGCTGGGCGGTAACGCTGGTGATGATTCTGACCAACGCCCTGCTGTTCGCCGCTGCCGGCCTGGTCTTCCTGCAGACCTTCCTCGGCAAGCGTGGCGACTATCCGCGCATGCCGCATGAAGTTGGCTTGCCGATGTGGCTGGGGCCGATGCTGCTGGCCATCGGCGGTTTCCTGCTCGGCGCCTGGAATGCCTGGCCGGAAACCTGGCTGGTGAACAATGCGGTGCAGGCCGTGGCGCGTGGCCCGGTGGATGTACACTTGTATCTGTGGGGCGGTATCACCCCGGCGCTGCTGGCCAGCTTGTTGACCGTATCACTGGGCGTGCTCTTCTACATACTGCGTGACCGGGTACGGCAGGTGCTCGATCGTGCCAACGCGGCCTGGAATGTCAGCGGCGACCTGATCTGGGACCGCCTGCTCAAACGCGTCTTCCATTTCGCCGGGCTGCTCGCCGCGCGCTTCCAGCATGGCTCGCTGCGCCAGCACCTGGTGCTGCTGGCTCTGGCAGTCGGCGGCCTGTTGGCGGTCGGTCTGCTGCCGGCCCTGCCGCAACTGCTGCAGGGCAGTTACAGCCCGATCTCGCCGTTGGGCCTGGCCGGCTGCCTGCTGGCCCTGGCCGGCGGCGTGGCGGCGGCATTTCTGCCCGGTCGCATGACCTTGCTGGCCGCCCTCGGCGCCTGCGGTCTGGGCCTGGCGATGGTGTTCATCTCGGTCAATGCGCCGGATGTGGCGATGACCCAGCTGATGGTGGAAACCCTCAGCCTGATCTTCCTCGCCCTGGTGTTTCGCAAGATGCCCACCGTGCCGGCCAGTGGCGCCCGCACCCCCTGGAAGCGCCGCCTGCATGCCGGCGTGGCGATTCTCTTCGGCCTCAGTGTGACAGGCGCCCTGCTGCTTGCAGTGAGCCTGCCGCTGCCAGGCGACATCGCCCAGTGGTATCAGGCCAACAGCCTGCCGGGTGGTCATGGGCATAACGTGGTCAACGTGATTCTGGTGGACTTCCGCGCCTTCGACACCCTCGGCGAAATCCTCGTGGTCGCGCTCTCCGCCCTCGCCGCAGCCAGCCTGCTGGGCACCGGTCAACGCGTCGGCAATGAACACAGCGGCGAAGACGCCTTCAATTCGCCACTGCTGCGCCAGGGCCTACGCCCGCTGGCCTGGTTGATGCTGGCTGGCTCGCTGCTGCTGCTGTGGCGCGGCCACAACCTGCCGGGCGGTGGTTTCATCGGTGGCCTGGTGGCGGCCTGCGGCCTGATTCTGCTGGTGCTGACCTATGGTCACGGACAGATTCGCCGCGTACTGCCCGTGGCCCCCGCGCAGTTGATCGGCATTGGCCTGGGCTGCGCGGCGGGCGCCGGTATCCTCGGGCTGATCGCCGGCAGCGCCTTTCTCACCGGTCTGTGGACTTTCCCCGGCGGCTTGCCGCTGGGTACGCCCCTGCTCTTCGATGTCGGCGTATTCCTCACCGTGTTCGGCTCCGCCCTGCACATGATCGACAAGCTCACGGGAGTTCGCCAGTAATGGAATGGCTAGCTGCAATCACCACTGGTGGCCTGGCGGGTCTGGGCCTGTGGATGCTTCTGGATCGCAACCTCAAGCGCGTCGTGCTGGGCGTCGTGGTCCTGGGTAACGCAATCAACCTGGGGGTTCTCACCGCCGGCCGTTTCTTCGGTGAACGCCCGGCCTTCGTCGAGGCCGGCAACGCTGCCAGCACGGCCAACCCACTGCCGCAGGCACTGGTACTGACGGCCATCGTCATCGGCTTCAGCCTGTTCATCTTCACGCTGGCACTGCTCAAACGCACCCGCGAACTGCACGGCGACAAGACCACCGACTCGGTCAGCGCAATCACCGAGCAACCGGCACCGGACTGGCACGACAGCGAGCACGAACAGGACGCCCATGGTACGGAGGCTCGCCGATGAATCACGCGCTACTGGTTGCTCCGATTCTCATCCCGCTGTGCAGCCTGTTGCTGGCAATCATCCTGCGCCGCCATCTGCTGGCCGTGCGCGTGCTCAGCCTGACGGGTGCCGTGCTGCTGCTGGCCGTTGGCCTGATGCTGGTGTGGCAGGCTGCGCAAGGCGTGGTGCTCAGTGGTCAGGTCGGCGGCTGGCAGGCGCCCTTCGGCATCAGCCTGGTAATCGACCGGCTGTCGGCGGTGATGATCGCCATCAGCGCCCTGGTCGCGCTGGTCACCCTGCTCTATGGCGTGGCCAAGGACAACGACAGCAAGATCGGTCGCGACTTTCATCTGTTCATCCAAGGTCTGCTGACCGGCATCTGCGGCGCCTTCATCACCGCTGACATCTTCAACCTCTATGTCTGGTTTGAAGTACTGCTGATCGCCTCCTTCGCCCTGATGGCATTGGGCGGTGGCAGCCGTCGGCTGGCCGGCAGCATGACCTATGTGGCACTGAACCTGTTCGCCACGCTGATTTTCCTGCTCTCCGCCGGCCTGGTCTACGGCGCCAGCGGCACGCTGAACATGGGTGAGCTGGCCATGATCATGCGCAGCGGTGAGGCGCCAGCGGGCGTAACGCCGGCGCTGTTGCTGATGCTGCTGTCGTTTGCCATCAAGGCTGCGCTGTTCCCGGTGTTCGGCTGGCTGCCGGCCACCTATCACGTCGCCCTGACGGCGGTTTCGGCGATGTTCGCCGGGCTCCTGACCAAGGTCGGCGTGTACGCGCTGATCCGCCTGGTGACCCTGCTCTGGCCGGAGCATGGCTTGCCGCATCAACTGCTGCTGTGGGTCGCCTGCGCCACCATGCTGGTGGGCGTGCTCGGCGCGGCGGCGCAGACCGAGGTGCGCCGTATCCTGTCGTTCCATATCGTCAGTCAGGTCGGCTACATGATCCTCGGCCTCGCCCTGGCCACCCCGCTGGCGCTGGCCGGTGCAGTGTTCTACCTGATCCACCATATCGTGGTGAAGGCCAACCTGTTCTTCATCGGCGGCCTGGCGGCGCGCATCTGCGGCTCCGAGCGCTTGGCTGACATGGGTGGGCTGTACAAGCGCATGCCGTGGCTGGCGCTGCTGTTCGCCATTCCGGCGCTGTCGCTGGCGGGCATTCCGCCACTGTCCGGTTTCTGGGCCAAGTTCCTGCTGGTCAAGGCCAGCCTGGATGCCGCGGCCTGGTGGGCGGCGGGCATCGCCCTGCTGACCGGCGTGTTCACCCTGCTATCGATGAACAAGATCTGGAACGAAGCCTTTCTCAAGCCCCATCCGCGCGGTGAAGAGGCGCTGCAAAGGGTGACTGGCATGCGCGCGGCCTGGGTGGGCATGAGCGCCCTGGCACTGCTGACCGTGCTGATCGGCCTCGGCGCCGGCCCGCTGATCGACTATGCCGTGGCGGCTGCCGCGCAACTCGCCGACCCGCAAGCCTATCTGCAACCCTTCACTGGCGCAGGAGGTACCTGATGCTGTTCATCATCCATTTGCTGGTCAGCGCCGGCCTGGCCTGGAGCCTCGGCGCCGCTCATCTCGGCGGTGGCCTGCTGGCCTTCGCCCTGCTCTACCTGCTCGCTCGCCTGCTGGGCCTGGCAATCGGACGCCTGCGCCGTTACGCACGCAGCCTGGAGCATGGTGTGAGCTTCTGCTTGTGGTTCATTGCCCAGGTGTTCCTCGCGACTTACCACGTCGCCACTCTGGTGCTGGCGCGTCGGGTCGATGTGGAACCAGCAGTTCTGGCCTACCCGGTGACCCGCCGCGAAGTGGACAAGGTGACCCTGCTCGGCACCCTGCTGACCCTGACGCCCGGCACCCTGGCCCTGGACTATGACGAGGAGCAAGGTCTGCTCTACATCCACACCCTCGATGCACGCCGCCGTGAGGACATGACCGACACCCTCATCGAGCTGGAACGCCGCCTGCTGGCCTGGCTCGACGCTGGCAAAGCCGAAGGAGTAACGCCATGACCCTACACCTGGCCGGAGCAGCCTGGGTATTGCCCTTGGCGGCTGCCTTGCTCGCCCTGAGCGGTTTGATCACGCTGTATCGCCTGTTACGCGGGCCGAGTCGCCCGGATCGCGCGGTGGCCATCGACGCCCTCACCCTGCTGGCGGTCGCCGCCATGGCCCTGCTGTGCCTGATGCGCGGTGAGGCGCTGTTCATCGACGTCGCCGTGCTGCTGGCACTGGTGTCGTTTCTTGGAACGGCAGCCTTCGCCTTCCTGTTCGACGACGCCCACAGCCAGATGCCGGAAAAAAGCGAGGAACGCCCATGAACGAAGTACAGGCCTGGCTGGCCTCGCTGCTGGTGCTGAGCGGCGCGGTGATCTCTCTGCTTGGTGCGATTGGCGTGCTGCGCCTGCCCGACAGCTACAGCCGCATGCATGCGGCAAGCAAGGCCGGGGTTCTCGGCGCGGTTCTATTACTCGGCGCAGTAGCCCTGGCCAGCAGTGGCGAGCTGGCCCTGGAAGCCTTTCTCGGCCTGCTGATTCTGCTGGCCAGCGCCCCGCTGGCGGCGCACGCCATCGCCCGCGCTGCGCACCGCGCCGGCATTCGGCCGACGCTCGGGCGTTTGGGTGATGAGTTGGAGCAACGCAACAGGGGCGGCGAATAGGTCGCTCAGTCGATCTGCCGGCGGAACGGCGGCAAGGCATTGAGAATGGCCTTGCCGTAACGCTGGGTCACCACACGCCGATCCAGCAGAGTGATGGTGCCGCGATCAGCCTCGGTACGCAGCAGGCGGCCGCAGGCCTGCACCAGGCGCAGCGAGGCATCCGGTACGGCGATTTCCATGAAGGGATTGCCGCCACGCGCCTCGATCCACTCGGCCAGCGCCGCTTCCACCGGATCATCCGGCACGGCGAAGGGAATCTTGGCGATCACCACGTGCTCGCAATAAGCGCCCGGCAGGTCGACGCCCTCGGCGAAACTGGCCAGGCCGAACAGCACGCTTTCCTCACCTGAATCGACACGCGCCTTGTGCTTGTTCAGGGTTTCCTGCTTGGACAGGTTGCCCTGGATGAACACCCGTTTGCGCCAGTCGCGATCCAGGCCGTCGAACACTTCCTGCATCTGCTTGCGCGAGGAAAACAGCACCAGCGTGCCGCGACTGCCGGCCACCAGGTTCGGCAGCTCGCGGATGATGGCCGCCGTGTGCGCAGCAGCCTCGCGCGGGTCGGCCTTGAGATCAGGCACGCGCAGCAGGCCGGCATCGGCATGATGGAAGGGGCTTGGCACGATGGCCGCGACCGCCACCTTGGGCAAGCCGGCACGCATGCGATAGCGGTCGAAGGTGCCCAGCGCGGTAAGCGTCGCGGACGTTACCAGGCAGCCATGGGCGACGTTCCACAGGTTGCGGCGCAGGGTCTCGGCGGCGAGGATCGGGCTGGCGTTGACCTCGATATCGAACAGCGCACCGCTCTCGGCCAGGGTCAGCCAGCGTGCCATCGGCGGGCTTTCTTCCGGGTCTTCAGCAGTGAAGGCCAACCATAGTTCCCAGTTGCCCTTGGCACGTGCCATCAGGCTGCCGAACAGCGGATACCACTCCTCGGCCTGGTGGCTGGCGATGCCCACGGTGCCTTCTCCATCCATGGCTTCCTTGAGCAGCTCGGTAACGCCGGTGAACAGGTCGTTGAGCTTGGAGAAACCCTTCTTAAGTTCCAGTCCCAGTTCAGTCAGATGCTCCGGCACCACCCCACCGACGAAGCGATGACGGGGCCGTTCGCGTCCTTCCATATCCTCACCGGCCTTGAAGTCGGCGATTTCTTCACAGGCGGTGAACATGAACTGCTGCTGGGTCTTCAGCTCACGGGCCAGCTCCGGCACCTGCTCGATCAGGCGCCCTAGATCACCCGGCAGCGGATTCTGCGCCAGCAGCTTGGTCAGGTTCTTGTCGATCTGGGTCAGCCAGTCGGCGGTCGAGCGCAGGCGGGTGAAATGGGCGAAGTGACCGATGGCCTTGTCCGGCAGGTGGTGGCCCTCATCGAATACATAGATGGTTTCGCGCGGGTCGGGCAGCACGGCGCCGCCACCGAGTGCCAGGTCGGCCAGCACCATATCGTGGTTGGTGACGATCACATCGACCTTGCCCATCCCTTCGCGCGCTTTGTAGAAGGCGCACTGCTGGAAGTTCGGGCAATGGCGGTTGGTGCACTGGCTATGGTCGGTGGTCAGTTGCGCCCAGCGGCTGTCCTCCAGCTCCTCCGGCCAGCTGTCGCGGTCGCCGTCCCATTTGTTGCCGGCCAGCTTCTCGATCATCGCGGTAAACAGTTTCTGCCCCTGCTCGTCGACGTCGATGCGAAAACCTTCTTCCTCGAACAACTGCGCCGTGGCGCTCTGCGCGGCGCCATCCTGCAGCAGGTGATCGAGCTTGGACAGGCACAGGTAGCGGCCACGGCCCTTGGCCAGGGCGAAGCTGAAGTTCAAGCCGCTGTTGCGCAACAGATCCGGCAGATCCTTGTGCACGATCTGCTCCTGCAGGGCGACCGTCGCGGTGGCGATCACCAGACGCTTGCCGGCAGCCTTGGCGGTAGGAATGGTGGCCAGGCTGTAGGCCACCGTCTTGCCGGTACCGGTGCCCGCCTCGACCGCGACCACGGCCGGATCACCCAGACGTTTGCCCTCGTCATCGGTCTTGATGGTGCCGAGCACCTTGGCGATTTCGGCGATCATCAGGCGCTGGCCATAACGCGGCTTGAGCGACTTGGCTTCGAGAAAGCGCGAATAGGCGCCCTGGATCTGGGACTTGAGTTCGGTACTGAGCATGGATTCTGAAACGAAAAAGGCTGGATAAATTTTCAGTATTCGCGGAGCGGTCGCTATCATAGCGCGGCAATCGATCCAGCGCTGACTCGCGTGCCAATCGAATGAACCGACCTGCCAAACGGACCCTCTGGAGATACCGCATGACACCCTACGCACCACTCTATGCGCTACACCTGCTGGCCGCTGTCGTCTGGGTCGGTGGCATGTTCTTCGCCTGGATGATCCTGCGCCCGGCGGCAGTGGAGACCCTCGAACCGCCAGCACGCCTGCGCTTGTGGCTGAGCGTGTTCAAACGTTTCTTCGTCTGGGTCTGGGGAGCGGTGGCAGTCCTGCCCCTGACTGGCATCGGCATGCTGCACATGAGCTATGCCGGTTTCGATGCCGCACCGCGCTATGTGCACATCATGATGGGGCTGTATCTGGTGATGCTCGCCCTGTTTCTACGTGTTCAAGCGCTGCAGCTGCCGGAGCTACGGCGCGCCGTGGAGGCTGAAAACTGGCAGGCGGGTGGCGAGGTTCTGGGACGGATTCGCAGGGTGGTGGGCAGCAACCTGCTGATCGGCCTGGCGCTGATGACGTTGGTCGCCATGCGTCCTTCATTCTGATAGACGAAGCTGCCTGTGTCTGCCGGAGCGAACGCAGGCAGCTGCGACCTAGAAGCGGAACACCTGCACCGCACCACTGCGTCCTGCCGCACCTTCGCGCCCTGGCTGCCCCGGTTTGCCGTCCGCGGCGCCATCTACGCCGTAGAGCAGGCAGCCCTTGGCCGCACCACCGCGGCCGGGACGCCCCGCCGAACCAGCTGCCCCACCGGCGCCGCCGTCGAGCAACACCTGCATGCGCTCGACCTCGACATGATGCGGCACTTCCAGCACCACATTGCCGCCCGGCGCACCATCGTGGCCATCGGTACCATCCTGGCCATCGTAGCCCGCACTGGCCTGGCCCCAGGTACAACCTCCCGGCTGGCCATGGGCGCCATCGAGCCCGGCATAACCAGGCGTGCCCTGACCACCGCGTACATCCAGGGTCAGCGACTCGAATGTCAGTTTGTGCAGCTTGAGACTGATCTCACGCCCCGGCGTCGCTGGCCGGGTATAGGTACCGGCGGCGCCCTTGGCGCTGATCCAGGCGCCAGGCCCGATATCGGCATCGTCGATGACCAGGCGCAATGGTTGATCGCCAGACGCCACACCGATACGCGCATCACGCCCCATGAACAACTGGCCGATACGCAACTCCCTCACGCTTGCCGGCACCATCAGCGTTGCATGATCCGCCACCTCCAGCCGCTCGAGCTGCAGAGTGCTGCTGGCCACCGGCAAACGCATCAGGGTATTGGACGGTACGCTGATCTGCGTAGCGGCAGATGCAGTCCCCACACTCAGGCACAGCAACAAAACGAAACTACGCATGGGCAGCCTCCTCGAGCACAGCGGCTGCAACGGCATCACGCGGCTGCGCAGCCTTGAGCGGGTACAGATGGAAAATACCGAACAGCAGAATCTGCACACGCTCCAGCCAGGGGTTGGCCCGCGCCGCCACAAGGCTGGAAAACAGCCATAACTGCGCGACGTGCAAGAACGCCAGAAAACCCGCCAGCAGGTAAACGAGCTGTTCGAAAGGGGCCTCCAAACGCTTGCTCAAGGCGGCCCCGAAGACCAGCCAGAAGATCAAGGCCAACGCCTTGCCCATTCTCAACAATGCTTTCATCCCCGCCCTCGTGCAGCGCTTTTTCTAGTTAGCGCTGCACGTTACCCCCTCACCACCGGGACTGCCATAGCGACGACAGTTTTTTCATGACTTTGTTTGACGCACGCAAACTCCAGAAGCAGGCTCGAACAGTCCCACTCAGACCTTGCCACAGAACATCCCCTGGGCACGCGCCTCCCCGTGCAGCCGGAGTCGTACACACAAAAAAGCCCGGCCGGTAGAAACCGGTCGTGCCTTTGTGGATAACGCCTTGCCAGGCTTGAGCGAACGCCTTACGGCTGAGCTTCGACCTCAGCTTCAACCCGGCGGTTGATGGCACGGCCTTCAGCAGTGGCGTTGTCAGCAACCGGACGGCTCTCACCATAGCCAACCGCCTGAACGCGGCCGGACTCTACACCGTACTGGTTGACCAGTACCTCGCGAACGGCATTGGCGCGGCGCTCGGACAGACCCTGGTTGTAGGCATCGCTGCCTACGGAGTCGGTGTGACCTTCAACCACGGTGCTGGTCTGCGGGTACTGTTTCATGAAGTCGGCCAGCGCTTTGATATCGCCGTAGCTTTCCTGCTTGACCTGGGCCTTGTCGAAGTCGAACTTGACGTCCAGTTCGACGCGGACAGCTTCAGCCGGCTCGGCAACGGCAACTTCCTCGACCATGACCTCTTCTTCGACAACGGCAACCTGCTGAGCTTCGGCGCCATGCACCCAGCAATAGGCCGCAGCCATGCCGGCGCCTACCAGCGCACCACCGCCCGCCCAGGTAGAACTTTCGATTGCCCCTAATGCAGCACCACCAACACCGCCTACCGCCGCGCAGGTGGGCCAGTCGGTCTTCTGCAAGCCGGCGCAGCCGGTCAGCATGGTACTAGCCAGAATCAGGGGTACTGCGTTCCTTGTGATACTCATACTTTAGGTCTCCAATGTTCATCGGCCCATAACCGACTCGATAGTAGTAAAGACAGGAGTTGTACAATCCGCCAGCTATAGCAGCTTCTGCGGATAATTTTCTCTCACTCTAGGCCAGATACCGACACCACGTTAGTCTTTGCAAACTTTTCGAGGAAGTTCGATGACCGCCAGCCTTAGCACCCGTACTCCACAGCAGGCCATTGCGGCACTGCTTGCCCGCTACAACCCCGAGAAACTGCTGCTTCTCGGGGCAAGCGAACTACCCGCAGTCAGCGCCTTTCACGGCGCCCATCCGCAGTGTCAGGTCACCACTGCACCCGCGGCTCCCCTGGCGCCGGAACTGGCCGCACAGCGCTTCGACCTGGCAATTCTGATCGACTGTCTGGAGCACTTACCCAAACGCGAAGGACTGCAACTACTGGGTGGCATTCGCAACCTCAACGCCAGCAGGGTCGCCGTGTTGCTCGACCTCAAGGCAGGTGATTGGCAGGAAACCGACTTTTTCGCCCTGGCCATGCAAGCCAGTGAACAGTTCCAGCGCGAGGGACAGACCCTGCATCTGTTCACCTACGATCTGCTCGATTACAAGCAAGTTCCTGACTGGTTGAACGCAAAGTTCTGGGCCAACCCGGAAAATTTCGGCAAGTACTGGTGGTAGAGCGATGAACCCTCTCGACTCCAATTGTCCGTGTGGTAGCGGCAATCCACTGAGCCAGTGCTGCGGTCATTATCATGCCGGCACCCACGCCCCCAGCGCGGAACGGCTGATGCGTTCTCGTTACAGCGCCTATGTGCTGGGCCTGGTGGATTATCTGATAGCCACCACCCTACCCGCTCAACAGCAGGCGCTCGACCGTGAGGCCATGGCCGCCTGGAGCGCCCAGAGCACCTGGCTGGGCCTGGAAGTTGAGGGTGGCGAGGTGTTCGGCGGCAAGCCGGAGCACGCGCAGGTCACCTTCATCGCCCGCTGGCATGACGCACAAGGCGAGCATCGGCATCGCGAATGCTCCGCCTTCGTGCAGGTAGCCGAGCGCTGGTATTTCCTCGACCCGACAGTGCCTCTTAAGGCTGGTCGCAATGATCCCTGCCCCTGCCAGGGTGGGCAGAAATTCAAGAAGTGCTGCGCACCGTATCTGCACGGCTGACGCGCATCACAGATGAAAACGCCGTGACTGCCTGCACCACTCACGGCGCTTGCCGGCATGCTGGACGATCAGTCCAGCAGTTTCAGGTGCGAGGTATCCGGTGCTGCCGCAGGTGTCGAGGACTTGGCCTGGCCCATATCACTGCCGACCGGCGCCAGCGTGAATTGCGACAGGTCCACCGCCGGTGCAGCCGCGTCAGGCCGGGCATCCTGTAGATCGCTGCCCACCGGAGCGATGCCGAAATCCGGTGCATCGACATCGCTGAACGCCGCCATGTATTCATCGCGCGGGGCGACCTGCAGGCGACCGGCCCTGGCGGCAGGCGCAGTCACCACGGCAGGAGGCGGCTCGGCAGGTGGCGGCGGTGCGAGCTCGACCTCCTCGATCAGCACGTCCATATCGACCACCTCCACCCGCGCACCGGCGCGCTCCAGCGTCGCCCGGTACTTCTCCGCCCCGGCAGCGTCGAGGTTGTTCTTGATCACGATGCGGCGCCCGGAGAACAACTGGGCAATACGCTGAGCATCAGCCTGGAACAGCCTGGCCAGATTGGCCTTGACCAGCTCCGGTTGGGCGCCCGGCACCAGCTGCCCGGAGAAGGCGATCTCATAGCGACTCATGGTCACACTCCTGTCCTATTCGCCGCTCAGTATGGCGCAGGTTCTTTTGCACTGACACTGCAGACGTCTCATTCACGCCTCATCGATTACCGACAGACCGCGACCGGCACGCTATCGCCTTGAAAATAATGGTTGTACCCCATTGCAGCCAAGCGCTTGCTTGTTACACTGGGCCGCAACGGGGGTATGAAATGCTTTCTCAGGCGCAAATGATAAGAATTACCAGCCTACTGATGTTTTTAGGCCTGCTTTCAGGCCTGACAGGATGTTCCACCTGGGTGACAGGTAGCTTCAAGGATCCGGACGTCCAACTCATCAATGTTGACGTGGTCAAGGCCAGGCTGCTCGAGCAGGAGTTTCGCCTGCGCTTTCGAATCGACAATCCCAATGGCGTCAGCCTGCCGGTACGCGGGCTGGACTATAACGTCCAGCTCAACGGCATCCAGCTCGCCGAAGGCTATTCCAACGAGTGGTTCACCGTACCCGCCCACGGCCACTACACTTTCGAGGTGCCGGTACGTACCAACCTCTGGCGTCATGTCCGACAGATCGTCAAGGCACTGGAAAAACCCGACGTGCCCATTCGCTACAGCCTCCGAGGTGAAGTAAAAACCGGCATGATGTTTGGCCGTAGCGTGCATATGGCGCGCAATGGCGAGATAATTCCCGGCGATTTCATCCCCGAATAACCTGTGCGAGTGACACCATGAGCAACCAACCCCACGTCCACGGCCCCGACTGCAACCATGATCACGATCATCACGATCACGGCCATGTACATGGCCCGCATTGCAACCATGGCCATCAGGAGCCGGTACGCAACGCGCTGAAGGATGTCGGCCGCAACGACCCATGCCCTTGCGGCAGCCAGAAAAAATTCAAGAAGTGCCACGGCGCCTGAACCGCGCATGGATGCCCTGCCCCTCACCCTGCTAGTCACCGGCCTGCTGCTGATTGCAGCGCTGGCGGCCTATGCCTGGCACCTTTGGCGCCGTGTATGGGCCAACCAGCGCGCCCGCGAGGAAGCACAACAGGAGCGTCAGCAGCGCATTGGCGGCGACCTGAACATCCTCGCCAGCAGCCTGCTCGACGAGCAACTGCCGCTGATCGAAGGCGCCATTCGCATCAAGGTGTTGCTCGACAACTACGACAGCAACCTGAGCAATGACAGCCGCTGCCAGGTGTTCCATCTGCTTTTCGAAGCCACCGCCGAAGTGCCTACCCATGCAGCCTGGAAGGCTCTGGACAAGACCGAACGGCGCCGCTTCGAAAAACGCTTCAACGAGCTGGAACTGCAGCACAAGGCCGCCGCACGCAGCGCCGCGCGCTGGTTACTCGATGAAGGGCTGAAGAAGCCTCAAACGAGCGTCTGAGGCCTCTTGCCAGGCTCCACTGGCCTCATTACCTTGGCGCCTTTGTGGCCGGCCAACTCATGACCGGCCTCGCCCCTTCGTACACCAAGGAAATTCGCCATGCGCGCGCTGGCCTGCCTGACTCTTGCCGCCTCTCTGACCAGCCTCGCCGGCTGCCAGTCCCTGCTCAACAGCCGTTATGCCGACAGCGTGCCGCCCACGCGTGGCGTTGAGCGCATTCAGGGCGTGGCCGAGAGTGCGTCGGTGCGGCGTAACGCCCTGGGCATGCCGCTGATCGAGTCGAGCACCTTCCACGATGCCCTCTTTACCCTCGGTTATGTGCATGCTGGTGATCGCCTCAGCCAGATGGTCGGCATGCGCCTGCTGGCCCAGGGCCGCCTGGCCGAGATGGCCGGCCCTGGCGTGCTGGAAATGGACCGTTTCATGCGCGCGGTCAACCTGAAAAAGAGCGCGGAAATCCTCTACGCCGATGCCTCGCCGCGCCTGAAGCGCTTCTTCGAGGTTTATTCGCGTGGCGTCAACGCCTATATGTTCCGCTATCGCAACCGCCTGCCGATGGATCTGGCCGAGTCCGGTTATCGCCCCGAGTACTGGAAGCCCGAGGACTCGGTACTGCTGTTCTGCCTGCTCAACTTCGGCCTGGCGGTGAACCTGCAGGAAGAGATCGCCGCACTGACCATGGCCCAGCAGGTGGGCGCCGACAAACTGCCCTGGCTGCTGCCGATCTACCCGGACGAGCCGCTGCCTTTTGCTGAAGCAGAAAAACTCGCCGGCCTCGACCTCAAGGGTCAGCTGCCAGGCCTGCAGGCAATTTCCCGCACTGCAGCGCAGATCGCCGAGCAGCACATGCTCGGCGTTGCCGCCTCGAACAACTGGGCCATCGCCCCGCAGCGCAGCCGTGGCGGCAAGAGCCTGCTGGCCAACGACACCCACCTGCCGCTGAGCATGCCTTCGCTGTGGAATTTCGTGCAGATCCGCTCGCCCAAGTACCAGGCTGCTGGCATCTCGCTGGCCGGCGTGCCGGCCATTGTGGCCGGCTACAACGGCAAGCTGGCCTGGGGCATGACCATGGTCATGGGGGACAATCAGGACATCTATCTCGAACGCATTCGCCGCGAAGGCAGCCGCCTGATGTACCAGGCCAACGGCACGTGGCTGCCGGTGATGGAGCGCCAGGAAACCTTCTTCATCAAGGGCCAGCGCCCGATTCGTGAAACCCTCTATGAAACCCGCAACGGCCCGCTGCTCAATTCGGTACTCGGCGAACGCAAACATATGCTGCAGCCCCTGGCGCTACAGAGTGGTTACGGCCTGGCGCTGAAAACAACACAGTTCGAGCGCGACCAGAGCCTCGATGCCTTCTTCGACCTGTCCCGCGCGCAGTCGGTGGACCAGGCCTTCGAAGTGACGCGGGAAATCCGCGCCATGCCGCTTAATATCGTCTTCGCCGACGCCCAGCACATCGGCTGGCAGGTCACCGGTCGCTACCCCAATCGTCGTGAAGGCCGCGGCCTGCTGCCCTCCCCTGGCTGGGACGAGCGCTACGCCTGGGACGGCTTCGCCGACCCGATGCTGCATCCTTACGATCAGGACCCACCGCAAGGCTGGCTGGGCACCGCCAACGAGCGCAGCGTACCGCCGGGCTACGGCATGCAGCTGTCGAGCTCCTGGTACTACCCGGAGCGTGCCGAGCGCATCGCCGAACTGGCCGGCAACGGCCGGCACGACGGACGCAGCATGATCGCCATGCAATACGACCAGACCTCGCCCTTCGTCGCCAAGCTGCAGGCCATGTTCAACGACCCGGCCATGCACGACTCGCTGCGCCAGGCCATCGCGGCGCTGCCGGCCGGTCAGCGCGCACGCGCCGATGAAGCGCTGAAGCGCCTTCTCGCCTTCGACGGCAAGCTCGCCGCCAGCTCGGCCGATGCAGCCATCTACGGCGCCTTCCTGCATGAAAGCGCACGGCAGATCTTCCTCGACGAGCTGGGCCCGGAAAGCAGTCCGGCCTGGCAGGCACTGGTGCAAACCGCCAACACCTCTTACTCGGCGCAGGCCGACCACCTGCTCGGCCGCGCCGACAGCCCGTTCTGGAACGACATCCGCACGCCAGAGCAGGAAGACAAGCCGACCATCCTCGCGCGCAGCCTGGCCGCCAGCATCGAATTGCTGGAGAGCCGTCTGGGTACGGAGCGGCGCAACTGGCAATGGGGCAAGCTGCACACCTATGAGTGGGTCACCGACACCACGCGCCTGGCCCCTTACATGAGCGCCAGCCAACGCAGCAGCATCAACGCCCTGAAAGGCTATCTGGATCGCGGCCCCTACCCGGCAGGCGGCGATCACAGCACGCTGAATGTTTCCGCCTATGCCTGGGGCCAGGACTTCAATACTTTCCTGATCCCGGCCATGCGTATCGTGGTGGATTTCGCCGCCGACGAACCGCTGATTGGCGTCAACAGCTCGGGCCAGTCCGGCAACCCCGCCAGCCCACACTACGCCGACGGCATCGAGGCATGGCTCAAAGGCGGCTACATGAGCTTCCCGTTCAAAGCGGAGAATCTGGACAAGGTCTACGGCAACCAGCGCCTGCTGCTGATGCCGGCCAAATGATGACCGTTCGTCGGGCGGCGCTGAACCTTTTCCTCAGCGCCGCACTCTGAGTAATCGACTTACTCCATAGATCATCGTTTAAGGCGCCCCTGGCTAATGTCTGTCAGTTAAGCGTCGACGCTGCCAATGGGTAGGAGCGGCGCCCCGCCGCGAACCAGGG
>ERZ1029870.17-NODE-17-length-25108-cov-16.104538_pt1 | contig 25108 bp, 25 predicted proteins | sample MGYA00519236_ERZ1029870 | MGnify/ENA primary metagenome ERZ1029870 (study PRJEB33666, sample SAMEA4610924) | skin metagenome | biome: Human-associated habitat; feature: Malodor aspect; material: skin | place: Philippines | collected 2015-08 ... | reverse complement strand
CGCCAGGCTGACGCAGCAGATCACCAGCGACGAGCCGCCGTAGCTGAGGAATGGCAGGGTCAGGCCCTTGGTCGGCAGCAGGCCGGTATTCACGCCGATATTGATCAGGAACTGGCCGATCCACAGGAAGGACAGGCCATAGGCTACATAGGCGGAGAAGAACTGCTTGGCCTTTTCCGCCCACAGGCCGATATACAAACCACGCACGCAGACGAAAACGAACAGCCCCAGAGTGGTCAGCGCACCGACCAGCCCCAGCTCCTCGGCCAGTACCGAAAAGACGAAGTCGGTGTGCGCTTCCGGCAGGTAGAACTGCTTCTGGATGCTGTTGCCCAGGCCAACGCCAAACCATTCACCGCGACCAAAGGCAATCAGCGCCTGGGTCAGTTGGTAACCAGCGCCATATTGATCGGCCCAGGGGTCGGTAAAGGTGATCAGACGCTGCAGGCGATATTCCTGGGTCTGTACCAGAACGAACACGGCACCGACCGCCAGCGCCACCATCAAACCGAAGCGCAGCATGCCGACGCCACCGAGAAACAGCATGGCCATGGCCGAGCCCATCATCACCACGGTGGCACCGAAGTCCGGCTCCAGCAGCAGCAGACCGGCCATCGGCAGCAACACCACAAAGGGTTTGAAGAAGCCCATCCAGCTTTCGCGCACCTCTTCCTGACGGCGCACCAGATAACCGGCCAGGTAGACCACGACGAACACCTTGGCGATTTCCGACGGCTGCACGTTGAACGCGCCGAAGCCGATCCAGCGCCGCGCACCGTTGACCTCGCGGCCAATACCGGGGATCAGCACCAACACCAGCAGACCGAAAGCCGCCAGCAGGAGCATCCAGCCATAACGCTGCCAGAAACTCATCGGGATCATCAGCACGACACCGGCAGCACCCAGGCCGATGACCAGATAAATCAGATGACGGATCATGTAGTACAGCGGATTACCGGACAGCGCCGCCGCCACTTCCGAGGACGCCGAGGTGATCATCACCAGGCCCAGGCCGAGCAGGGCGAGACAGCCGGCCAGCATCGGGAAATCGACATCGAAGCCGCGCCCGAGCAGCGGCGAAGGCCGAACGTGGAGGAAGTCCGTCAACATGACAAGCCTCCTACCGCCTGGGCAAACAGACGCCCGCGCTCTTCGAAGTTCTTGAACATATCCAGGCTGGCGCAGGCCGGCGACAGCAGCACGGCATCACCCGCCTCGGCCAGCTCGCTGCAGCGCTGCACCGCCTCGTTCAGGGTTTGTACGCGCACCAGCGGCGCCGCATCACCCAAGGCCTCGGCCAGGCGCTCGGCATCACGGCCGAGCAGCACCACCGCGCGGCAGAAGCGCGCCGCTGGCGCCTTGAGCGCGGAGAAGTCGGCGCCCTTGCCGTCGCCACCGGCGATCAGTACCAGCTTGCCGGCGATATCGGCACCGAGGCCTTCGATGGCCGCCAGCGCGGCACCGACGTTGGTGGCCTTGGAATCGTCGTAATAGTTCACCCCGGCACGCTCACCGACCCACTGGCAACGATGCGGCAGCCCGGCGAACTGACGCAAGGTGGCCAGCATGGCGTCCATCGGCAGGCCCACGGCATGACCGAGTGCCAGCGCCGCCAGGGCGTTGGACTGGTTGTGCGCGCCACGGATCTTCAGCTCACTCACCGGCAGCAGCGCCTCGAAGCGAAACGCCAGGGATTTCTCGCCGTTCTCTTCGAGCAGGCCAAAGCGCTTGAAGTCGGGCTTGCCCAGGCCGAATTCCCAGCAGGTCACCTGGTCGGCGATCAAAGGGCGCGACAAGGCATCATCACGGTTGATCACCACCTGGCGGGCGCCACGGAAGATCCGGTGCTTGGCCAGGTGATAGGCCGGCAGCCCGCTGTAGCGATCCATATGGTCTTCGCTGATGTTCAGGCAGGTGGCCACTTCGGCATTGAGCTGATCGGTGGTTTCCAGCTGGAAGCTGGACAGCTCCAGCACGTACAGCTCGACGTCGTCCGCCAGCAGATCCAGTGCCGGCGTGCCGAGGTTGCCGCCCACAGCGACACGCTTACCGGCGGCAGCCGCCATCTCGCCGACCAGGGTAGTGACGGTACTCTTGGCGTTGGAGCCGGTGATGGCGATGATCGGCGCCTTGGCGTGACGGGCGAACAGGTCGATATCGCCGGACAGCTTCACCCCGCGCGCAGCCGCTGCCGCCAACGCCGGAGTGTCCACGGCCAGACCCGGGCTCACGTACAGCTCCGAGGCGCGGCAGAGGAACTCCACGTCCAGCTCGCCGCAACGTACTTCCACCTGCGGATAGTCACGCTTGAGCGTCTCCAGCTCCGGCGGGTTCGCGCGCGTATCGGCCACGGCAAAGCGCACGCCCTGCTGCGCCAGGAAGCGCACCAGGGACATGCCGCTCTTGCCGAGGCCGACAACGATGCGGAACTGGTCGGAAGCGATCAGGGTCACGCTCAATTACCTCAGTTTCAGGGTGGCCAGGCCGATCAGCACGAGAATCACGGTGATGATCCAGAAACGGACGATCACGCGCGGCTCAGGCCAGCCCCTGAGTTCGAAATGGTGGTGGATCGGCGCCATGCGGAACACGCGCTTGCCGGTCAGCTTGAAGCTGACGACCTGGATGATCACCGACAGGGTTTCCATGACGAACACGCCGCCCATGATGAACAGCACGATTTCCTGACGAACGATCACCGCAATGGTGCCCAGCGCGGCACCGAGCGCCAGCGCGCCGACGTCACCCATAAACACCTGCGCCGGGTAGGTGTTGAACCACAGAAAGCCCAGACCGGCACCGACCAGCGCGGCGCAGAACACGATCAGCTCGCCAGCGCCCGGCACGTAGGGAATCAGCAGGTATTCGGCGAAGTTCACGTTGCCCGACAGGTAACAGAAGATACCCAGCGCGCCGCCGACCATGACGGTGGGCAGAATGGCCAGGCCGTCGAGGCCGTCAGTGAGGTTCACCGCATTGCTGGTGCCGACGATGACGAAGTAGGTCAGTACCACGAAGCCGACGCCCAGGGGAATGGCGACATCCTTCAGCAGAGGCACGATCAGAGTGGTCTCCACCGGGCTCTGCGCCGTCATATAAAGGAAGAGCGCCGCTGCCAGACCGAACACCGACTGCCAGAAATATTTCCAGCGACTCGGCAGGCCGCGCGAGTTCTTCTCGATCACCTTGCGGTAGTCATCGACCCAGCCAATGGCACCGAACAGCAGGGTCACGGCCAGCACCACCCACACATAGCGGTTGGACAGGTCAGCCCAGAGCAGGGTGCTGACGGCGATGGCGGTCAGAATCAGCGCACCGCCCATGGTCGGCGTGCCCTTCTTCGACAGGTGCGATTGCGGGCCATCGTTGCGCACGGCCTGGCCGATCTGACGCACCTGCAGGGTGCGGATCATCCACGGACCGAGCCACAGCGACAGCGCCAGGGCGGTAAGCACGCCGAGGATGCCGCGCAGGGTCAGGTACTGAAAGACCGCGAAGCCCTTGTGGAACTGTTGCAGGTACTCCGCCAGCAGCAGCAGCATTTAGTGATTCTCCCCAGCTACGTCGCACAGCGCTGCCACGACCTTGTCCATGGCTGCGCTGCGTGAACCCTTGATTAGTAGTGTGCTGCCGGCCTGTTCGGCGCGAAGCGCTTCGATCAGCTCGGCGTGGTCGGCGAAATGACGCCCCTTGGCGCCAAACTCTTCGACCGCGAAGCGCATCAGCGGGCCAACGGCATACAGTGCGTCGACCTTGCCAGCGGCATGACGGCCAACATCGCGATGGCCCTGCTCGGCCCACTCGCCCAACTCGCCCATGTCTCCGAGCACCAGAACGGTGCGCCCGGAAAAGCCGGCGAGTATATCCACCGCAGCGCACATGGCTACAGGGTTGGCGTTGTAACTGTCATCGATCACCCGCACGCCATTCGGCGCCAGTTGCGCGACAGCACGGCCCTTGACCGGTTGCAGATTTTGCAAGCCTTCGACCATGGCACCCAGCGATATGCCCAGCGCATGAGCGGCAGCGCAGGCCGCCAGGGCATTGGCGACGTTGTGCTCACCGAGCAGATTGAGCTGGATGTGCGCACTGCCAAGCGGGCTGCGCAGGGTGAACCCCTGACAACCGCGCGCATCACGAGCCAGATCGCTGCCATGGAAATCGGCACGGGTGTCGCGCAGGGCGAAGCTCAGCACCTTGCGCCCGGCAGCGCGGCGCTGCCAGGTGATAAAAGCCTTGTCATCCAGATTGAGCACGGCCACGCCATCGTTCGGCAGGCCTTCGAGAATCTCGCCCTTGGCTTCGATGATTTTCTCCGGGCCGCCGAACTCACCGACATGGGCATTGCCGGCATTGGTGATGATCGCCACCTGCGGCCGGGTCAGGCTGACGGTGTAAGCGATCTCACCTACATGATTGGCGCCCAGCTCGATTACCCCGGCGCGATGCTCAGGCGCCAGCTCCAGCAGAGTCAGCGGCGCGCCCAGATCGTTATTGAGGTTGCCACGGGTGGCCAGTACCGCGCCGCCGAGGCCGGCACGCAGAATGGCGGCAAGCATTTCCTTGACACTGGTCTTGCCACTGGAGCCGGTCACGGCCGCCAGCGGCTTGTCAAAGGCCTGACGATTGAGTGCGCCCAGTTGACCGAGCGCCAGACGCGTGTCAGCCACCAGCAATTGCGGCAACGGTGCATTGGCCACCTCACGCTCGACCAATGCGGCGACTGCGCCCTTGGCAGCGACGTCGGCCAGGTAATCATGACCGTCGAAGCGCGGGCCGGTCAGCGCCACGAAAAGCTGACCCGCAGCGATGGTGCGGCTGTCGCTGCCAACGGCAGAAAACCTCACATCGTCACCAATCAGGCGCGCGTTCAGGTCGGCGGCGACCTCACTGAGCGACCAGGGCTTAAGCATGCGCGGCCTCCCAGGCCGCCAGGGCCTTGTGCGCTTCGAGCAGATCGGAGAACGGCTGACGCACGCCCATGATTTCCTGATAGTCCTCATGCCCCTTGCCAGCCAGTACCAGCACATCGGCGGGCTCGGCCTGAGCAACCAGACGGGCGATGGCATCGCCACGACCATGAATGAACTGCACCTGCTCCGGCGCTGTGAAACCAGCACGGATATCGGCAACGATCTGCGCCGGATCTTCCGTGCGCGGATTGTCGTCGGTCACCCACACCGCATCGGCCAGGCGCTCGGCCACCGCGGCCATCAGCGGGCGCTTGCCGCGATCACGGTCACCACCGCAACCGAACAGGCAGATCAGGCGCCCTTCGACGTGCGGACGCATGGCTTCCAGCACTTTCTCCAGCGCATCCGGGGTGTGCGCGTAGTCGACCACCACCAGTGGCTTGTCGCCGCCACCGAGACGCTGCATGCGGCCCGCTGGCCCCTGCAGTTGCGGCAGTACCTTGAGAATCTCGTCGAGGCCGTAATCCATCCCCAGCAACGCCCCAACCACCGCCAGCAGGTTGCTCAGGTTGAAACGACCGAGCAGATTGCTGCGCAGCATGCCTTCACCGCGCGCCGTCACCAGCCGCGCACGCACACCCTGATCGTCGAAGTGCGCTTCGCTGCAATAAAGGAAGGCACCGGCATCATTCAGGCTGTAACCGATCAGGCGCGACTCGTGCGACTGCGCGGCCAACTCACGACCGAAGGCATCATCGAGGTTGATCACCCGGCAACGCAGATTTGGCCAGGCGAACAGCTTGGCCTTGGCTGCGCCATAGGCCTGCATGCTGCCGTGGTAATCGAGGTGATCGCGCGACAGGTTGGTGAACACCGCCACATCGAACTCCAGCGCCGCGACACGGCCCTGATCCAGGCCATGGGAGGACACCTCCATGGCCACGGCGCGCGCACCGGCCTGTTTGAGGGAAGCCAGGGTGGCCTGCACCCCGACCGGATCAGGCGTGGTGTGCTTGCCCTGCTCCAAGGCACCGTGGAAGCCATTACCCAATGTGCCGACGATACCGCAGCGCTGGCCGAGCAGATCCAGTGCCTGCGCCAGTAACTGGCTGACACTGGTCTTGCCGTTGGTGCCGGTGACACCGATCAGATGCATCGCGCGGCTTGGCTCACCGTAGAAGCGCCCGGCAATGGCTGAAAGCTGGCCGGCCAGCCCCTTGACCGGAACCAGCACAGCACTCTCAGCATGCATGGGTGCAGCGCCTTCGGCCTCAAAGGCCACCGCCGCAGCGCCACGGGCCACGGCATCGGCGATATGTACACGACCGTCCTGCTGGGTACCCGGCACGGCCAGGAACAGATCACCCGGACGCACCTTGCGGCTGTCCAGAGTCAGTTCCCGAATCAGCACGCCGCTCTCGGCAGCGGGCAACAGTTGATTGAGCGGCATGGGCATCAGTTACGCCCTCCCTGGCCAACGACAGCCATCTTCTGCTCGGGCGGCGGCAGATTGTCAGGCGCGATATTCATCAAACGCAGCGAGCCGGCCATCACCCGGCTGAACACCGGTGCGGAAATCAGGCCGCCGTAGTAGGCCCCCTTGCCCGGCTCGTCGATCACCACCACCAACGCGATACGCGGATCCTGCGCCGGGGCGAAACCGGCGAACAACGAGCGATAGGAGTTGGTCTGGTAGCCCCTGGCTCCGGCATTGGTCTTGCGCGCGGTGCCACTCTTGCCAGCGACGTGGTAACCCGGCACCTGCGCGCGGAACACCCCGCGCGGCGCCTCGACCACCTGCTGCAGCATGCCCTGCAGGGTCTTGGCTACATCGGCTGACATGACCTGCATGGCGCCCGGCTTGCTGTCCACACGAATCATCGACAGCGGCGTCATGCCGCCGCCGTTGGCCAGCGCCGCATAGGCATGCGCCAGCTGCACGGCAGTCACCGAGAGACCGTAGCCGTAGGACAGCGTGGCGGTTTCCGCCTGTCGCCACTGCCGATGGTTGGGCAGATTGCCAACCCGCTCGCCCGGGAAGCCGAGACCGGTGTCACGCCCGAAACCCAGATTGCTCAGGACGTGGTAGATGCTCTCTCCGCCTACGTCGAAAGCGATCTTGCTCATGCCGACGTTGCTGGAGTTGATCAGAATGCCGGTCAGATCCAGCGCGGGACCTTGCGTACGGGATACGTCGCGAATGCTGTAACGGCCAATTTGCAGCGTACCGTTGCCGACCTGAACGATATCGCTGGGCTTCCAGCGTCCGGTCTCCAGCGCAGCGGCCATCGACAGCGGCTTGATGGTCGAACCCGGCTCGAATACGTCGATCATGGCCCGGTTGCGCATGGCCGCTGGGGTCAGGCTGCGACGGTTGTTCGGGTTGTAGGTGGGATGGTTGACCATCGCCAGCACCTCGCCGGTCTTCACGTCGACCATCACCAGGCTGCCGGCCTTGGCATCGTTCTCCAGCAGCGCATTGCGCAGCTCGCGATGAGCCAGGTACTGCAGGCGCAGATCAATGGACAACGCCAAGGCCTTGCCGGCCTTGGCGTTCTGCGCAACCTGTACATCCTTGATCAGCTTGCCACGCCGATCCTTGAGCACCTGGCGCTTGCCCGGCACGCCGGCCAGCCAGTCTTCATAGGCCAGCTCCATACCTTCGCGACCGCGGTCGTCGATGTCGGTGAAGCCCACCACATGGGCCGCCACTTCGCCGGCCGGATAGAAACGACGGAATTCTTCGATGGCATAAACGCCCGGTACCTTGAGATCCAGCACGCTCTGCCCCTTGTCGGGGGTCAGACCACGCACCAGATACATGAACTCGCGTTCCTTGTTCTGCTCCAGGCGTGCGGCGAAGCTGGCGGGATCCTGGCCGAGCGCCGCAGCCAGTGCCGGCCACTGCTGACGCCCCGCCTGCAGCTCCTTGCCATTGGCCCACAGCGTAGTGACCGGCGTGCTGACGGCCAGCGGCTCGCCATTGCGGTCGGTGATCAGGCCACGATGCGCAGGAATCGGGATATGCCGCACGCTGCGCGCATCACCGTGGGCCTTGAGGAAATCATGGTCGAGCACCTGCAGATCGAGCATGCGCCAGGCAATGGCGCCGACCATCAGCGCCAGCAGCACCAGCACCAGGCGGAAGCGCCAGGGATAGAGTGCGCCTTCGAGGCCGATCATGGACGCACCATGCGCACGGCGGCCGGGTCGGGGATGTGCATTTTCAGCTGTTCGCTGGCCAACGCTTCGATGCGATTGTGCGCGGTCCAGGTGCTCTGCTCGAGAATCAACCGACCCCACTCGGCCTGCGCCTTGTCGCGCACGCTCAGCTCGCCGTACAGCTCATTGAGCAGCTGACGGTTCCAGTGCGCGCTGTAGGACACCGCCAGCGCAGAAACCAGAATGGCAATGAACAGCAGCAGCATCAGAAAGCTGCCGCTGGGCATGGATTTGATCAGCCGACGGCTCACCGCAACTTCTCCGCGATGCGCATCACCGCGCTGCGCGAGCGCGGATTGGCCTTGAGTTCAGCGGCGCCAGCGTAGACCGGCTTGCCAATCAGCTTCAGGCGCGGCTCGAAGGCTTTCGGGATGATCGGCAGATCACGCGGCAGCTTGTCTGCCTCGCCCTTGGCCTGACGCTTCATGAACTGCTTGACGATACGATCTTCCAGCGAATGGAAGCTGATCACCACCAGGCGACCACCCACCTCAAGCGCCTCCAACGCTGCTTCGAGGCCGCGTTCGAGATCACCCAGCTCGTTATTGATAAAGATGCGGATACCCTGGAAAGCACGGGTCGCCGGATTCTTGCCCTTTTCCCAGGCCGGGTTGGCCTCGGTCAGCACCTTGGCCAGATCGGCCGTGCGAGTAAAAGGCTGCTCGGCACGGCGCTGCACCACGGCACGCGCCATACGCTTGGCGAAACGCTCTTCGCCGTAATCCTTCATCACCCGGGCGATTTCATCTTCGTCCGCCGAGGCAATCCAGTCAGCGGCACTCACGCCGGCATCAGGATTCATGCGCATGTCCAGCGGGCCGTCATTGAGGAAGCTGAAGCCACGCTCGGGGTCGTCCAGTTGCGGCGAGGACACACCAAGATCCAGCAGAATGCCGGAGACCCGACCGGAAATGCCGCGGACAACAGCCTCATCGCCAAGTTCCGCAAAACTGCGCTGCACAACGACAAAGCGGCCGTCTTCGGCCGCCAATGCTTCCCCGGTGGCTATCGCCAGGGGATCCTTGTCGAACCCCAACAACCGCCCGCCTGGCCCGAGCTTCTGCAGGATCAGCCGGCTGTGTCCGCCACGCCCGAAGGTGCCATCCATGTAGCAGCCATCCGCGCGCACAGCCAGCCCCTCGACGGCTTCGTCGAGCAGCACGGTGATATGGCGGAAACTATCGGTCATGGTCACAGGATCAGGCTACGCAGTTCATCGGAAAGGGCTCCCGGCTGCTTGATGGCGGCCAGGTCGTTTGCAGCTTGGGCATTCCAGGTTTCTTCATCCCACAACTGGAACTTGTTCAGGTGGCCGACGAGCATTGCGTGCTTGTCCAGCTTGACGTGTTCACGCAGGCGCGGCGGGATCAGGATGCGCGCACTGCCGTCCATTTCGAGATCCACCGCATTCCCGACCAGCAGACGCTGCAGGATCCGGTTCTTCTCATCCAGGGAGGCCAACACGCTCAGCTTTTCCTCGATCCGCTCCCACTCCACCAGGGGATAGATGTTCAGGCAGGGGTCATTGATGTCGATGGTCACGATGAGCTGGCCTGAGCAACGCGAAACGAGCTCGTCACGATACCGACTCGGCATCGCGAGGCGCCCTTTGGCGTCGAGACTGATGGCGTTAGCTCCGCGAAACACGGTTGCGCTTCCCCTGTAATTAGCTGTCCGTGCCCATAAAAACCCACTTCATGCCACTTTTTACCACTTACGCACACTATAGAAACGCATGCGCCCCACCGTCAAGGCGCTCGGAAAGGGAAAAATCCTTACAGGACGGAGATTTAGCGCACAAAAACGAGGGGAAAAGAGATGTCTGGGGCGACTTTCATCGGACAAATTCGAGCCATTGCAGCGAGCTGAAATCCGAACTTAAAGTGATTTGTTAAGAGTAAGATTTTTTTGGTATCAGACGAGCGGGGAATAGAAGGGTATAGCGAGGAAAAAGGAGGAGAGTCGATCTGTAAGCCGGGTTCTGTCGAGGACAGTCATTCCTCTACGACGTACATCACTGCACGCCTTTAGCAACCTACCCGGTTCCAGCGCGGGCCACGCCGATGGAACCCTATTTGGTCTTGCTCCGAGTGGGGTTTACCTAGCCACGGACTGTTGCCAGCCGTGCGGTGCGCTCTTACCGCACCTTTTCACCCTTACCGGCGCCGAAACGCTTAGGCGGTTATTTTCTGTGGCACTTTCCGTAGGCTCACGCCTCCCAGGCGTTACCTGGCACTCCGCCCTATGGAGCCCGGACTTTCCTCCCCCTTCTTGCGAAGGCAGCGACTGTCCGATCGACTCTCCGCCGGCAAGGTTAACAAAGCCGCAAGCCGCAAGCTACCGGCGGCAAGAAAAAGCAGCCTGGCGCGCCTAATGCCGATCAGATAAGGCCACCAAAGCGGCCTTTCGTAGGAGCCCCGCCCCGGGGCGAATGTCAATTGCGCATCACCCTGGTTCGCGGCGAGGCGCCACTCCTACGCACTGACAGCGTCGACGCTTAACTGACTGGCATTAGCCCAGCGCGCCCTCTGCAGAGCTCGCTCCTGCGACAACCTCATCCCTTGCGTTCCAGCGCCACCTGATAAAGCACATTCTTGCGCACCCCGGTGATCTCCGCAGCCAAGGCGGCCGCACGCTTGAGCGGCATTTCCGACAGCAACAGATCGAGCACGCGCAATGCCTCGGCGCTGACCGCCTCCTCACCTTCCGGTGCCTGCCAGCCTGCCACCAGCACCACGCACTCGCCGCGCTGCTGATTACTGTCTGCCGCGACCCACTCGCACAGCTCGGCCAACGGCAACCCCTGCAGGGTCTCGAAGGTCTTGGTCAGCTCACGCGCCAACAAGGCAGGGCGATCATCGCCAAATACCTCGCACATGTCCTGCAGGCATTCGAGAATCCGGTGCGGCGCCTCGTAGAAAATCAACGTGCGCGGCTCTTCGCGCACCTGCTCCAGGCGCGCACGACGCCCCGCCGCCTTGGCCGGCAGGAAGCCTTCGAAGATGAATCGATCCGATGGCAAGCCAGCAGCCGAGAGCGCCGCGATCAGTGCACAGGCTCCCGGCACCGGCACCACGGCGAAGCCGGCCGCACGCGCCTGGCGCACCAGGTGATAGCCCGGATCGGAAATCAGCGGCGTGCCCGCATCGGAAATCAGCGCGACATCCTCCCCGGCCTGCAGCCGCGCCAGAAAACGACCGCCCTGATCGCGCTCGTTGTGCTCGTGACAAGCCGCCAGGGGGGTTTGGATGCCAAAGTGCTGCAGCAGTCGCGCCGAATGCCGGGTGTCTTCAGCGGCGATCAGCGCCACCTCGCGCAGAATCCGCAAGGCCCGCGCGCTGATGTCATCCAGGTTGCCAATGGGCGTAGCGACCACATAAAGGCTGCCTGGCTGGACAGTTGCGACGGCGGGCTGACTCACTGGAAACACCTCGTTAATTGAAAGAGTGCTCATTCTAGCCGGTTCCGCCCCGGCGGCATCGCACGGATGTCGCCCCTTGGGTACAATCGCCGCTCGTTTTGCTCAAGTATCAGGATGAACCGATGATCGCTAGCCTGCGCCCTCTCTCCGCTCTGTTTCTGGCCGGCCTGCTCGCTGCCTGCGCCAGCTCGCCCTCGAACAACCTGGGCCAGCTGCCACGCACGCCACAAGCCAGCATCGAACAGATGCTCCAGCAGGCTGCCGAGAGCAAACCGGAACAGGCCGCCCTGCTGCGCCTCTCTGCCGCCGACCAGAGCTACCAGCAAAATGACGTGGCCCGCGCCAGTCGCATTCTCGAGCAGATCGATATCGCCAGCCTGCAACCCGCGCAACAGATCTTCGCCAGCACCCTGAAAGCCGAACTGGCCATGGCGCGCAAGCAGCCCAAGAGCGCACTGAAAGCCCTGCAGCACCCCAGCCTCGAGCGCCTGGGTGAGCTGCCGGTCGAGCAACAGATTCGTGCCCAACTGGTGCGTGCCCGTGCCCTGGAAGCCGATGGTCAGACCCTCGCCGCCGCACGCGAGCGCGTGTTCATCGCCCCGCTGCTGAGCGGCCAGGCCGCCCATGACAACCACGAAAACATCTGGGCACTGGTGTCCAGCCTGCCAGCGCAAACCTCTGCCGGTGCCGACAGCGACCTGGCCGGCTGGCTGGAGCTGGCCCAGCTGACCAAAAGCAGCGCCACGCTCGAACAGCAGCAGGCCGCCATCGATCAATGGATTGCGCAAAATCCGCAGCATCCGGCCGCCGAACAACTGCCCGAAGCACTAGGCAAACTGCGCGAGCTGGCTAGTCAGCCACTGACCCGCGTCGCCCTGCTGCTGCCGCAGGAAGGCCAGCTGGCCAGCGTTGCTCGCGCCCTGCGCGACGGCTTCCTCGCCGCTCACTACGAGGCCCAGCAGGCCGGACAGAACCCGCCGGATATCAAGCTATACGACAGTTCGCGCATTGGCTCGCTGGACGCCTTCTACCAGCAAGCGCAGGCCGACGGCGTGCAACTAGTAGTCGGCCCACTGGAGAAACCCCTGGTCAAGCAACTCAGCGATCGCGAACAACTGCCCATCACTACCCTCGCCCTGAACTACAGCGATGCCGGCCAGGAAGGCCCGGCGCAACTGTTCCAGTTCGGCCTCGCCGCCGAGGACGAAGCGCGCGAAGTGGCACGTCGCGCCTGGAACGATGGCATGCGTCGCGCCGTGGCCTTGGTGCCGCGCGGCGACTGGGGCGACCGCGTACTGGACGCCTTCCGCCAGAGCTGGCAGGCCCAGGGCGGCACCCTGATCGCGGCCGAGCATGTCGACCAGCCGGTGGAGCTGGCGCGGCAGATCGCCGACTTGTTCCAACTGCGCGAAAGCGAGGCCCGCGCCCGCCGCCTGCAAAACACCCTGGGCACCAGCCTGGACGCACAACCGGCGCGGCGTCAGGACGTCGACTTCATCTTCCTCGCCGCCACCCCACAACAGGCCCAGCAGATCAAGCCAACCCTGGCCTTTCAGTACGCTGGCGACGTGCCCGTTTACGCCACCTCGCACCTGTTCACCGGCGCCCACAGCCAGGCCCAGTACCAGGACCTCGAAGGTATTCGTTTCTGCGAAACCCCCTGGCTGCTCGACACCCACGCGCCGCTGCGCCAGGAAGTCAGCAACCAATGGCCGCAAGCGGGCGGCAGCCTCGGCCGCCTGTATGCCATGGGCGTCGACGCCTACCGCCTGGCACCACGCCTGGGCCAGCTCAAGGCGCTGCCGGAGTCGCGCATCGACGGCTTGTCCGGCAGCCTTAGCCTGAACGCCAAGCAGCGCATCGAACGCCAACTGCCCTGGGCCGAGTTCCGCGGCGGCCAGGTTCAACGCCTCCCCGACAGCATCAATTGAGCGCACACAACGATCTGGGCCGCGCCGCCGAACAGGCGGCACGGCAACACCTGGAACGGAATGGACTGCGCCTGATCGAACAGAACTGGAGCTGTCGCCGTGGCGAGCTCGATCTGGTCATGCTCGACGGCGATACAGTAGTATTCGTCGAAGTCCGCGCCCGTCGCCACAGCGCCTGGGGCGGTGCCCTGGAGAGCATCGATGCACGCAAGCGTGGCAAGCTGGTGATCGCCGCCGAGCTCTTCCTCCAGCAGCACTCGCGCTGGACCCGCCACCCCTGCCGCTTCGATGTGGTCGCCATCAGCACTGACGGCGCCGCTCGCCTCGACTGGATCAAGAACGCCTTCGATGCCTGACGGCCGTACATTCAAGGTTTAACCGATGGACATGCAATCCCGAATCCACCAGCTGTTCCAAGCCAGCATCGACACCAAGCAGCAGGCTATGGAAGTCCTGGCCCCCTACATCGAGCACGCCAGCCTGGTGATGGTCCAGTCCCTGCTCAACGAGGGCAAGATTCTTTCCTGCGGCAACGGTGGCTCCGCCGGGGATGCCCAGCACTTCTCCTCCGAACTGCTCAACCGCTTCGAGCGCGAGCGCCCGAGCCTGCCGGCCATCGCCCTGACCACCGACAGCTCGACCATTACCTCGATTGCCAACGACTACAGCTACAACGAGATCTTCTCCAAGCAGATCCGCGCGCTAGGCCAGCCTGGCGACGTGCTACTGGCGATTTCCACCAGCGGCAACTCAGCGAATGTCATCCAGGCCATTCAGGCTGCACATGATCGCGAAATGACCGTGGTTGCCCTCAGCGGCCGAGACGGCGGCGGCATGGCCTCGCTGCTGCTACCGGAAGATGTCGAGATCCGCGTTCCAGCCAAAGTTACCGCACGCATTCAGGAGGTCCACCTGCTGACCATCCACTGCCTGTGCGACCTGATCGACAGTCAATTGTTTGGGAGTGAAGAATGAAGCGTTCCGCCCTGATTCTGGCCGCCCTGGCCGTTACCCTGACTCTGGCAGGCTGCGGCAGCCGCAGCATCGGCAACAAGATCGATGACCAGTTCCTTGGCCCGGAGGTTGCGTCGCGCATCAGCAATGCGCACGCCGACCTGTCCAGCCCGACTTCGCGCATCGTGGTCACCAGCTATAACGGTGTGATCCTGCTCGCCGGACAGACCCCGCGCAGCGAGCTCAAGGATCTCGCGGCGCAAACCGCGCGCGGTGTACAGGGCGTGAAGAAGGTCTACAACGAACTGCAGGTGCAACGGCCGGCGTCCCTGCTGGCACGCAGCAACGACTCGCTACTGACCACCAAGATCAAGACACAGATGATTGCCGATAGCAGCGTACCGAGCGCACGGATCAAGGTGATCACCGAAAACGGTATCGTCTACCTGCTCGGCCTGGTCACCCGCGAGGAAGCCGACGCCGCCACCCGCGTGGTTCAGAGCGTATCCGGGGTGCAGAAGGTCATCCGCCTGTTCGAATACACCAACTAAGCCACAAGTTATAAGCAAAACGGGCGCCCTGGGCGCCCGTTTTCTTTTGTGCTGCTGCCGATGCCTATTTGACCACCTTCAGACTCGGCCGACCGCTGGGTCGCGACGACTCACCGCCACCAGCCCCGTCATCATCCGGCCCCGGCTCTTCAGGGCCGCTGGCCACGGAAGGCTCCATATCAAAGACCATACCCTGGCCATTTTCCCGTGCGTAAATCGCCAAAATAGCCGCAGCCGGGATGTAGAGCGTATGCGCAACACCGCCGAAACGCCCTTCGAAGCTCACCGCCTGATTATCCATGTGCAGATGACGCACGGCGCTGGGCGAGGTATTGAGCACGATCTGGCCGTCACTGGCGAAACCCGGCGGCACTTGCACCCCGGGATACTCGGCATTGACCAGCAAATGCGGGGTGCAGTCGTTGTCGACGATCCATTCGTAAAGAGCACGCACCAGGTAGGGACGACTGGAATTCATGACTTCCTCCTTCTCAGCGCATCGCGCGCTCGGCAGCGGAAAGACTGGCCTGAAAGGCCTCTCGGGCGAACTGGCGCTCCATGTAGTCAAGAAGCGGCTTGGCCGGACGCGGCAGCTCGATAGCCAATAGCGGCAAACGCCAGAGTATGGGCAATAGACAGCAATCGACCAGGCTCAGTTCATCGCTGAGAAAGAACGCCTTGTCCACGAACAGCGGCGACACACCCGTCAGGCTTTCGCGCAGCTCCTTGCGCGCCAACTGACGCTCGGCCTCCTTGCTGCGCTTGTCGAGTATGCGATCGACCAGCGCGCACCAGTCACGCTGAATACGGTGCATCAGCAGACGGCTGTTGGCACGCGCCACCGGATACACGGGCAACAGGGGCGGGTGCGGATAGCGCTCGTCCAGGTACTCCATGACCACGGTCGATTCGTACAGCGCCAGATCGCGATCGACCAGTGTCGGCACGCTGCCATAGGGATTGGCTTCAGCCAGCTTGGGCGGACAACGCCCCTGCTCGACATCGACGATCTCGACGCTGACACCTTTCTCGGCGAGCACCAGACGCACGCGATGGGAATAGTGGTCGGCGGGGTCGGAGTAGCAGGTCAACCGGTTGGTCACCGCCATGGCGATCCTCCTCGCTTTTTTGATTATCCGGAAACAGGAAAAATTGCCGGAGCAATTCTTTCGTCACAGACGACGACGCCCAGGGCAATCGCCGGAAATGGCAGGCCTGAAGCACCTGCGCGCCCCTCAGGGCGCGCAGGTTGCAGCAGCTTTGACGACTTAGTGAACGTCCTTCCAGTACTCGCGCTTGAGCAGGTAGGCGAACACGAAGAAGAACGCCAGGTACAGCAGCACGTAGGTGCCGATGCGCTGGGACTTCAGCTTGACCGGATTGGCCGAGTAGGCCAGGAAGGTCACCAGGTTCTTGATCTTCTCATCGAACTCGGCCTCGCTCAGCGTGCCGGTGTTCGGTTCGATGGTCAGCTGATCACAGGCTTCATGCGTGATCGGCGTGCCGGTGAGCGGGTCGAACTGCTTCTTGCCGTTCTCCACCACCTGAACCTGCTTGCAACCAATGACCTGCTTACCCTGCAGAGCGACCAGCACGTTCGGCATACCCACGTTGGGGAAGACCTTGTTGTTGGCCCCCAGCGGACGCGAAGGGTCATCGTAGAAGGTACGCAGATAGGTATACAGCCAGTCGTTGCCACGCACACGAGCAACCAGGGTCAGATCGGGCGGCGCCGCACCGAACCAGGCCTTGGCGTCATCAGGACGCATGCCGATCTTCATGTGATCGCCAATCTTGGCGTCGTTGAACACCAGGTTGTCCAGCATGATTTCGTGCGGGATGCCGAGGTCATCGGCAACGCGCTCGTAACGCTGGTACTGGGCAGCATGGCAGCCCATGCAGTAGTTGGCGAAGGTACGCGCGCCGTCCTGCAGGGCAGCCTTGTCGCGCAGATCGATGTCCACTTTATCCAGCGGATAATTGCTCACGGCGCCCATGGCCAGAGCCGGCAGCGCAGCGAAAACAAATGCAGCAAAGAGCTTTTTCATCAGCCAGTCACCCTTTCCGGAACCGGTTTGGTCTTCTCCATCCTGGTGTAGAACGGCATCAGGATGAAGTACGCGAAGTACAGGAAGGTGCACACCTGCGACAGCAGGGTACGACCCGGGGTCGGCGCCAGCACACCCAGCACGCCCAGGATGACGAAGGAGATGCAGAAGATCACCAGCCAGATCTTGCTCATCCAACCCTTGTAGCGCATCGACCTGACCGGGCTACGGTCGAGCCACGGCAGCACGAACAGCACGGCGATGGCAGCACCCATAGCGACGACACCCAGCAGCTTGTCCGGCACCGCACGCAGGATCGCGTAGAACGGGGTGAAGTACCAAACCGGTGCGATGTGTTCAGGGGTCTTGAACGGGTTGGCCGCTTCGAAGTTCGGCTTCTCGAGGAAGTAGCCGCCCATTTCCGGGAAGAAGAACACCACGAAGCAGAATACGAACAGGAAGACCACGACACCGACGATGTCTTTCACGGTGTAGTACGGATGGAATGCGATACCGTCCAGCGGTACGCCGTTTTCGTCCTTGTACTTCTTGATGTCGACGCCATCCGGGTTGTTCGAGCCGACTTCGTGCAGCGCCAGGATGTGCAGAACGACCAGGCCGAGCAGAACGATCGGCAGTGCGATCACGTGCAGGGCGAAGAAGCGGTTCAGGGTGATCCCGGAGATCAGGTAGTCACCACGGATCCACTGGGTCAGGTCGTCACCGATGACCGGGATGGCACCGAACAGCGAGATGATCACCTGGGCGCCCCAGTAGGACATCTGGCCCCACGGCAGCAGGTAGCCCATGAAGGCTTCAGCCATCAGCACCAGGTAGATCAGCATGCCGAAGATCCACACCAGCTCACGCGGCTTCTGGTAGGAGCCATAGAGCAGGCCACGGAACATGTGCAGGTAGACCACCACGAAGAACGCCGAGGCGCCAGTGGAGTGCAGGTAGCGCAGGATCCAGCCGTACTCGACATCGCGCATGATGTATTCGACGGAGGCAAATGCGCCTTCAGCCGAAGGCTCGAAGCTCATGGTCAGCCAGATACCGGTAACGATCTGGTTGACCAGCACCAGCAAGGCCAGCGAGCCGAAGAAGTAGAAGAAGTTGAAGTTCTTCGGAGCGTAGTATTTGGAGAGATGGTCTTCCCACATCTTGGTGGCGGGGAAGCGCGCATCCACCCATTCCATGAATTTGCTCATCAGGCGTTCTCCTGGTCCACACCGACGACGATGATGTCATCCGTCTCGTAGCTGTACGGCGGCACCGGCAGGTTCAGCGGCGCCGGCTGTGCCTTGTAGACACGCCCAGCCATGTCGTAGCGCGAACCGTGGCAAGGGCAGAAGTAGCCACCTACCCAGTCCGGCCCCAGATCGGCAGGCGCCACTTCCGGACGGAAGGACGGCGCACAACCCAGGTGGGTGCACAGGCCTACCAGCACCAGCAGCTCGGGCTTGATCGAGCGAGTTTTCTTGTCCACGTATTCCGGCTGCACGGAGGCAGCAGACTCAGGATCGGCGACACTGCCTTCGATCTTGGCCAGATTGGCAAGAATTTCCTCAGTACGGCGCACGATGAACACCGGCTGACCGCGCCACTCAGCAACCATCTGCTGACCTGCTTCGATCTTGCTGACGTTCACCTTCACCGGTGCACCGGCCGCCTTGGCTCTGGCACTGGGGAACCATGACCCCACGAACGGAGTCGCAGCACCTACCGCCCCTGCTGCACCCACCACGGAGGTGGCTGCAACCAGGAAGCGACGCCGGCCTGCATTCACGCCGTCATTGCTCATTCAGTCGTCTCCCATCAGCTTTGTGGCCTGTTGTTCAGGCCTCTACTAAGTAAAAATCGGGCCGCGCAAAAAATTCGCCAAATGGTAAAGAAAAGCCCCTTTTCTGACAAGGTAATTACCTGCCAGGTAAGCCGCGAAGGCCTTGCCGCGCGCGGCTTGCATATATGCGGCACGTTGTCGCAGCACTTTGCCCGCCCCATAAAAAACGCCCAGCTCCGTAAGGAAACTGGGCGCTTTTGGGAAGCGTAGCCGCGATTAACGCTTCGAGTACTGCGGACGCTTACGCGCTTTGCGCAGACCGACTTTCTTACGCTCGACTTCACGGGCATCACGAGTGACGTAACCGGCTTTACGCAGCGGGCTGCGCAGGGTCTCGTCATATTCGATCAGAGCGCGGGTGATGCCGTGGCGAATAGCGCCGGCCTGACCGCTGACACCACCACCAGCAACGGTGACGAAGATGTCGAACTTCTCGGTGGTCTCGGTCAGCTCCAGCGGCTGACGCACGACCATGCGAGCGGTCTCACGGCCGAAGAAGGTATCCAGGCTGCGATTGTTGATCGAGATGTTGCCAGTGCCCGGACGCAGGAATACGCGCGCGGTTGCGGTCTTGCGACGGCCAGTGCCGTAGTTTTGAGTCGCCGACATAATGAACTATTCCGTTAAATCTTCAGTTCTTGGGGCTGCTGAGCGGTGTGCGGGTGAGCGGCACCCTTGTACACCTTCAGCTTACGGTACATGTCGCGACCCAGCGGGTTCTTCGGCAGCATGCCTTTGACCGCGGTCTCGATCACGCGCTCAGGAGCACGAGCGATCAGCTTCTCGAAGTTGATCTCTTTGATGCCGCCCGGGAAACCGGAGTGGGAGTAGTACTTCTTGTCGCTGGCCTTGGCACCAGTTACACGCACCTGCTCGGCATTGATCACGACAATGTAGTCGCCGGTATCAACGTGCGGGGTGTACTCAGGCTTGTGCTTGCCACGCAGACGGCTCGCGATTTCGGTGGCCAGACGACCCAGGGTCTGACCAGCAGCATCAACGACGAACCAATCGCGTTTTACTGTTTCCGGTTTAGCAGTAAAAGTTTTCATTCTTTATAGCCTCAGGGGCCGCCCAGCAAAAAATAGACGGCGGATCTTACTGGATAGTGCGTACTTTGACAAGTCAAAGGCAGCCGCATACGGACGCTATCGGGGGCTCGGGTCAGCGCGTCCACAATACGGCAAGATTCTTCGGCAGGCGGCGCATCACTTCCACCGCAGAAAGAGGTGCCGGATTATCCTGATTGCGAAAAAAAATTCAACCTGCTTGTATGACTCTTTTAGCCAAGGAGTACCTCATGGAATACCGCAAGCTAGGCCGAACCGATCTCGAAGTCAGCGCACTTTGCCTGGGCACCATGACCTGGGGCGAGCAAAACAGCGAGAGCGAAGGCCATGCCCAGATCGAACGGGCCAAGGCCAGCGGCATCAACTTTATCGACACCGCCGAGATGTACCCGGTGCCACCGCGCGCCGAAACCTACAGCAAGACCGAGCAGATCATCGGTAGCTATTTCAAGCGCCATGGCGACCGCGCCGACTGGATACTGGCCAGCAAGATCGCCGGCCCCGGCAACGGCATCACCCATATCCGCGACGGCCAACTCAAATTCAACCGCGAGCACATAGTCGCCGCGCTGGATGCCAGTCTCAAGCGCCTGCAAACCGACTGGATCGACCTGTACCAGCTGCACTGGCCGGAGCGTCCGACCAATTTCTTCGGCCAGCTCGGCTATAAGCACCGGGATACGGACTTCACTCCGTTGGAGGAAACCCTGGAAGTGCTCGACGAGCAGGTCAAGGCCGGCAAGATTCGCCATATCGGTCTGTCCAACGAAACGCCGTGGGGCACAATGAAATTCCTACAACTGGCCGAGAGCCGCGGCTGGCCGCGCGCCGTATCGATCCAGAACCCCTACAACCTGCTCAATCGCAGCTTCGAGGTGGGCCTGGCGGAAGTGGCGATTCGCGAACACTGCGGTCTGCTGGCCTACTCACCACTGGCATTCGGCATGCTCAGCGGCAAGTACGAAGGCGGCGCCCGCCCGGCCGGCGCGCGCATCAGCCTGTTCAGCCGTTTCGCCCGCTACACCAACCCGCAAGCCGAAGCCGCCTGTTCACGCTACGTGGCACTGGCCCGCGAACACGGCCTGGATCCCGCGCAGATGGCCCTGGCCTTCGTCACCGCGCAGCCTTTCGTGACCAGCAACATCATCGGCGCCACCAGCCTGGAGCAACTGGACAGCAACCTGGCCAGCGCCGAGCTGAAGCTTTCCGAAGAAGTGCTCGCGGGTATCGAAGCGATCCACAAGGGGCAGCCCAACCCGGCCCCTTGACCCGCCACGCAACGAGAAAGCCCGGCAATGCCGGAATGCTGTTCACTTAAGGTTGCACACGCTTGGCTCCCCTCTCCCATTTATGGGAGAGGGGCTGGGGGAGAGGGCTGAAAACACCGCAAAACTGCCAGTTTTCCCCTCTCCCTAACCCTCTCCCCAAAGGGGCGAGGGGACTAATCGCGTCCGACCATTGCTTATGTGAACAGCATTACGGCAATGCCGGGCTTTTTCTTGCCATCAGCCGCCCTCAGACCAGCGAACGAGCGATGATCTCCTTCTTGATCTCGTTGGTGCCGGCGTAGATGCACTGCACCCGCGCATCAGCCCAGGCCCGCGCCACCGGATACTCCCACATGTAGCCGTAACCGCCGTGTAGCTGCACGCATTCATCAAGCACCTTGCACTGCAGATCGGTGCTCCAGTACTTGATCATCGCCGCAGTCGGCACATCCAGCTTGCCCTGCAGGTGCAGCTCCAGGCAGCGGTCGATGAAAATGCGGCCAACCTGAATCTCCGTTGCCATCTCAGCCAGCTTGAAGCGGGTGTTCTGGAAATCCGCCACGGCCTTGCCAAAGGCCTTGCGCTCGCGGGTGTAGTCGAGCGTCCACTGCAGCGCCGCTTCGGCCGAAGCCAGGGCACCGATGCCCACGGTCAGACGCTCCTGCGGCAACTCCTGCATCAGGTAGGCGAAGCCAATCCCGGGCTGCCCCAGCAGATTTTCTTTGGGTACGCGCACGTCCTGGAAGAACAGCTCGGAGGTGTCCTGCGCCTTCATGCCGACCTTTTCCAGGCGCTTGCCCTTGGAAAATCCAGGGGTATTGGCCTCGACCAGGAACAGGCTGGTGCCTTTGGCGCCAGCCTTGGGATCGGTCTTGGCCACGACGATCACCAGATCGGCCAGCCAGCCGTTGGTGATGAACGTCTTCGAGCCATTGATCACGTATTCGTCGCCATCGAGCACGGCGGTGGTCTTAACGCCCTGCAGGTCGGAGCCGGCACCCGGTTCGGTCATGGCGATGGCGGTGACCATCTCGCCGCTCACCAACTTGGGCAGGTAATGTTGCTTCTGCGCCTCGCTGCCGTAATGCAGGATGTAGGGCGCAACGATATCCGAGTGCAGGGAAAATCCAATGCCGGTCAGCCCCAGGCGGCCGATCTCCTCGATCACCACTGTGCTTTAGAGGAAGTCAGCCGCCATGCCGCCATACGCCTCGGGAATATGCGAACAGAGCATGCCGGCCTCGCCCGCCTTGTTCCACAGCGCACGGTCGACATGACCGTCCTTCTCCCACTGCTGGTGATAAGGCACGGCCTCCTGCTCGAGAAACTTGCGCACGCTATCGCGGAACAGTTCGTGATCGGAGCTGAATAGGGTTCTGGGAATCATGGCGCTACCTGTGTCTGATGGTCGAAAAAGCAGACTTCGACTTTAGCCAAGCAAACGCTTGGTCACACTGGACACAAGCGCCAAAAAATAAGACGATCCAGCCGCTGCATGACCACTACGCCTTGAACAAGAATAATTACTTATGGTTATCCCACAGCCGCGCACGACTTTGCGCCGCGTCAGTATTCTCGCCACCGATGGCGTGCTTGCCTCCACCCTGCTGCAGGCCAAGGACTTCTTCCACATGGCCGGCATTCGCCATGCCAAACAGCAGGGCCTGGGCCTTGAGCCGCCGTTCGAGATCCACCTGGTCAGCCCCGATGGCCAGCCAGTCAACAGCTTCAGCAATGTACGCCTGCCGGTAGACGGCGGGCTGGATAGCTGCGATGTAATCATCCTGCCGGCCTTCTGGGGCGACTTCGATGCCCTCAGCCGCCGTTATCCACAGGTACTGGACTGGCTCAGGCGCCAGCACGCCAGCGGTGCGGCGATCTGCGGCGAGGCCAGCGGCGTATTCTGGATGGCCGAAGCCGGCCTGCTCGACGGCAAGGAAGCGACCACCTACTGGCGCTTCTTCCGCGAGTTTGCCGAGCGCTTTCCCAAGGTACTGCTCAATCAGGACAAGCACCTGTCCGATGCCGACAACCTGTATTGCGCGGGGGGCGTCACGTCGGCCTGCGACCTGTATATCTACCTGATCGAGCGTTACTGCGGCGCCGCCGTGGCCCAGGGCGTGGCGCGCGACATTCTCTACGAAGTGCAGCGCAGCTACACGCCCGGGCGAATTGGCTTCGGCGGCCAGAAGCTGCATCAGGACGTCACCGTGCTGCAGATCCAGCATTGGCTGGAGGAGCACTATGCCGACAAGTTCCGCCTCGAGGACGTGGCGCGCGAACATGGCATGAGCATTCGCAATTTCATGCGCCGTTTCCAGGGGGCAACCGGCGACAAACCGCTGCACTACCTGCAGCGCCTGCGCATCGAGACGGCAAAGAGCCTGCTCTCCTCAACGCGCAAGAGCATCAAGACCATCAGCTACGAAATCGGTTACGACGACGCCAGCTTCTTCGCCCGCCTGTTCCGCCAGCACACCGAGCTGTCGCCGAACCAGTATCGCCGGCAGTTCCAGCAGAAGGATTACCAGGACTGAGCGCAACGCGCCGAGCTGACTGCACCCCGGAAACGCACAAGGCGACCTCGCAGGTCGCCTTGTGCGTATCACTGCACCGTCAAGGCCGGTGTGGGCGCGAGAGGAACTCGTGTGACTGCATCTCCAGCAGGCGGCTCAGCGTACGCTGGAACTCGAAACTCAGACGACCGCCGGTATACAGATCCTTGAGCTCCACTTCGGCGGAGATGATCAGCTTGACGTTGCGGTCGTAGAACTCGTCCACCAGATTGATGAAGCGCCGCGCCATGTCGTCCTTGGCCACGCTCATCTGCTCGACATTGGCCAGGATCACCGCGTGGAAGATCTTGCCCAGTTCGATGTAGTCGTTCTGGCTGCGCGGCCCATCGCACAGCTCGCGGTACTCGAACCAGGCCACGTCTTCGCACACGCGCACGGCATTGATTGCGCGGTTCTCGATCATCAGCGCCTCGTTCTCCACCATATGGGTGCAGTCCGGCAGCAAGCTCTGGAAGCTCTTGCGCAGGCTCTCGTCGGCCTCGGGGCCGAGCGGGAAGTGGAACAGCTCGGCCTGTTCCAGCGCACGCAGACGATAGTCGACGCCGCTGTCGACGTTGACGATATCGGTGTGCTCCTTGAGCTGGGCGATGGCCGGCAGGAAACGTGCACGCTGCAGGCCATCCTTGTACAGGCCGTCCGGCACGATGTTGGAAGTCGCGACGAGCGACACGCCGTTCTTGAACAGCTCCTCCAGCAGGGTGGCGAGGATCATCGCGTCGGTGATGTCACTGACGAAGAACTCGTCGAAGCAGATCACCCGCGCCTCGTCGGCGAAACGCTTGCCGATGATGGTCAGCGGGTTCTTCTCACCCTTGAGGGTCTTCATCTCCTCGTGCACACGTTTCATGAAGCGGTGAAAGTGCGTACGCATCTTCTGCTCGAACGGCAGCGCATCGAAGAAAGTGTCGACCAGATAGGTCTTGCCGCGCCCCACCCCGCCCCAGAAATACAGGCCCTTGACCGGCCCCTGCGGCTTCTTGCCGAACAGCTTGCCGATCAGGCCGGCTTTGCCCTGGTCACGCGCGATCAGATCGTCATACAGACGCTGCAAGTGGCGGACGGCATTTTCCTGGGCCGCATCATGGAAGAAGTCGGGCCGCTTGAGATCGGCCTGATAACGCTCGAGAGGGGTCATGATTCGTTAGCCGGGCAAGTAAAAACGGGGGCGTCACTTTAGCGACGCCCCCGCTGCTTGGCAATCTGCCTGTAGCCCGGATGCAATCCGGGGGATACTGGCGATACTCGCCCCGGATTGCATCCGGGCTACTTCACTCCTGCGGCGCCAGCGCCTCACGCAGGCGGGCGATGGCA
>ERZ1029870.16-NODE-16-length-26079-cov-9.500231_pt1 | contig 26079 bp, 29 predicted proteins | sample MGYA00519236_ERZ1029870 | MGnify/ENA primary metagenome ERZ1029870 (study PRJEB33666, sample SAMEA4610924) | skin metagenome | biome: Human-associated habitat; feature: Malodor aspect; material: skin | place: Philippines | collected 2015-08 ... | reverse complement strand
TTGATAATGCAGAGTAATGCTCTTTTTTATTAAGAATCTCATTCAAAATAAAAGGCAATGTACTTTCTAAGCTGAAAATTGCTGATTGATTTACATTAGATTGATAAGCAATAAAATATATAAATTCATTTTCATTGCCATATGGAATTTCTAATAATTTGATTTCATTCTTATTGTGCATAAAATCTTCTTTCATAATTCTCACTACTTCTTTTGCAATAGGTTTTGCCATTAATTCAACCCATTCACCAGTTTGTTCATCATATATTTTAGGAATTGCATTCATTATTTATTCACTCCTGTATCTATCCAAATTTTTGTTTTATCTGTTGGTTCTTCTTTTCCAATTTCTATCTTTGAAGTGTCGATAGGCTCTTGATTAAAATATTCGTGAGAAATAGCGTAGTCTAATATCTTTTTATAGTCTTCGTCAGTTAAGTCGCTAGGTGTGAAAGATTTACCATCTTGACCGTTTTCACCATCGATGCCATCTTTTCCGTCTACGCCATTTTCTCCATCTTTGATTAAATTGTGAGTTTTAGCATATTCGATTACTTCTCCGTACATGTTCTCAGTATTGATTTTTTCTAATTCATTACCTAATACACTCGGTTCAACCTTAACTTTACTTTTTCTATCACTTGGGAAGCAATATGTCTCGTCAACCCATATTTCTAATGTGTAAGTGTTAGCAGGGATGATAGTATTAATTACTACATCGCATAGGTATTTACCGTCTTGTTCTTTGACTGTTGTGTCATAGATATATTTAACGCCTTCGCTATCAGTTAGATATACCTTTGCTGGTTTGCCATCTAACTGTAAATCGTCGTTATTTGCGTCAGTTAGAAGGTAACGCATGACGGATAAGTCGCCTTGCTTTATACGATTACCGTCGATACTTTCTTCTAGGTTTAAAACATTTGTGTACATTTAATCACCTCAATATAAAAAGCCGACACTAAAAGTGTCGACTTAGATTAATTTTCCGAATTGTAATGTACTTGATTTAATAGATATGCCACTATAACTATCACTTTGCACTCTTAAAGTATTTGAATAGTAAATTGACGGACTAGCGCCATCAACAGTCCAAGTTGTAGCGATATCATTGGAACCCGGTTTTAAAGTGATTGTTTTATTGCTATCAGCGATCTGATCAACAGTAATATTCATCGTTATATCATTGCTAGTATTATTTACAAACGTTCCTTTAAAGCCATATTTACCGCTATCTGTTCTTTGTAAAGCTGTATATTTATAACTTAGCGAACTAGTTGACATATTAATATCTGTTGTAGCTACGTTAGTTAATAAATTGCTTTGGATTTGAATAGTTGTTGATGTTGTTGTATCGCTAGTATTTGTAGGCGGTGTTGTAGTGCTTGTTGATGTTCCTGTACTCCAATCTAACATTTGGTTCATTTCTTGAACTGCCTTTTGAATAATCAATTTAACAAATTTCTTTTGTGTATCTAATGCCATTGTTGTTTCGGAAGGCACATGAACAAACATATATGGTGTATTTAATAAATCATTATCTAGTTTTTGTAACGAGTAGAAAATATTGGCATTACACAAGAAGTCACCTGCATCAGTGCTAGCGTAAGAAGTAAACTCAGAACCTTTTATCCACTCTTGTACTTGTGTATAGTCAAATGTTGTTTTATATCCAACACGAGCATTATCTTCTTTATTTAAACGTCCGTTAGGGTTTACACCGTCAGCGTCAGAACCATTAGAAGCCCAGTTCCAACCGTAACTTTCTACTCGTGGTCGTTGGATAGATGAAGCTAATCCAAATGAAATAATTAAATCCGGTTTTTCATTAGTAATTAATGTTTCCATTTCATTTTTGATTTTGCTATAAACAACACTAATTTTAGCAACTTTAATAGTATGTCCACTTACTTTTGTTGGCAAATCTTTAATATTTTCCCATGAAGGATTGATTGATACACCACTCCATAAATCGAATCCAGTAACTAAAATCTTCATAATTAACCAACCTCCTTAATGTACCCTTCAATTTCCGTTCTAATTGGAATAGGGTTATTCGTTGTTAAATAATCTTGCGCAATGTTATTTGCCTTACTATTTGTAAATGTAGCGACTGATTGAATACCGTTAAATCCGACTTTAGGACCTAACGCTGTTTGAGAAAGCACTTTATTGATTACACTCAAATCTCTATTTGTCGATGTGATAAGTTGTCCTAAATATGCAGCTTGTAACGTATTCATTTGATAAACGTCATTTGAGCTTGTTAATGTCGCTAATTTAACAGGTGGCTGGTTAGTAGCTGTTCCATCAGATGTACCACTTAATTTAGCGTCTACATATTGTTTGATAGCATTGTCAACATATTGTTGGGTAGCATAAGTGTTTGAAACGCTGATATCTGATGTAGCTTTTTTCCATTCAGACCAAGTGTCAGCTTTATTCTTAATATATATTTCTGATGAATTAAATGGAGAATACTCAATTCTTTGAACACTTTCATTTAGTTTTTTGTAGGTAATATATCCGTAATTGGTAACGCCACTTGGTAAATTTATACCTCTGGTAGCATAGTAAAATCCAGTTGTTAAGTTAGATTTATCAATAGTATTAAAATCGAAACTGGATAGAAGAATAATATTACCTTTTGGATCAGTTAATTTAGTTTGCTGCCAATTAGAAAAGTCGGGTAATGTTGGTGTTGGTCCGGGTGGACCTTGTTCGCCTTGTAGACCTTTTTCTCCAGTATCGCCTTTAGGCCCCATAGGACCGGTCGGACCTGCTGGTCCCATTTCACCATCAATCCCATCTACACCTTTATCACCTTTCGGACCTTGTGGACCAATATCTCCCGTATCACCTTTAGGCCCTCTGAAACGTTCAATATCTTTTAATAAAATTCGTTCAACGATATCATCTAACATATCAACATGAACTTCTTTACCGATTGCTTTTGTGATACCACTATCGTTTACTTTGAAATAGAAATCTGCCACATGTGAACTATCATCAGTCGAATTACTACTATCAATTAAGAACAATTTTGCTTGTACACGTCCTACATGCTTTGTTACATAATCAGATACGTTATAACGCACATATCCTTCTTCTGATTTCACTACTTCTAATTCTTCGTTTGTAAAAATAGAACCATCTTCAGCAATTAGATGTAACACTGGTTTGAATGTTGTTTGATTTAAATTAACTGGGATAAACTCTTTTTCTTCACTAAAGATATTACGTTTCTTAATATATATATATCTAACGCTGAAGTAGAATTATCCATTGTATAGAGATTAACGTTAATATTACCTAAATCAATACCTCGCTCATCTATACGAGCAGTCACTTTACCTTGCTTGAACGTTTCCATTTAAGCACCTCTTTTACATAAATTTAGGACCACACGCTGACAGCATGTAGTCCTATGTTTGTTTGTATCGGTCACGTATAAAGTGTTCACCTTTTAGACCAATTTCATCATATAAACTTTTAATTGTATTCGCTTGATGTTGCGCCCAACGTACATCAGTAGCATATTGATGATTGCCGGGACTTTGTGGGTTCCAACGCATTCTATATAGTGTTTGTTGACCTTTATCGATATAACCTTGTCTAACGAATTTAGCACCACCAATAATAGCTTTGGCAGGAGTAGTCCAACCTTCGTTTTTAGCAAAAGTCATAGCATTGTTAGGGTTATTATCATAAGCACCAATACCAAAGTAGTTGTAAGCACCATATACACCACTAGCAAAGTTAGAACGACCATAACCACTTTCTAAGAATGCGTGTGAGATTAAGTAAATTTCATTTACATTATATTTCTTACAACCATCAGATACTGCTTGTCCTTGGCCAGACAAAGTACCTTTACCTTTAAGAATAGAATTAAGTTTTGATACAGAAATACCTTGGTACTTACCTAAGTTAAGCATTTGATACTTCTGACTTGAACTGTTCCAAATTTCTAAACTGTTCATTGCTTTTAATGTGTCAGAACGACTAGCATTGTACCAACCAGAACCATAGTTGATTTGTGGCCATTTTGTCATTTGAATATTAACTGCTTGGTTAAATGTGTAATTACTATAAACGACAATAACTTTAGGTTTACTAGAAACTTTAGATGTTGTTGATGTAGACGTAGAAGTTGATGGTTTACTTGTGCTACTTGATAAAGTAGAATTTGATGACTTTTCTTTCTTATCAACTTTGATATCAATTTTAGTCGTTTTACCACTTTTTATTTCTTTAAGTACTTTATTTCTGTTTTGGTATAACTCAAGTAGTGATGCTTGGACTTTATCAAGTACTTTTGAAGAAGGTTTTCCGTCAATTAAAGGATCAAAGTTACCGTGTTCCATAACAGTACGCCATAAGTCGTCAGATACTTTCAAAGATGATCGTTTAAGTGGAATGTTATACCCTTGTAGTTGTCCAACACCAAATATAATTGCATGTAGTTCGTTAAGTAAGAAATCTGTTTTGGTGTCGCTGTAATCTCCACATACTTCAATTACGATATAATCAGGTTCACTAGGTACTTTGACATCCGTATATCGTGGTTGCCAAATATGGTGTCGGTCAATGTAAAAATGTGGATATTCAGAATTAGAAATATATTTATTTCTGTCATAATACATCTGTTGTACTGAACACATTGTTCCAGCATTTTTAACTGCTAACCCTTTAGGTTTGTGACCTCTTACTTCGCCATCAGCAATTCTATGTGGTATAAATCTAGGATAGTCAACTTTCTCATCATCTTCTGCAGTTACTGTAATAACTTTTTGTTCTTTAAGAGGCTCTTTTTTAGTTTCTGATGTCGGTTTGTCTGAAGAAGTATCACCTTTATCTTGAACAGATGTTGTATCTTTAGGTGGTGTTTCAGTTTTAGGTTCTTCTTTATAAGGTGGTCTGATGAAATAAAGATTACCACCCATACCACTGTAACTATGTTTAACATATGCAGCTTTACTACCGTACCAGTGGTTAGCCCCATACCAGTTCTGATCAATTGACGTAAATGTATTAGTATCACTAGGACCAACTACAATCGCTGTATGTCCGTAAGCACCATATGTCCAACACACAACGTCACCCGGCTTCGGCACAAAACTAGGTGTATTCGCATATATCTTCCATGTACTATTTGGATATTGGTCACGTCGTGCCATAGCATCAGCATTACCATATGTTCTAAAACCCCAATATCTATCGAAGATATAGTTAGGTAAGTCCCAACATTGGAACCCCAGCCTACCATCCACATCGACACCCTTATTGTTATCAGCTAACCATTTAGCCCATGCTACTACCTGTTTGGCTGTTGGTTTGCCTGATGAAGGTAAAATTGCCATTTATCCACCTTCCTTTTTGTATAATAAAAAGCCGATACACGCATGTATCGACTTATTTGAAAATCAACGGTGCAAGTTGCATGGCTGTTCCGAGTAAAGCAAATATTCCACTAATAATTGCTGTTGCTATCCCAACATTCCATTTTTGTTTATCACTTACCGTTGCATTAATCTTGTCTAATTCATCTGAATGTTTATCTACTTGATTTTTAACTTCATTGAAACCGTCTTTAAAACTAGTTATTTCTCCACTTATTTTTTCTAAGTGTTTTTCAGAACGTTCCTGTGATTGATAGTTTTTTTCTTGTATTGCGTTTTGAGTATCAATCTTACCGTTTAAAGCGATAATTTGCTTGTCAGTCTGATTGATCCGTTCATAAATTTTACCGTTACTTCTTTCGAATTCGTGGCGTTTAACGTAATCATTTTCTTCTGACAATCTCAGCACCTCCGAAGAATGCAAGTCCCACGTTTATCATGGTTATCGTGGCGAACTGCAAAGGTGATAACCAGTTAATCGCATTGTAGACACTTGCTGATGTCATAAAAAAATAGAAGATTGCATTTCCGCAACCTCCTATTAATATGAGATAGTCAAAGATATGATTTAATTTTTGTTTTGGTAAGAAAAACGGTGCGATAATGATAAAAATACTACAAATCATTCCTAAAACGCCCCATACCCAAATTGGCATGATGTGATGAAGCGCTAAGTAAAAATCACTATCATCAAGAATATCGTTTTGTTCTTTTGTCCAAAAGAATCCACGTTCAAACTCTAGTAAACCTATTCCACTAAGCAATACCACAGCTAGTGAATAAAGTATTGTATTCTTTTTCAAAATATTGCACCTTCTTTCTATTAAGTTTCAGTAACATCTGCAATCATTTCACCTACGTTTATATTATTTGTTGCATCGTACCAATTTCCCCAACCTGTTGTATCGCCCATCTTATTGCGTGAATAAAATACATGACGATTGAATGGGAAGAATAACACTTTCTTATAACTACTACTTCTTGCCATAACAAGTAAATAACCGCTTTGATTATTTGGATCGGGTGAATTAACTGGGTTGTATGCATAATAAAAACCTGACGTATCAATACCACTCATAGTATAGAGGTCAGGGTTATCAATTCTAGGAATATATCCGTTGTTATCAGTAAATGTGAAACGTTGTAATGTTGCATTAGCAAGTGCTTCATCGACTTTTTCTTTAATCATTTTATCGAAATCAGGTAATTCAACTGATTGCGGGTTGGTAACGTCCCCTACATTCGCTTTACCATTTAGTTGTGTAGTGAGTTGTTCGTTAGTTGGATAATTTGCAAGTAACGTATTTAACTCATCTTCAGTAACAAAATTTTCTGTACCATTTTCCAATTCGCTAAGCGTTTGCAACATTTTGTCGTCAATTGAGTTTAGTCGGTCTATAAGGTCTTTTTGTGTATTGTTGGCAAATGCATTCATCTCATTCTTCATATCATTAACTTGTTTAATGAAAGTATTTTTCTGTGCATTTACAAACGCAGTAAAATCAGCTTGTGCTGTCTCGATATCGCTAAAGTTTTGAGATACATTTTCAATTTTCTTTTTGAAGTTATCAATTAAATCGTCAATTTCACGAATATAACTGATTTTGATATCGGCATCAATTTGATTAATCAATGCATCTTTCACATAGAAACGGAATTCGTTTAACACAACCGTGTCTTTACGTCCAACAGCTTTGATGTAGATTTGACCTGTCACATAAGTCTCCGTTGCAGCTTTTAAGAAGTCGTTATCTAAAGTAAGTTGAATGATACCTTGCATTGGATTAACGTAATCAACTTGAACACGTCCAGTTGATGAACCATTATCAGATACAAAGTAAGCATAAATATCAGTATTCACTTTACTGATTTCTAATGGATAATCTTGTTTTCTTACTTGAAACGTTAAAACTGCTGTATTGATATCCATGTTGTAAAAACCGATATTCTCATCAGTAATAGGTTTCAAGCGTGGCTCATCAACAACTGTGATTTTCGCTTCTTTTTTCAAACCGTCCATTTAAAAACCTCCTTATTTTTTAGTAATAATCTTATTACGAACATCAAACGGTGCTGGTTTATTTGGATAGATTTGTTTGAATGTTTGCTCTTTTTGGTTGCCATATCCTGTTGAAGTAAACATTTGAACAGCATTATGAGAATGGCTAGGTGTGAATTTAACATTAAGTACCATATTCAATACTTTTGCATATCCTTCTTTTCTCATTACATCTACAACTGCCATAACTTCATTTGTCCGTTTAACATTGTCAGGTGTTGTTGTAGAAAATTGAACAGGTGCCACTGCATGTAACGGAATAGTATGAATGCCAGCCGGTAATTTGTGTTCAATTTTAAATAATTGACGTCTTCTTGTTTTGCCATTACCACTAAATGGATTGTAGTTTTGTGCAATTCCCGGATTAACGCCAAATACTGTATCTTTAGATAACTGAACTGTGATTGATCCGTTTAATTCTACAAAACCATTGGCAGTGACTTTAAACCGTTGTTGTGTCATCAACATACGTTGATATCCATCTTTGGCAATAAGTGAGAATGGTTTAACGCCAGAATTGTTATAACGACTACTATATACAAATGATTTAACAATAGGTTCGTTTGCTGTTCTTCCATTTTGACCATTATATAGGCTCGACAATCTTAAAAGAATATTTCCTAAGTAATATACACTACGCCACATTTCTTCTGCGCCTCTAGGTTTACCAGCACGACCTTCATATACTTCAGGTAAGAATGATGTAATGCCTTTCGTGATACCAACCCAATTTGAGAATGACGCTAATGTACTTGAACCCCAAGTAACATAATCACCATAATTCGATAATTCCATTAAAAGTTGTGTCATTTCGTTATTAGGTTGATTAGCAAAACGTGGATAGAATAAACAATAGTCACTAACTTGAGATACAATGTTGTGACAGTCCATGTGTGCTGTAATCTCATCTAAACTTTCAACGAGTGTTTTCATATTTCTACTTTCACGTTCACTAAATACTTTAGAGCCTTTATAATTCTTACCACTCGGACTTTTACCACTACCATTTTCCCAGTAGTAATCAAAATTACGGTTTAAATCGACATTGTTTACATTTTCACGTTCTTGATTAGCAAAGCCCCAAGGATTTACGATAGGAACCATGACAATACGCACGTTTTTACGTAAATAAGCGAGTTGTGGGTATTTTTCCCACTCGTTTACAACTAAGTTCATGAAACGACTCATAGCATAAAACGCACTATACTCATTACCATGAATACAACAAGTGACTAATACTGTTTTACTGTAATGTTCCGGTTCAAATGTATAACTATATACGTTGTATGTGTTTGATTGATCTTTACCAATGTATTTTTTGAAACAGTATTTATTATCGACAAACACGTCGTAGAATGCTTTTAAATTTTCAGTTGGATCATTACTTAATGGCGTTTCATTTACACCACGTTCAGCACTTTTCATGTAAGGTGGATTAAATAAATATGCAGGATCATCAGTAACATTCATCAACTTATCTGTTTCTTCTTCAATATATGAAAAATCGTGTTTTAAACGTTCAGATAATAATGAATGACTTTGACCGTCCATAGAAACACGACTGTCACGCACTTCTTGTTGGCCATTTCCTAAATTACCTAATACTAAGTTTTTAACGCGTTCATTTTGATAATGAAGTTCTTTATGAACCGTAGTATTAGGACCAGTAGGAAGTGTGTACTTAATTTGTTCGGCAGTATGTGCTTTTGTTTCATTTCGACTATGCTTATCTAATAACTTTTCGATATTTGTCAACATATCTCTTGTAGCAATAAAATTTAACTCATTTTCTCTAACAAAACGAGCGCCAAATATTGCATCTAAGTCGGTATATATCGTTTTTCTCATTTCAAACCTCCTACTTTAGTTTCAAGTTGCCATTGGCATCAATGACAATATCAGCACTACTCAAATCAACGACTGTGCCATCTTCTTTGGTCGCTTTTATATCTTTAGTAGCACTATCTTCTTGTTGGCGTTGTGTAGTTTTAATAGCTGCATTTGTTTTTGCAGTCGTTACTTTATATGTGTGAACAAAGCTATTTTGTCCGCCTAATTTCCCTACAGCTGCCGCTGCTTCACTTACACGCTTTTTATATCTATCTACACGTTTGAAATCACCTAACGTCACATCTTGTTTAACGATAATATTATCTTTATCCCTTACCGTTTTTACATCAACAATACGAACAAACTCATTAATACCTAAGATAGAATGATTAATCTTAACGATATCAGCTACTTTAGGAACAGCGTTGGGATAATGTTCGTTCAAAGCGATGAAGTCTAAACTGATTGATGTTTTAACTGAACTTTCGATTAATGATTGAAGTTTTTGATGCATTACTTCTTCATCTTTGATACGACCATCTTTAATCGGTGGTGCATCATAACGACCATAGTCTTTGATGCTAGGATGCTCAAATTTCATAACAAAGCCAGCTGCTGTACTACCTTCTTCTTCATCATAATCGCCATATCCAACTGCATAGGTATAAAGTTCACTACTATCTTCTTCAACTTTCATATTATTGGCGTTGATTTCATCATCTATATGATAACTAGCATTTTTATTTAAGAATGGTGTAAATACAAATGTATATGTTCCTTTTTTGTTATTAAATTCAATATCGAACTCTACATCGAAGTGACTACAAAACTTCTTAATCAAATCTTCTAAACTTTCACCTTCGCCAGCATTTTCGAATTGAGATGAACCAAGAGAACCATCTATTTTATACTTCAATCCAGTACCATCAAAAATCCGTTTGAGAAATTTATCGGCAGTGAAACTACCATCTATTGTGTCGTAAACACGAGTATGTTTAATGATATCTAACGGCTTATAACGACAAGAGACAGACACAAGTTGTTTCTTACCATGTGTCTGTCTGTCGATAATAAATACTACGTATTCTCTTTTATCTTTCGAACCTTGTACTCTAGAAATCGTCCATCGTTTCTGTAAACCTCTGACAATTTGATAATTAAATTCATCTTCAACAATTTCAAATTGTAAGACTATATCAGAACCAAGTTTAGATGTTTCGGTAGTAGACACGTACAATGGAATACTACGTCCACGTATTGGAGTAACTAATATTGGCATGTCTACACCTCACAAGTAATAAAATTTCAAGTCAAATGTTACTGATTTAACTTGTTGATTAAATTCAAAATTATTCCAGCCGGGATAAAATTTTGGTTGTGCGTTTGATGCTAAGTCATTAATAGGAATACCGTTTCTAAACGTCTGTACACCGTCATAGACAATCTTGTCGCCCTTTTTTAAGTTAGCACCTTCGATTGTCATAACATCACTATTACCTAGTGTAAATTGGAATATCTCTGTTGCTTTAACATCTTTTCCTAATACGACTGTTACTTTTTTAAATAAATTGAATTGATCATTAGGTACATTCCCGTGATAGTACACTGAATTGTTATATATATTAGTAAATGTATATTTACGACGTGCATCTTCTTCATCAAAAGGAATCAACATATCATTCGACCATAATTCTCTATCAGGTCGTTTCTCTAATTCCAATGATGTTCCGATACTTTCAGCAAACGGAAGTTCTACCGTTTCAAATTTAATTGAGAAATTAATCTTACGACCATTTTCTTCGGGGACAACTACATCTGAACACATAACTTGATATTGTCTACCATTAACATAGTGATTATCGTTAAATGGCTCGTGATTAAATACAAGAACGTTATATTCGTCTATCTCTTGATAGTCATCTTCAGTAGGTTGTACGAAACGATAGTTAAGTGGAACTGTTCGTCTTAACTCTCTAATATGAATAGGTTCGTTACTATTAGTTAACGAGTAAAACTCATCTCGTAAACGTGAGTTATCGTTTAGCTTAGTAGAAACTACATAGCAATCAACTGTAATAGTTCGTTTGCGATACTGACTACTTAGAAGAATACGACCACTTGTATTTTCTTTTTTCTCGTAATCTGTTTCTTTTTCAATACTTTCAACGGTCACATTTGTCACTTTGAAACCGAAGTCGTTCAAAGTATAACGTTGTCCGTCTTTTTTCTTAATTTCTATATCCATTGAACGACCTCCTTAGAATGAAAATACCGTATCATCATTTGCAGTTTGACCATTCACAATCGCTGCTAATGCTTCGTTGTTTACATCAAATTCAATGCGAACAACACGTTGTGAAGGGTTTGTTTGAATAGTATGTGTGTGTTGTACTTGAGCGTTCATATTAGCATTAACTTTCTTCATATTAGAAGTAATGTCTGGTACTGCTAAATTGCTATTAAATGCTTCTGTAATACTATTAGCCATGCTACCCATACCAGATACAACGCTACGGCCTTCTTTATCAATACCAATTCCGAAACCTTGCATTGTATATCCACCAATTTCTTTAAACACTCTTGATGGTGAATGAATACCTAATACACTTTTAGCTGCATTGACTGCGCTTTTGGCTACATTTCGTGCTGCGTTGACTACCCATGACATTCCGTTCATGATACCTTGAACTAAACCACGCATTAAATCCATTCCGGCACTAGCAAATTGGCCGACAAAACCAACAATTGTGCTATAAGCACGTTGCATTCCAGCTTGAGTTTGCGAGGCAACGTTAGCAAAACCACTAATCACACTTGAAAGAAATCTAGCCATAGCGCTAATGATAGCTGATACCCATTGCGCTCCACCAGAAATCACTCTGCTTAGCGCTTGAGCCATATATTGTGCAACACTTGATACCACTCTGACAAAACCACTAATGACAGATGAAACAAAACTAGCAAGCGTGCTGGCAATAGAAGAAACCCACTGACTACCATTAGAAATGATATATCCAAGCGCTTGAGCCATTTTTGAAGCTATTGTTTGTGCTACTTGACCAAACCATTGTGTTACGCTTGACCAAATTTGACTTAAAAATTGGTAAGTAGATGAGAAAATCTGAGACCAACTTGAAATACTTGTGCCGAGTATCGAATTTAGACTTGCGAATATAAATTGAGAAATTTGAGTGAAAATCGACTGAACCGCAGTCCAAATAATGTCAAGTACGTTTGTAAAAGTCGTTTGTAAAGTCTGTAATGCGCCAGAAAAGTCACCAGTTATCAACTGAATAAATGCGGTAAAAATACCAAATACGATTTGAAAAATAGATTGTATTATCGCACCTATAGCAGTGAAAACCACTGAAACAATAGTCCATAAATATTGAAAGCTCATGACTAAACTATTAATTATACCGACAACTAAAGTGCCAAGAACTTGATTAATAATTTCGCCAACTTTTTCAAAAAGCGGAATTATAGGTTCCATTGTTTGTCTGATCATATTATAAAGTTGAACGAACCAGTCAATCACAGACTGAATAGCTCCACCTATCGTGCTAGAAATTACGTCCCACGCATTTGTGAGTGCTTCTCTTACACTTTCATTCGTGTTCCATAACCATACAAGCACGCCAATTAAAGCACCGACTATCGCAATTACTATACCTACTGGACCAGATAATGCTGCAAGTACACCGCCTAAACCTTCTATAACACCCATAACGATACTAACTATTCCACTTAAACCACCAAATGTTGAAATAAGAGGAATTATTACTTGGTTTACAAATATGAACGCTGGTGCTAATGCCATTAACATTCCAGCTAACGTTGCTATAATTCCTATAATCATACCAATAATAGGATTAGCTTCTGTTAACTTGCCTATAAATTCAGTAATAGCTAACGCCACATCTAAAACTACTGATGCTAATGGAGCCATAGCTACACCGACATTAATAAGAATATTGATAATATTACCTAATAATTGAATAAGTTTAGGACCATTTTCTTGAACGTATTCTATAAATTTCTTAAATCCATCGCTTTCGGCAATTGTCGCACTCCATTGTTCAAATTGTTTAGCCATATCTGCTAAACCTTGTAATACTAAATGAGTGTTAGGAGCAAATGCTTTCATTAAGTTGAATATACCTCTAAATGTTGAACCGAATATCTGACCTATTAATGGCAAATTCTGTTTGGTATATTCGATGAATGACTTGATTGCGTTTTGCCCTTCAACTGACTGCGCCCATTCATTAAATGCTTGCCCCATTTCCTTAAAGCCTTGCGATACCCACTCAGCTAATGGTGCAATTTGTGTAAGTACACTGACTAAACCACTACCAAATGAGCCTGCAGCGTCTAACATATTGTTAAATATTCTTACACCAGTTGTACCCATCATCTCAAAGAACTTTTGTGCTACTTGTGAGTTTTTAGCCCAATCAAGCATCTTAGCACTAGCTTGTTCCATTCCTTTAGATACGCCATTAATAAATGGTGTAAGTCCAGCTAACGCAACTTTAGCAGTATCAATACTATTTGCTAATGTATTAAAGATTTGCGCTTGATTTTGTTTAATAAGGTCTGCCCATGCACCTTTTAGACTTTCTAATGATGCTTGATAACGTTCAGTTTCTCTAGTTGCTTCTAATGTACCGTCAGATAACATTTTTAAAGCACTGATTCCCATAGCACCAAATGCTACTGCACCAGCACCAGCTACTCCAAATGCACCAGCTACACCTAATGCACCACCAGCAACTACGCCTAGTGCGTTCAATACTGCCATTAATGCAGGCACTACACTTGCTATTGCTGGAACAAGTAGCGAAATGTTAGCGAGTAACGAGCCTTTAATCATATTACTGAAAACAGTTCCGAATGATCTAATGTCATTTGCTAAGCTATCTAATGAATTACTGTAATCTTCTAAACCTTTGTGTAGTTGTTTGAAGAAAGCTATTGCTGGATTTCCATCTACATCAAGCCGAGTACGATGTCGGTTAGGAATAGAACGTAGCATAGCTTTAAACGCTTTTATCTGTGCAATAGCTCCTGCACTATCAACATCTAAGTTAGCTTTAGCCCTTTGTCTTTTAAAACTATTTAACAATTTTTTAGCATATTCTATTGCTCGTCTTGCAGCACTAGCGTCTGCATTAAGTTTTGCTGTTTCCTTCATTTTACTAAAGGCTTTCATTTGTTCTTTTGTATAAAATAATGTTCTTTTAGCTTGAGAATTATCAACTTCAATTTTTAAATTTGCGTTTTCCCTTTTTAATTCTTCTAACTGCGATTTAAGCGCATTTATTTCGGTCATCGCTTTACTAATCTCAGCGGTAAGTTTTACATCATATTCTTTATTATCAAACTCTTTTAACTTAGATTTAGCAATTGCTAATTCTTCTTTCAAACGGTTAATATCAGCAGTTAATTCAATTGTTCTATCATTGTTTTCAAATTCTTTCAACTTGATGTTTGCTTCTTGTAATTTAGCTTGTAATTGTTGTATATTTGCTTCTAATTCAACAGAGCGATCGTTATCCTCAAATTTTTTAAGCATTCTTTCAGCTTCTTGTAATTTAGCTTTCAACTCGTTAATTTCAGCTTTAAGTTTAGTATCTTCAATATCTTTTTGAGTTTTTTTGAATTTTTCAGCTACTTTTTTTGCTGCTTCTACTGCTCGCTTGAATTTACTAGCATCTGCTGTAATACTGGTGCTGATTTTATATTCGTCCATATTCCCACCTCCTTATTTTTGATTATTATGTTGAGCGATTAATTTAAGTAAGTCAGACGGTGCATTAACCTCTTTTTTAGAGTCCGAACCAAATTTGAGTGGCTCTCCTCTATTAAGACGTTTAATGTTTTCCTCATAGTCCATGATATCGTTAGCACTTCTGAAACGATACTCAGTTTCACCTTTTCTGCCGCCACGTTTCTTTTGTTCAGCTTGAGCGTCACGTATAGCAAAGGCAAGTTTATACATTTCCATATCTTTATCGAGTTGTTCGTATTCATAAGCCCACATACGATAGTTAAATTCGGTTAGAGTCATCATTTTAATTGTATTCAAGTCATACATTTTCAACTTGCTCATGCAAATAACAACTAACCTATCAAACGTCAATACATCATCATTTACTTCTTGCTTTTCTTGTCTTGTTTGTATTCGTCTGGCACTAGGTTTTGGGTTAAAGGTCTCTTTCCCAATTCCTCAATGATTTGCTCACAGAAAGTATCAATGCCTTCATTTTCTGCAATATCTTCTAAGACAGTTTCTAGTTCTTCATCAGTTTGCGGTTTCTTTTTGTGATGTGCAGTTGCTGATTTAATAACTTTAGCTAACGCAACAACATTCCCATTCGACAGGTTAGGAACTAACATATTTAAACCTTGTCCGATTGTCATTTGTTCCACTTCTAAACCTAATTCTTTGTCAATCTTATTTAAAAATCCTAATCCAAATGATAATTCTAATTCTTTATCTTTAAATTTAATTTCCATAAATTAAATACCTCACTTATTTTTTTATTTGCGCAAATAAAAAGAGGGGATATTCCCCTCATGTTTATACCGTTTCAACTTCTGTTGGTTGTGGAATACTTTCAGCCAAACCATCATCTGCTGGATCAGATGCAACAGTATCATGGAAGCCATAAGCAGCTTTGTTTTCTTCAATTGCTTGCGGTAATGTAGCATAACCACGTTGTTTTTTAAGATAAACGCCGAACTCTGTTTCGAACTCAGCGATACCGTCTGCTTCATTAGTACGAGTGATACTATTCCAGTAACCTTGTCTATATTCAGCTTTGTACTTACCTTCGCTATTTCGAACACGCTTATTGATTACCCATAATTCATATGGTGTATCGTCTTCCGTAGCGTCCTCAATTTCATCGCATAAAGTGTCTTTTTGGTCCATGTAGCAATTAATCGTTACAGTAGATTCTAATGTACCACCAGAGTTAACTGAGCCATCAAATGTAGCTTCTGTATCTCTATCTTTTTCAGTTTCACGTTCTAACTCAGTAACTAACATTACTTTGTTAGCGTCTTTTCTATCACCGACTTTACGAATTAATACTAATTCATCAGTACCTTGTTTTGTTGGCATAGGTTAAATACCTCCTAAATTTTTGTATTAAAAAACGCAAGCCAACTTAATGACTTGCGTACTCTACACTTATAGTTGTATGTGACAATGTTTGATTAGTTTCTTGTTCTGTACTTTCATTCACACTTATTTGTGGGAGTGTCAATGTATATCCGTCTAGTTGTATCTCATCTAGTAGGATAGATTGAACTTGAATGTATAACTCATCATTCTTACCTTTATCATCTTCTGTACACCAAATATGAATAATCGCAGTAGGACTGCCACTGTAACTGTCAAAAGTTAAACGACGTATATCATCTCTAATGCTTTGAATGGCAATAAATGGATAAGATAATTCTTGATTAAGTTCGCTTGTGCGAATGATAGGTACTCCCAATTCGCTAAATTGAGTGTATAGGTAGTTGAATAACTGCAAATTCACAGATTTTTTCATTTACATCGACCTCGTATATATATCAATTAATCTACTCAGGTCTGATCTGACTTGTTTAGTGTATTTTTTATACACTGGAAACATAAATGTTTCTGGTTCCATGTAACGTGTTCCATATTCAACAAAACCAGAATAATGAGCGTTCGACGTTATTTTGTAGTTAAGATTACCAATTTTAGTATCTTCAACCATTCTGGCTAAGTTACCAGTCCAATAACCTTTTTTCATCTCTGCTCTAGCACTTTTTTTAGTATCCGCATTGAATTTTTGAGCATTCAACTTCAAAATTTTGTCAGCATCTTTATCAACGTTTTTATTCATTTTATCTAGTTTTCTAATTAAATCATCTAAATCTCCACTAGGCATTACTTAACCTCCTCAACGTAGAACACAGTATCGTGTTCGTAGTCAATTCGTTTCGTAATCTGATACTTAGTATCATTGATATAAGCATGCGTCACAGTAGGCTCAAAATGACCGTTTAAACGTATGACATTAATGTCTTTGTTGATGTCTCCGTATTGCACCACTGTTTTTTGTGGACTTAACGGACTGATATTACATGGTATTGCATCGTAGCGCTTTTCGTATATTTCATTTTTGCTTGTTTTAGGGTTATACTTTCCTTTCGTTTCTTTAGCAAACACGACTCTTTTGTTATATCTCAATAGAAAATACCTACCCCACGTTTACCTGTTGTTCGTGGTGCGTATTGATCTATTACATCCATATATTCATCAAAGTCGTTTGCTTGAAACGTATTGGAACGCCCGTCTACGCTTTCTTGTGTCATACCTTCTGCGCCAACACGATTAAAGCGCTTGACTGCTACTTCTTCGACGATGTATTCCAATCTATCTGGAACTTCTTCGATACCGATAGGAAGTAAGCTAATCAAACGCTTTTCAGTGTTATCGATTATTCTTTTTAACAATTCATCTTGAACATTGTCGTTAATAGAGAGTAATAGCTTAACATTATCTAATGTAGCCATGTTATCCCTCCAATGTGTCTAAGATGTCTGCTTTTGTATCATTTTCAGATACTTCAATACCATGTTTATGTGCAATTTCAATTAATTCTGCTTTTGTGTTCTTACTATCAATAACCAATTTAATATATTGCTTATTGTATCTGTTATCAGCATGTAGTAATTGAGTAATACGTTCGTCTGTAATGTCAGTAGGATAAATATCGCCCACTTCATATGGTTTGTTATCCTCTGCATCAACAAACGGTCGTACTACTTCGTATGAATAAGCCATGTGTCAGACCTCCTTAGATTAATTAGACAGTTTCAGGTTGTGATGTAGCTGTTTCAGGCTTAGTAGGAATACCTTCAAATTTTGCAAATGCATTGTCATCTGCAATGTGAACAGCTACATGCATTGTTGCACGTAATGCAAACATATCTTGTTCGTATAAGTTAACTGGTGAGCCATCTTCATTTGTGATAGTTGATAATTGAGCGTTATCAGAAATTTTATATTCGATACGTTGTGGAATACCGTAGAATAATTGGTTGAAGTCACCTGTATAAATAACATTTTCTTTAAAATCTGGTGATTTCAAGTTCAATACTGGTAAACCATCTAATCGGTCGATTTCATCTCTATCTTTACCTTTGCCTTTTTCAAATAAGCGTTGGTTAGATACACTATCTACAATACGACTTAATTGACGTCTGTTTTGACGTTTAGAAATGAATGCATTTGGATCATAGTCGTCATTTTCAACTAACGCCTCTAAATCTAATAAATTATCTTCATTGTATTCAGCGTTAATTACTTTTCCAGTAGCCTGAATTGATTGTTCAATTGATTTGCCAAATGGATTGTTACCTACATTTAAAATGCCAGCTTCATCAAATTTACGAGCAAATGCTTCTGCGATGAATGGTTTCATTTCATCAAAGAAATCTGAATAAGTATAATCTAAATATTCTTTAGTAACAGGTAAGATAACACCTAATTTGTATGCTCTCATGTTAGCTTTAACCCATGTAGCCTTAGATGTTTCGATTTTTTGGCCCTCACCTACCCAGTAAGCGCCCGGTTTATCTGCCCAAAAAACAAAATCTTTTTCTGTTCCATTCATTTCTTTAAATTTACCTAATCTCATAATTTTAGAAGTTTCCATAACGTCACGTAAAATTGGTTTAGTGAAGTTATTTAATAATTCACCTTCTGTATGTTCATGCATCATAACGTTATCTGGATTAAATTCTTGTGGTGTAACATCGTTATTAGCAAAATGTTGTAAATTTAACTTTAATTTATTAGTTTCATTCATTATTTAATTCCTCCGTTTATTGAATAATTCTTACTTCATCGGCGATACTGCCTAAACCTTTTTCTTTTCTACTTTGATTTCGTGAAAAACTACTACTTTGATTGCTTGGAGTAGATTGACGAGTGACTTCTTTCACTTGCTCTTGTACTGCATTGTCAAAATCTGATTTGATTTCATTAATAGTTGATTTAATCTCTTCATTATCTTCAATTTTGATAAGCGCTTTAGCAAAAGAAGTAGGTAACTTCTGTTCTTTTAAATCAGCAATAACGTCAGATTCTAACTCTCTAAGGTCTTGAGCTTTTTCACGTTTAACCACCGATTCCCAACGCTCTGACAACTCTTTTTCCTCTTTTTCTTTTTGAGTTAATTTGGCATAACTTTCGCCTTCAGAACGTGCATTTTCAACTGCTTCTTTTAAGCGTTGTTCAAATTTTTTCTCTTGATTTGCTAATGCTTTATTTACAGCTTTGTGTTTTTGACTATCTAACTCACTTTGAGTTAATTCAAAAACCTTTTTGTCATCATCGCCTTGTTTATCTCCACTTTGTTTATCTTTTCCTTCAGGATCATTTGGATTATCTTCAGCGAAATGCTGTAAATTTAGCTTTAATCGTTTAATTTCATTCATTTATATCGTCCTTTCAAACAGTCTTAACACGAATGATTTTACGCATAAAAAAAACACCCATTATAGTGCGGTTAAGCCCAATAAAGTGTGCTGATATTTATGTTTATTACATTGTATTAATCCAGTTGATTACGTTATTAGCAGTTTAATGACTTACTTAGGTCATAGTTTAAATAAAATTCTTTGGTTCAAATGATTTCTTCTTATCTTGCTTAGGTTTCGCTTGCGCTTGGTTACTAGGGTTTGTGTCGTTAAGACGCTTTAACTCATGATGAATACCTTTTAACACATCAATAAGCGCTGTTTGAAATTCATTCATCAGAAGCACCTGATTGTATAGCTTGTTCTAACTTTTTAATCTTGTCGTAATCTGTCATATCGTCAGTTAAAATATCGTTTGGATCTTTTGCAAAAACTTGTAAGTATTCATCCATAACGTCATCTAGTCTTTTTGAATAATCCATCTAAATCACCCCTATTTTTTCTAATAATTTGATAAGTAATGCTAATAAACTAAGCGGCAAGAATGACAGTTTTTTATTTATTAGATCGTTACTTTCTGTTTTGCCAGGGATTTCTTTAATTTTTTCTAGAGTTACAACGATTTTGTCTACATCTTCTCTAGGCAATTGTTCTTCGAAAGTATCTTCTACTACTTCTATTATTTCGTCGATTTCTTCTAACTGTTTGTCAGGGCGTTTGTTCAAATCGTTAGGTGGCTTCACTTTACCTGGCTTGTCAGTAGAATTATTTGGTTGGCTATTTTCGTTAGCTGGTTCAGGTTGTTTAGGTACTTTTTCCTCATCATTATTATTAGGTTGTGTTTGATTAGGTTTGCCAGGCGGTTTTTCTGGTTGTTTTTCTTCGCCTTCATCTTTTTCAAACACATCACCTTCCCATTCTTTTTCTAATTCTTCGAAGAATTCGTCTATCTCATCTTTTTTTATATGAGGTGCAGTAGTCGAACGACAAAAAGCGTGTAAAGGTGGCATATTAATACCTGGTTTTAAATCTTTTACTTTAATTAATTTGCCATCCATACCTTTACATAATAATGATGTTTTTTTATCAATTTTAGCAATGTATTCTACATAAGCGTCTGGTTTCATCGTTTGTTGATAATGTAATTTTTGTGCTTCTGATTGAACTCTGGCTGTTTCACTTTGAAGTAATCTTTTAGCTTCATACATACTAACGTTAAAATCTTTCGCTAACTTCGAAGCGAACTCGTTAGGATGTCTACCACGCAACATTACTTGACTAACTACATCTTCAACTCGTTTTTGAATTTTTCCATTGTTATCCCATAACCTGTCGCTCCATTTTTTACCTTTAAAATCAGCATTTACAATCGCTCGAATATATGATGGTTTTAATTGGAGCGACTCTCCTATAACACCTGATTGTCGTTTTATTTCTCTTTGTACCGCGTTTTCGAAGTATTTATAAAATTCTTCGTCAATAATACCGGTACCATTAATCATAATCGCTCTAATTTGTTGTTTTAGCATTTGCTCTCTCGAAATTTTCATTTTTGTATTAAACTGTTTTAACAAACGATTAGCTTTCTCGCTTTTATCTTTAGTTGCAACATATTTTTTAACACGACTTTCTAAGTCTTTAATATCTGTTTCATCAATCTTCTTTTTAGCTTCTGCAAGCGGAATACCTTCATCTTTAGCATATTTTACATAGAAGTTAGATATTTCTTTGTCGATTTCCCTCAACATATCAGAAGTGATCTCTTTGACTTTATCGAATACTTCATCGTCGTGTTTTTGTTCTTGCTGCATATTCTCTTTAGCACGATTACGCCAGTATTTTAAGCCTTGTTTGCGTGCTTTTCTGTATTCTTTTAATTGCTTTTTGGACATATCCTTCATTTTTTCTTCAAATGTTTTTTTACTCATTTGTCATCAACTTCTTTTAAATCGTTTGTAGGGTACTCAAGTTGATCATTCTCTTTTTCTTCATTTTCGATACGTTCCATTTCTTGTTGTGGGTTATCAATGAACGACACAATTGACATCAATGTTTGTTGACTGACTTGTCCACCAGCTTGTAAGTACATTTCCATTTCATCTTTGATTGACTTAGGTATATTACGAGTAAATGTAAATGTTAAATCTTGAATAGCATCTTTATCTAATTCACGATTGATGCTCATAATTTGACCGATTAACTTATAACGTCTACGCAAGCCTTTTCGGAATAAACCTTCTTTTATTGCAGTACGTTGCTCTAAACCGAACAGCTTATATTTCATAGCTTCACCTGACTGATTGCCACCAAAGTTTTCATCAGTCATATCCGGTGTGTTAGTGAACATATGAATGTTACGACTAATTCTATCTTTGTAGGCTTCAACACCATTTACATCATATTCTTTATAAATGTACTTAGCGTCTACGTTACCCTCTGTCGCCTTTTCTTCATTATCTCTATATACTTCCGGAGATAAGTGAATAACATTTGCTTTTTTTTGCTCTTCAACTGACATACCTTGAAAATCAATATTACCTTTAATGAATAACATTGCATCATTTAAGTCGCTCATATAGTTAGCTGTATCTGATTGTGCGTTGTCATATAAGTCAATAAGTGGAATAACTTTCTCAAAGTCTCCACGACGCTTTTCATTATTGCTAAATTCTGTGATTGTTACCTTACCAAACGAATGTGGCTCTGGTGGTCTGCGTTCTTGCAGCGATAGGTTAGTAGATTTATTAGCATAAAAGAAATTAGTTGCATTAGGTGTAATAATGTCTACATTGTAAATATCTGTGTCATCATATTCTCTTGTTGACGTTTGCCAGTATCTCACTGCAATCAAACTATTTTGTTCAATCGTATTATCGTAAATCACAAATGTATGACGTGGATCAGATTTATACAATCTCACTTCATCATCTTGATTACGGATAATATATTCGTAAGCACGCCCAAAGATAGATAAGTCAAGTCCGATTGAACGGTTGTGTGTATCAATGTCATTTAGGTTATGTAGTCCGTTAATCTTCTCTTGTGTACTTTCGTCATCTGTTTGTACTTGTATTGCATGGCCGAAACAATAACCATTAATAAAGTCTGCGATGTATGATGCAAAGTCATGTGCTGCACGATTATCTGCTAAGTGTCTTTCTCTACGTCTACGATTACGCATAATGTTGTAGTTAAGTCCTTGATAGTAATCGTCAAGCATTTGTAATCTAGGGACTTGCGCCTCTAGATGATGACTAATACATTCGCTAATAAAATCATAATCACCTAATATCTCGCTTAACGTACCGTCGTAACGATATATTTCTACTGCGTCACGTCTGTATATCTTATCTCGATGTTGTCGGTACTCTGCATCTCTTTCAAATTCATTTACTTTTAACAAGCGTTATCCCTCCTTATAAGCCCATTGATTTGATAGCGCTAATACTTTTTCTAATATTTGAACGTTTATTTGTTTGTGGCTTATAAAAACGTTCTACTGAATAGCGAAGTGCATCTATACAATGATTGTAAGTATCTACTGGCTCATTCAGATATTCGTCTGTATTTTTATCCTTTTGCCATGTGTAGTTATCAAATTCTTCAATAGTTTTGAAACAACGTTCATCTATTGTTATGTCGAACTGCATTAAGAATTGAAGCCCTTGAACAACTGAGCCTTTACCTTTTCTTGTAGGTTTGATGCGTTCAATTCCTAGTTTTTTAATTTCTTGGATACTCTTTTGTTCTGCACTATCGGCAGTTATTTCTTCTTTAGCGTAACCTAATTGCTTTATTGTTTTAGCAATTTCATCATTTAACATTCCAGTCTTAACATATTCTTCAATGATATATAGCTTCTTATTTTCTTTATCTATTTTTACATGAACAAAAGCACTAGGATCATTCACATATCCAAAATCTAGCGCAAAGTATGAAGGCAAATGCCTCAATTCATCTTTGTTAAGCAATCGCTTCTCATACTTAGGAAATACCAACTTATCTAAAGTGGCGAATTGCCCTAGCGCATATATTTTGTAATAAGCTGGATTACGTTTAGCTAATAACTCCAAGTTTTCGCGAGTGATTTTATCTAAAAACTTATTATCCTTATAACTAGACTGGCGTATCATTACACCTTCCATATCTTCGCCATGTTCAAAGAAATACTTATATACCCAATTTAATTTAGATACTGGGTTGAACATTAAGAATATTTGTTTGAAATCGTGTTTGCGTTCTCTTAAACGTAATGTTAACTGTGTGTAATCATTTAGTGTGAACTCAGAAGCTTCCTCCATAACAATGTCTGAGATACCTTTAATTGATTTAATCTTCTCTGGGTTATCTAAACCTTTGAATAAAAATGTCGCACCATTAGGCAGCACTACTTTATTATCAGTCTTATTCCATTGGCACATATCCCATATACCGTAATCAATTAAACAACTCTTAACGTCTTCAAACAAACTATCTTTGATTGTCGACTGTACTTTTCTTAGCCACAACATACGTCTAGGAATAGGCCACTTCATTAATGCTTTAAGCACCACTTTTTGAATAACGCCATGTGACTTACCACTTGAGCCTCCGCCATAATGTACTTCGGTGAAATTCTCATAATTGGTAAGTATCTCAAATATATTTTTGTTAAATACTTTTTCTGGGTGATTAAAATTAAGTTTAAGGTTCGTCATTGTATTCACCTATGTTAATTTCTATATTGCGTTGAGTAACTTCTTGCTTATCAGTCCACATAACATAATATTTACCTAATGTTTCCAACGCTTTAATCACATCTTTGTTTTGGGTAGGTACTTCAACTATTTCTGGTAACTTCTCAATAGCAACTACATCACCTTTTTCATTTGTTACTGGCTTTTCAGTAATCACTACTTGATAATCAGTTGCTTCACGTCTGCCTTGTTGAGTTAGTCGTTCAAGTATCTCATCTTGTTTCATAATAAGCTTTTCTTTCTTTTCAGCGAGCTTTTCGTTAATAGCTTGTTGAATTTCAAGTTTTTTCAAGTTTTGCTCTCCGATTTGTCCAGCTGTCTTCTTACTATATCCTGCTCTAATTGCTGCTTGTGTAGCATTTAGATCAATAATATATTCTTCGACAAACATCTCTTGTTTTTTGGTTAATTTCATCTCATATATCACCAACTCTCACGTTATTCACTTGATTTATTTTTTTTATACAACAAAAAACCTACCTGAGTGTTCTCTCAGATAGGCTCGTTCATTTACCTTTTAGGGATGAGTAAATGAAAAACTAACATTTTAGAAAGGAATATGTTTTTGAATTGTTCAGCAAAGAATCAAATCATTACATGTAAGTCACCTGGTAGAACTTACACTATCATGATATCGCCTTTTAAAGCGAACTTATATACCTCTCAAGTCCATTTACACATAACCGATTAATTCTGCTAACTTATTAATCATTGCGTTGCGTCGTCTTAATATACTCGATTTACTCGTTCCGAAGTATTCAGCTAAGTCTTCCCACTCATAACAACCAATAGGACATTCCCAGTAACGTTTGTTAATCATATCGAGTGTATCTTCATCAGCTTCTTCCACTAACTTATCAACACCATTCACAATATTACTTAACATTACATATCGTTTGTTGCTTAACTTCTTAATCGTTTGACGTTCAATCGGGTTACCGGGTAGATTACTTTTCCCAGCACCTACATTCTCTGGTTCGTGATTTTCTAATAATTCATACTCACAAACCTTCAATTCCTTACGATAACGTTCTACATGTTGAATATATTCTTCTAACTTTCTAATATCATGACGTTCAATCGTTATCACTTATGCTCCCCCTTACTCTTTATACATATCCAGACTAGGTACACAATCGGTATTAATACTATCCACCAAGTCATTACCTAACACCTTCTACTATATTTTTAATTTCTTTTTCCTTCCCTTGCTGCTTGTACTTCTTTTTTCTCTTTTTCTATTTCTATTTTTAAACTTTTATAAAACTCGTCATGAGGTTTATAGAAAATTTCCCATTCACCGTTATTGTTCGAATACTTTTCTTCAAATAACTTTCTGTTTTCAGGTTCGTCTAAAACTGCAACCCATTTTTCTTTTTGTTTAGCAAACATTATTGGTTGTTTTATTCTTTCGAACACTACTCACTCACCTCAGCTTTAATTCTGTTTAAATCAATCTGATCCCACTCACTAGCAAAGTCTTTTGGTGCAGTATCTATATCATCTTCGCTTTCTAACTTAATGATGAGTAGAGAAGTGAGATACTTCCCTAACTCATACATAGCGATTAAGAATAAAT
>ERZ1029870.14-NODE-14-length-33515-cov-662.291512_pt1 | contig 33515 bp, 29 predicted proteins | sample MGYA00519236_ERZ1029870 | MGnify/ENA primary metagenome ERZ1029870 (study PRJEB33666, sample SAMEA4610924) | skin metagenome | biome: Human-associated habitat; feature: Malodor aspect; material: skin | place: Philippines | collected 2015-08 ... | reverse complement strand
TGCGATTCTGACATTACTAAGACCAGCAGATGAAAATGGAAACGTAACAATGTAATATGTAAATGCAAAAAGAGTTACACCACGCAGTTAAACGCAAACGGTGCAACTCTTTTTTTACATTAATATTTGAGGATTGATATCAATCTTTAACGATAATTTATCTTTAATATATGCTTCATGATAATAATCATCTAAGTACTGTAATGCATGAATTAATTCTGGCTCACTCTTGTATTTAACCAATATTTGAAAACGATGTTCGTTATTAATTCTAGCAATTGCCGCTGGAGAAGGTCCAAGTACGAGTGCTCTTTCAGAAAGATGTTGCAGTAAAATTTGATGTACATGTTTAGCAGCTTCCATTACTTTTTTCATATTTTTATGCGCAATAGTAAAATTAATTAAATAATAATAAGGTGGATATTTACCTAATTTTCTAAATTGCATTTCTTTATGATAAAACGTTAAATAATCATTTTTTTGAACATCTTCTATTGCATAATGAGTTGGATTATATGTTTGAATAATCACTTTACCGGGTTTTTCATGACGACCAGCACGACCTGAAACTTGTGTAAGTAACTGATACGTTCTTTCACTCGCTCTAAAGTCGGGCAAATTTAACATTGTGTCGGCATTAAGCACACCAACTAATGTTATATTTGGATAATCTAAACCTTTTGCAATCATTTGTGTGCCTAATAAAATATCGCCTTTTCCCTTTTCAAAATCAGTCAATAGCTTTTCATGTGCACCTTTTCTTGACGTCGTATCTACATCCATACGAATAATACGTGCCTCTTCAAATTCTTGTTGTAAAATTTCTTCTACCCTTTGTGTACCTGTACCAACCTGTCTGATATGCGGGCTTTCACAATTAGGACACAGGTTAGGAGGCAAGTCTTGATAGCCGCAATAGTGGCATTTTAGTTGGTCTGTCGTCTTATGATAAGTTAACGAAATATCGCAATGTGGACATTGTGGAACATATCCACAATCTCGACATAACATAAACGAAGCATAACCCCGTCGATTTAAAAATAAAACGATTTGTTCATTTTTATTCAGTCTATCTTGAATCGCTTGTCTTAATTCTTCTGAGAACATGGAACGATTACCTGAACTTAGTTCTGCTCTCATATCAATGATATCTATTGAAGGTAAAGCTTGTTGATTAACTCTTTCAGGTAAAGTAAGTAATTGATATACATTTTTTTCTGCCCGTGCATAAGATTCAAGACTTGGTGTCGCACTTCCTAATACTAATGGACATTGATGAAATTGACTTCTCCATTCTGCTATGTCTCTAGCATGATAACGTGGATAATCTTCTTGCTTATATGTTGATTCATGTTCTTCATCAATAATAATAATGCCTAAGTTTTTAAATGGTGCAAAGATACTTGATCTCGCACCTACGCTTACACGTGCTCTTCCATCTCTAATTTTTTGCCATTCATCATATCGTTCACCATTTGACAAACCTGAATGTAAGACAGCTACATCATCACCAAAACGTCGCTTAAAGCGTAAAACCATTTGTGGTGTCAGCGCAATTTCTGGAACAAGCATCATGGCTTGTTCATCTTTTTTTAATACTTCTTCAATGGCTTGCAAATAGACTTCAGTTTTACCTGAACCTGTGACGCCGTGTAATAAAAATGTACGTTGTGCGTTGTGATCTATTTTTTCTTTAATTTGTTGAAATGCGTTATTTTGAGCAGGGGTTAACATTCGTTTTTCTTCTTTTTCAAAGATACGATTTGCAAAAGGATCTCGTTCAATTTCAGCATCATATTTTTCAAGGAAACCTTTTTTGACGAGACCCTCTATACTTGATTTAGAAAACCCCATTTCTTCAAGTTCTTTTAAAAATACATTTCTATGATGTTCTTCTAAAAGATAAGCATACACATCATATTGTTTTAATTTCTTTTCTAGTAAAGCTAATATATCATCTGGATTGTATCCTTCAACAACTCGTACTGCACGCTGTGTTTTTCTTTTTGTATGTTGAGATAATATGGTTTCTTCTTCTATTAAATGTTGTTCAAGTAAACGGTTTAATATATTTAAATGATTATTTTTTTGCGCATCTTTATACTTATAATATCCATTGTTATCAAAATATTTTAATATATCTTCTTCAATATCATTGTGACGGACTATTTTAAATACTTTAGTGTATTTTGCTTTAATCGCGCTTGGAAGCATTGTCTCTAACACAGAAATGCGTTTTGAAATATGATAATGACTCAACCATTCACTTAATTGGATAAGTTCAGGTGTTAATTCTGGTCGAATATCTCTAATTTCTTTAATTGCTTTCAATTTATCTATATTGACATCTTCACTTGGTTGTTGTTGTATATCCATAACATATCCTTGAATGGTACGTGGACCAAACGGTACAACAACTCTTACACCCACTTTTATAAAATCTTTTAAATGGTCAGGTACGAGATAATCGAATTTAAAATCAACACTCTTAGAAGGAATATCTACAATGACCTTCGCAATCATTATTGCCACCTAGTTTCCAGTTCATCTAAAATTTGTTGTGCAAGTTGCACTTTCTTTCCTTTTTTTATATTAATACGTTGTCCATCTTTAAAATGCATAGTGAGTTCATTATCATCAGATTGAAATCCAATGGTCTGATCTCCTACATTATTCGAAATAATGACATCCGCATTTTTACGTTTTAATTTATCTTGTGCATAAGCATTAATATTTTGGGTTTCAGCTGCAAATCCGACCAAGTATTGATGTGTTTTATGTTCACCTAAATATTTCAAAATGTCCTTTGTTCGCTTAAAAGTGACAGAAAGATTGCCATCTTGTTTTTTCATTTTATGATTCAATACATCAGCCGGCGTATAATCTGAGACGGCTGCTGCTTTAACAACAATATCTTGTTCTTCATATCGACTTGTAACTGCATTAAACATTTCTTCTGCACTTTCTACATGAATGACTTCTACATTCTCTGGATTATCAAGTTGCGTTGGTCCTGCCACAAGCGTCACCTTTGCACCTCTTTTAGCTAAAGCTTCTGCAATTGCATATCCCATTTTTCCAGAGGAACGATTAGATACAAACCTTACTGGATCAATTACTTCAATTGTAGGACCTGCAGTAACTAAAGCATGTTTCCCTTCAAAAGAAGTATGAGATATGTGTGATAGTTCATTCTTATCTTTAAAATAATCATTTATTATTTTGACAATTTGAAGAGGTTCCTCCATACGTCCCTTTGCAATGTACCCACATGCTAAAAAACCATCTCCAGGTTCAATAAAATGATATCCATCGTCTTTTAATACAAAAATATTATGTTGCGTACGTTTATTTTCATACATATGAACATTCATAGCTGGAGCAATAAATTTAGGGGTTTCTGTAGCAAGTAGCGTTGATGTGACGATATCATCAGCAATGCCTACACTTAATTTGGCAATAGTATTAGCGGTAGCAGGTGCAACAACGATGCAGTCTGCCCAATCACCTAATGCTATATGTTGAATGTCTTCAGGATTTTCTTCAATAAATGTATTGGTATATACAGGGTTTCTACTAATGGCTTGAAAGGCTAAAGGTGTAACAAATTCTTGTGCATGATCAGTGAGCATTACTCTTACATCATAATTCGCTTGCGTAAGTTTACTAGTTAAATCAATTGCTTTATAAGCAGCAATGCCTCCTGTAACAGCTAATAGAATGTTCTTCATGATTCGACTCCTTTAGTTATATTTATAGTCTTCACTTTTAAATTTATTATACACAACTAAGATGAAAAACTAAAAACACGGGAGTAGAACAGATTTTTAATTCACTGTTCTACTCCCGCAAGATTAACTGATTCTAAAAACGCTTATATAAGTACATTTTCAATTGAATCAGAGATTGCAAAAATGTTTAAAAGTCTGAAATACATGGTAACTTATATTTCAGAACAACAACTTAACTGATAACGAAATAATTTTATTTATGCTTGAAACTCTTCAGGTACAACAGGTGAAATTTTTCCGCTTGCGATCTCTTCTAGTGCTTCACCTACAGGTTTTGCTGAATGATAACCATTTAGTAATGCAGTTTCAGGCTTTTCGTCTAATTCACGTGCACGTTTAGCAGCTGTTGTTGCAATTAAATATTTTGAATTAATTTGTGATTGTAATTGATTTAACGGTGGGTTTAACATTATTTCTTTGCCTCCAATAACATTTTTCTATATATCGCTTCAACGCGTTCTCTTTTTAAGTGCTCGGCTTCTACAATTGATTGAATTCTTTCTTTAGCCAAATGAACTTCATCATTAACAACGACATAATCATAAAGATTCATCATTTCTACTTCTTTACGTGCTTCATTTACCCTACTTTGAATCTTTTCATCTGTTTCTGTACCGCGACCAATAAGACGTTCTTTCAAATGATCTAAGCTTGGCGGTGCAAGAAAGATAAATAATGCGTCAGGAAATTTTTTTCTTACTTGTTTCGCACCTTCAACTTCAATTTCTAAAAACACATCATGACCTTCAGCCATTGTATCTTTAACATATTGTACGGGTGTCCCATAGTAATTTCCTACATATTCGGCATATTCAATAAATTGATCTTCTTGAATTAATGCTTCAAATTCTTCTTTCGTTTTAAAAAAGTAATCTACACCGTTAACTTCTCCTTCTCGCATTTGACGCGTAGTCATCGAGATTGAGTATTTATATGATGTAGTTGGATCGTCAAATATCTCTTTACGAACAGTTCCTTTACCTACTCCTGAAGGACCTGAAAGAACAATTAGTAATCCTTTTTCATTATCCATGCCTTACGACCTCTCTAAGCTATTCTTCTATTATTTAAATATGATATCACATTGTTGTTTACGTTGTATAGAGTGTACTAGGATAAACTTAACTCATGACGCTCTATTGTTACCATGTTACAATATAATGAATGACAAAACTGAAGGTGGAAAAAATTATGGCTTATGATGGCTTATTTACAAAAAAGATAATAGAATCACTACAATTTTTAGTAACAGGTAGAATTCACAAAATTAATCAACCAGAAAATGACACAATCATTATGATTATTCGTCAAAATCGTAAAAACCATCATCTATTGTTATCTATTCATCCCAATTTTTCAAGAATGCATCTCACCAATAAAAAGTACGACAATCCCTTTGACCCACCAATGTTTGCACGTGTCTTTCGTAAGCATTTAGAGGGAGGTATTGTTAAATCAATACGACAAATCGGTAATGATCGTAGAGTAGAAATTGACATTGAAAGTAAAGATGAAATTGGCGATACGATATATCGAACAGTGATATTGGAAATCATGGGTAAACATAGTAATTTAATACTAGTAGATGATCAATATAAAATTATAGAAGGCTTTAAACACTTGACGCCAAATACAAATCAGTATCGTACAGTGATGCCTGGTTTCAAATATGAAGCTCCTCCTACTCAAAACAAACGAAATCCATATGATATTTCAAGTGATGAGGTGCTCAAATTCGTTGACTTTAATGCCGGAAAAATTGCTAAACAATTACTCAATGCGTTTGAAGGCTTTAGTCCTCTAATTACAAATGAAATTACAAATCGTTACCAATTTATGAATCAAGATACTCTTCCTCAAGCTTTTGAAGAAGTGATTGACCAAACATTAAAAGTACCCGTACCAGTATTTCATAAAAATCATGAAACAGGTAAAGAAGATTTCTATTTTATGAAATTAAAACAATTCTCGGATGATATTGTTATCTATGATTCATTACATGATTTGTTAGATCGTTATTATGATGCTAGAGGTGAGCGAGAACGTGTAAAACAACGTGCGAATGATCTAGTACGCTTCGTACAACAACAATTACAAAAATATCAACACAAGTTAAGTAAACTTATAGACGAATACGAAAGTGCTAAAGATAAAGACACACAACAATTATACGGTGAACTCATTACTGCTAATATTTATCGTATTCAACAAGGTGACGCGTCTATAAACGTTCTAAATTATTATACTAATGAAGAAGTAACGATTCCATTAGACCCTACTAAATCACCATCCGTGAATGCTCAATACTACTATAAGCAATATAACCGAATGAAGACACGAGAAAAAGAACTCGATCTTCAAATTGCTCTTACACGTGAAAATATTGACTATTTTGCCAATATTGAACAGCAATTAGAACATATTACAGTTGATGAAATTGATGACATTCGTGATGAATTGGCAGAACAAGGATTTATGAAACAACATAAAAATACTAAAAAGAAAAAACAAGATAAAATCCATTTACAAACATATATATCTTCAGATGGAGACACGATTTTAGTAGGTAAAAATAACAAGCAAAATGATTATTTAACAAATCGTAAAGCTCAAAAATCACATATATGGTTCCATACTAAAGATATTCCAGGTTCGCATGTTGTCATTTTAAATGATGCACCGAGTGAGACTACGATAAAAGAGGCAGCAATGCTTGCGGGATATTTCTCTAAAGCTGGAAATTCTGGTCAGATACCGGTAGACTATACAGAAATCAAAAATGTCCATAAACCTTCTGGCGCTAAACCAGGATTTGTCACATATGATAATCAAAAAACGTTATATGCAACACCTGATTATGACCAAATCCAGCGTATGAAGCAGGATAAAAATTAAAAAAATAAAAATCCGTAGATGCTTTTTTTAAGTCATCTACGGATTTTATATATCATAGTGTCTATTTTTCTGGTAATGCAAGTTGGAAACTTACTCCAAATTTATCTTGCACCCATGCAAACTCACGAAATGGTGGCATAGAAGTTTTAGGCATCAGTATAGCACCTTCTTTTTTTAGACCATTAAATAAACGTTCCATTTCCATAGCATCTTCAACAGTGATATATAAAGAGATGGAAGGATTCATTGGTAATTCTTCACCATTATCGGCATCTATCGCCATGAATACTTGACCATTTAATGTGAAAATAGAATGTTGAACTGTCCCAGGTTCTCCAGGACCATCTTCTCCGTATTTTACCATTGTTAAAATCTCACTGTTTTTAAATAAGCTTGTATATAAATTGACTGCTTCTTCAGCTTGATTATTAAACATTAAAAATGGTGTTACTTTAGGTATTTCCATTGTAATCCTCCTATAATTTATAATTAATGTCTATTTTAAACTATTTTTAAAAATAATAAAAAGTTAGCTATTAAGAACTTTGAATTAAAAGTAGCTTTAATTTTGAAAACTTTCCATAAACAGTTAAAATTAAATAAAAGTATAATAGGAGGCATTTAATATGATGCATTATATTCTACCACTATTAGCAATGGTCATCGTTTTATTAATCGGATGGGTGTTAATTAAAATCTTTATACGTTAAGTTAATTATAGATTGATATAAAAAGATACATATAAATATGTTGATTCATATTTATATGTATCTTTCTTTCTATATTTAGATTTTATCTTTTTGACGTAAACGTGCTTTGGCTTTTTTAAAGAAGTCACTTGTATGCTCAAAAGATTCCATTTGTGCGTGATGCATATGTTTAATACTTTCTTTAATAGTTAACACATGTGCTGTTTGTTTAAATTCTTTTTCACTGTATAAAAATTGATTCACATGTTTTAACTGATTATAAAATGCATTATTATCTTTGTCTTTAGACAACTTTATCACCCTTTAAGCGAAACTTAGAGATTATCGCGCCAATCCACTAATGTTTGAATATCATTTTCTGAAATTTTGCCTTCTTCTTTAGCTACTTCAATAAGTTCATTATAATTACTTAGCGTATAGAATGGTAGATTCGCTTGTTTGAACATGTCGTCTGCTTTAGCTAGACCATAAGTAAAGATTGCAACTACACCTACGACTTCAGCCCCTGCTTCTCTTAAAGCTTCCACTGCAGTAATTGACGATCCCCCTGTTGAAATTAAATCTTCCACGACAACGACTTTTTTATTTTTACTTTGTGCGCCTTCAATTTGATTTTGTTTACCATGACTTTTACTTTTAGATCGTACATAGTTCATTGGTAAGTTTAGTTTTTCAGAAATATAAGCAGCATGTGGAATACCAGCAGTTGCTGTTCCTGAAATAACCTCTACATTATCAAAATGTTCTGTAATAAGTTCACTTAATCCATCACGAATGTCTTGACGTACTTTAGGGTAACCTAATGTAATACGATTATCACAATAGATAGGTGATTTTATGCCTGAACTCCATGTGAATAAGTCATTGGGTGATAAACTTATTGCTTCAATATCTAATAATGATTTTGCTATGTGTTTTGACATATTAACTTAACCAACTTTCCTTTATTTTTGTATAACTCTCTTGTGGATGCTCACTTTGAGTTATTGGACGACCCACTACAATGTGAGTTGAACCTAATTGTTTCGCGTCTTCTGGAGTTGTAATACGTTTTTGATCATTCACCGCTGCACCTTTAGGTCTGATACCAGGCGTCACCTTTAAAAAGTCAGAACCTAGAGACTTTGTCAGTAATTTAGCTTCTAATGGTGAACATACTACGCCATCTAATCCTGACTCCTGCGCTAATTTTGCATAATTCAACACTGCTTCTTCAATAGACGTTTGGATATTTTGTTCTTGATGAAGCATTTCTTCAGTCGTTGATGTTAATTGAGTCACTGCTATTATTTTAGTAGTTTCATTATATTTACGTAACCCTTTTACAGCATGTTTCATCATTTCAGTTCCACCAGCAGCATGCACGTTAACTAAATCAACATTTAACTTACCTAAACCCTCCATAGCTTTTTGAACTGTATTAGGAATATCGTGTAACTTAAGGTCTAAAAATATATCATGTCCACGTTCTTTTATTTTCTTAATTAAAGCTGGTCCAGTTTGATAATATAATTCCATTCCTACTTTTACAAAAAGTGGTTCATCAAATTGATCTAAAAAATCAAGAACATGATCCTCAGAATCAAAATCTAAAGCTATAATTGGTAAATCTCTCATTCATTAAACTCCTTTAAATAACTCACTTTTATTTTAAAAAGAAGCGACTTGTGCTTAAACATAAAGCAAGTTAACACATAAGTCGCTTATAATTACGGCATTACATATTTCTCATTGAAAATGTCATACTTTCAATGACATTTGTTAATGCACTTGCAGTATCTAATGAAGTTAAACATGGCACTCCGTTTTCTACAGTAGTACGTCGAATTTGGAAGCCATCTCTTTCAACTTCTTTACCTTTTGTCATTGTGTTAATAACAATTTGTACATCCCCATTTTGAATACGTGTTAATAAATCATCTTCTCCACCGATTTTACCAACAACTTCAACAGGGATATTGTGCGCTTCTAATTTTTGTGCAGTACCTTGTGTAGCTAAGATTTTATAACCTACTTCATTTAAACGGTGCGCAATATCAACGATTTCTTCTTTATCTTTATCACTTACTGTCATTAATACGGTACCATGATCTTTTACTTCTACACCACTACCTGTTAAACCTTTATATAAAGCTTTTTCAAGTGTTAAATCTTTACCCATCACTTCACCGGTAGATTTCATTTCAGGTCCAAGTGTCACGTCAACATTTTTTAATTTATTAAAACTAAATACCGGTGCTTTAACAAACACACCCTCTGAATATGGTTGAATACCTTGTTGATAGCCTAAATCTTTAAGCTTTGTACCCATTATTGCTTGCATGGCAAGTTGTGCCATTTGAATATCAGTAATTTTACTTAAGAAAGGCACTGTACGACTTGCACGTGGATTAACTTCTAATACATACACACCATCATGTGCAATAACGAATTGAATATTGATGAGACCCACAATGTTTAATCCTTTAGCTAATTTAATTGTATAATCTTCGAGAGTTTTTATTTCTTTATCGCTCAATGTTTGTGGTGGATACACTGCAATTGAATCACCGCTATGAACACCTGCACGTTCAATGTGCTCCATAATACCAGGAATAATAACTGTTTCACCATCAGAAATTGCATCGACTTCTATTTCTTTACCTGTTAAATATCTATCCACTAATACTGGATGTTCTGGACTTGCTTTAACAGCTTGTTCCATATAGTCTTCTAATTCTGCATCACTATTTACAATCTCCATGGCACGACCACCTAATACATAAGAAGGTCGTACAACTACTGGATAACCAATTTCGCGTGCATTTTCTAATGCTTCTTTAGGAGAAGTGGCTGTTTTACCTTTAGGTTGTGGCACATCAATTTTTCTTAAAAGTGCTTCAAATTCTTTTCTATCTTCTGCACGATTTAAATCTTCTAATGATGTTCCTAAGATTTTCACACCATGTTTAGTTAATTTATCAGCTAAATTGATTGCTGTTTGACCACCAAATTGAACTACTACACCTTTAGGTTGCTCTAAATTAATGATATTCATTACATCTTCTTCAGTTAGCGGTTCAAAATATAATTTATCTGAAATTGAAAAGTCTGTTGATACTGTCTCTGGATTATTATTAACAATGATTGCTTCATATCCGGCATTTTGAATTGCCCAAACTGCATGCACTGTCGCATAATCAAACTCTACACCTTGTCCGATACGTATTGGTCCAGAACCTAATACTAAAATTTTCTCTTTATCTGTAACTATAGATTCATTTTCTGTTTCATATGTTCCGTAATAGTATGGTGTAGATGATTCAAATTCTGCTGCACACGTGTCTACCATTTTATACACAGGTTTAATATCATTATCTTGACGTAATTGATATACTTCTTCTTCAGTCATATCAAAGCGATGAGCAATCACTTTATCACTGAAACCATAATCTTTTGCATATTTAAGATATTCTAAGTCTCCTGGATGCGCTTTAAGTTCATGTTCAATATGAATAATATTAAGGAATTTATTTAAGAAGAAATAATCAATTTTAGTCATTTCATGAATTTCTTGTAATGATGTGCCACGTCGAATCGCTTCACCAATAAAGAATAAACGCTCATCATCTTGATGACTAATACGTTCTTTAATGTAGTCTAAGTCATAACTTTCACCGTTTGGTAAACCAAGATGATGGACACCATATTCTAATGAACGAATCGCTTTTAATAATGATTCTTCATATGTACGACCAATAGCCATCACTTCACCAGTAGCCTTCATTTGTGTTCCTAATTCACGTTCACCTTTTTCGAATTTATCAAATGGGAAACGTGGAATTTTTGAAATGACATAATCAAGTGTTGGTTCAAACGCAGCATAAGATGTTCCAGTTATAGGATTTAGCATCTCATCTAATGTTAAACCAACCGCAATTTTAGCCGCTAATTTAGCAATTGGATAGCCTGTTGCTTTTGATGCTAGTGCAGATGAACGAGACACACGTGGATTAACTTCAATAATGTAATAATTTAATGAATATGGATCTAAAGCCAGCTGTACATTACAACCACCTTCAATACCTAAAGCACGAATCACTTTAAGCGATACATCACGTAACATTTGGTATTCAACATCTGATAGTGTCTGACTAGGAGCTACAACAACTGAATCTCCAGTATGGATACCTACTGGGTCAATATTTTCCATATTACATACTACAATGGCATTGTCATTTTTATCACGCATCACTTCATATTCAATTTCTTTATATCCTGCTATTGATTTTTCAATTAAACATTGAGTCGCTGGACTATAATGTAATCCATTACTTACAACTTCTTTTAATTCTTCATCATTATGACAGATACCACCACCAGTACCCCCCATTGTAAAGGCAGGACGTACAATTAATGGATATCCTACTTGTTCTTTGAATGCAAATGCTTGTTCTACAGTATTTACTATATCACTTTCAGGTACCGGAACATCTAATTCATTCATCAATGATCGGAATAATTCTCTATCTTCTGCTTGTTGTATAGATTCTAATTTTGTACCTAATAACTCTACATTATTTGCTTTTAATACACCGCTATCATGTAATTGTATTGCCATATTTAAACCTGTTTGTCCACCTAATGTAGGTAATAATGCATCAGGTTGTTCTTTACGAATGATACGTGCAATAAAGTCATGAGTTAAAGGTTCAATATATACTTTATCTGCAATTTCTTTATCAGTCATAATAGTTGCAGGATTTGAGTTTACTAAAATAACACGGTATCCTTCTTCTTTTAAAGCAAGACACGCTTGTGTTCCAGCATAGTCAAATTCTGCAGCTTGTCCAATAATAATAGGACCTGAACCAATTACTAAAATCGTTTTAATATCGTCACGTTTAGGCATTCGTTTTACTCTCCTTTTTATTATCTTTAAAATCTCTCATCATGTCTAAGAACTCATCAAATAAGTAATTTGAGTCACTTGGGCCTGGTCTTGCCTCTGGATGATATTGCACTGAAAAGGCTGGTAATGTTTTATGTCTTAATCCTTCAACCGTACCATCATTTAAAGCAATATGTGTCACTTCTAAATCTGTATTTTCTAATGAGTCTTTATCAATAGCATAACCGTGATTTTGACTTGTGATATCGACTTTACCTGTGCGTAAATCTTTTACAGGATGATTCGCACCACGATGTCCGAACTTCATCTTAAATGCTTTGGCACCTTGAGATAATGCAAATAACTGATGACCAAGACAAATGCCAAAGAATGGTATATTTCCTAAAACACCTTTAATCATATCTAAGGCAACATTAACTTCTTCTGGATCTCCAGGTCCATTTGAAAGCATGACACCATCTGGTGACATTGCTAATATTTCCTCTGCTGAAGTATCATAAGGTACTACAGTAACATTACATCCTCTTGAATTAAGCTCTCTAACAATATTTTGCTTTTTACCAAAGTCTAATAACACGACGCTTAAATCTGAGCCTGTTGATACATACGGTGTTTTTGTTGACACAGTAGTTACCTCATCACGAGGTAATTCTGCAGTTTTTAAGTTAGCTGCAAGTGATTCAATTTCCTCTTTATTGTCAGTAAATCCTGCTTTTAATACACCATATTTTCTAATTTTTCTAGTAATACTGCGTGTATCTACCCCTGAAATACCAGGAATTTGATATTGAACAAGCACTTCATGTAATGTTTTTTGTTTTCTAAAATTACTTGGATGCGTACTTGCTTCCTTAACCACTACCCCATTTAATGTAGGTGTAAGTGATTCAAAATCGTCTCTATTAATACCATAATTTCCAATTAAAGGATAAGTAAATGTAACAATTTGACCAGTATATGATGGATCAGAAATCGTTTCTTGATATCCAGTCATCGCTGTATTAAATACAATTTCACCGATTGATAATTGATCTGACCCTAATTTATATCCTTCATAATATGAACCATCTTCAAATACGAGATATCTACGTTCAAACATTTTACTTGTCCTCCTTAAATTTAACTTCACCCTCAACCATTGTTAAAACAGGGTTACCATATACTTTATATCCTATAAATGGTGTATTATCTGCTTTAGATAAGAAGTCTTCACCACGAATTTCTCTTTCTTCATCTAAATTGATGATTGTTAAGTCTGCATAGCTGCCTTCTTCTAATTTTCCATAAGGTAAATCAAATATTTGTGCTGGTTTAATTGTTAAGTAATCAACAAGTTGTTGTAATGACCAGTCTCCATTTTTAACAAAATGAGTATATAATAATGGGAAGGCTGTTTCACTTCCTACAATACCAAATGGTGCTTTTGTCATTGGCTGAGCTTTTTCTTCTTTGGCATGAGGCGCGTGATCTGTAGCAATACAATCAATGGTACCATCTAGTAATCCTTCTAATAATGCATCTCTATCTTCTTTACTTCTTAATGGTGGATTCATTTTAAAAATGGCATTATCACCTGGAACATCATCTTCAGTTAATAACAGATGATGTGGTGTCACTTCAGCAGTAACATGAATGCCTGCTGCTTTAGCATCACGAATTGCTCTTACACTTTCTTTTGTTGAAACGTGGCACACATGATAGTGACAATTTGCTGCTTCTGCTAATAAAACGTCTCGTGCAATTTGTACAGATTCACAAATGTTTGGAATGCCAGGAATACCTAATTCTTCACTACGTTTACCTTGATGCATTGCACCACCATAAATTAAGCTATTATCTTCACAATGAGCAACAACTGCTTTATTTAATTTTGCAGCTTGTTGCATCGCTTCATACATCATTGCTGACTCCTGAACACCTACACCATCATCTGTAAATGCAAATGCACCCTCTTTTGAAAGTGCTTCAAAATCAACATGCTCTTTACCAGCTTGACGAATTGTAATTGATGCATAAGGCAAGACACGGACTTGTGCATTTTCTTTAATTAATGATTGCAACTGATCCATGTGTTCTACTGTATCAGGTACAGGACGTGTATTAGGCATAGGACATACTGTTGTAAATCCTCCACGTGCAGCTGCTTTTGTTCCAGTTTCAATTGTTTCTTTATGTTCTCCACCTGGTTCTCTTAAATGTACATGCACATCTACTAGTCCTGGTGCTACAAACTGACCATTTGCATCAATGACTTCAGTACCTTCATCAATATTAATATTTTCATTCATTTCCTTGATATATTGTCCATCAATTAAAATTGACGTTGATTTAAGTTCACCATTGTCTAAAATTTTAGCATTTTTTATAAGTTTCATAATTATTCTCCTTTTCTTGATAAAAGTTTATCTATTACAGCCATTCTTAAATACATTCCATTTTCCATTTGTTTAAAGATTCTTGACTTAGGTGCTTCAACTAGTTCACTATCGATTTCTACGCCACGATTTACTGGAGCAGGATGCATCACTATCGCATCATCTTTTAAACGACGATACCTTTCTTTAGTTAACCCATATTGTTCATGATAATGATCAGCTTTAAAGTTTGCTTCATCAGTAATACCATGTCTTTCATGTTGAACTCTTAAAAGCATAATGATATCAACTTTATCAATCACATCATCAATATTTACATAGGGAGCATCTAATGTTTCATCTACCCATTCATTAGGACTTGAGAACATTACTTTAGCGCCAAGTGAGGTTAAACTTGTATAATTACTTCTTGCTACACGAGAATTTTTAATATCTCCACATATTAAAATATTTAATCCTTCAAACGTTTCGTATTCTTCATAAATCGTCATTATATCCAATAAGCTTTGAGTAGGATGCTGACCACTACCATCTCCAGCATTTGCAATCGGAATATTTAAATTTTCTAGTTCTTCGTAATATGCATTTTGAGGATGCCTAATGACTAATAAATTGACGCCAATACTCTCTAACGTTTTACAAGTGTCATAAAGTGATTCTCCTTTTTGTACTGAAGAAGTGCTTGTTTCAAAGTTAACTTGTTTCAATCCAAGATTAAGTTCAGCTACTTCAAAACTGCATTTTGTACGTGTTGAATTTTCAAAGAATAAGTTAGATACATATTTTCCTTCATACTGAGGGACAATTTCTTTTCCTGATTTAAAACGACTCGCTGTTTGAATAAGATTAAAAATATCGTCGTTTGTTAAATATTCCATTGAAAATAAATTTTTCATGACCTGCCTCCTAAAAGATCCTCTTTTATTTAATGTCTGATTCTTCTTTTTCTTTTGGCAAAATAAGATTTAATATGATTCCTGATAATGCTGCTAAAGCCATGCCTTCAATTTGTAGGTTCACACCAAGACTTTTTAAATTGATAAGTAAATTTCCAATACCAACTACTAGTACTACTGATGCAATAACTAAATTACGATTACTAGCAAAATCAACACGACTTTCTACCAACATTCTAAGTCCACTTGCTGCAATAATACCGAATAATAAGATAGATACACCACCCATAACTGGTGTAGGAATTGATGAAATTAATGCTGAGAACTTACCTATAAATGATAAGATAATTGCAATCACTGCTGCGCCACCAATGACATAGATACTATATATTTTTGTAATTGCGAGTACACCAATATTTTCGCCATAAGTTGTACTAGGCGGTCCTCCAATAATACTAGCGAACATTGTTGAAACACCATCACCTATAATTGAACGATGTAAACCTGGATTTTCAAAGAAATTACGTCCTACAATTTTATTAATTACCATTTGATGGCCAATATGTTCACTGACTGTTACAAATACTATAGGCAACATGACTAAAATAAGTCCGATATGTATCGATGGAACATAATCTTTAAATGGTAAATATATATCTGGAAAATCTAGCCAACTGGCTTTAGCAATTGGTTTGAAATTAACAATGCCTACAAAAATTGACACAATATAACCTACAATAATTCCTATTAATACAGGAATAAGAGAAAGGAAGCCTTTAAAGAATCCTTGAACAATAATAGTTACAAGTAAGGTTACTAATGCTACTAATAAATAGCTTAAATTGTAACCCTTCATATCTCCTGAATTCTCATACATTGCCATGTTTACTGCTGTTGGTGCGAGACTTAAACCAATGACCATAATAACTGGACCAACAACAACTGGTGGTAAAAGATGCATCAACCAACCGGTACCACTTAATTTTATGAAGATACCAATAACGATATACATTACGCCACTAGCGAATAATGCGACAAGCATATCTCCTAAACTGTGTGTACTTAACCCCGTAATAATTGGAGTAATAAATGCAAAGCTTGAACCTAAATAGGCAGGTATCTTTGCTTTAGTAATTAATATATATAGTAATGTTCCTATCCCAGATGCTAATAATGCTGCAGAAATAGGTAACCCTGTTAAAAATGGAACAAGGACAGTTGAACCAAACATTGCAAATAGATGTTGTAAGCTTAAAAACGCCCATTGTGCTGGTTTTGGTTTATCTTTTACATCTAGTACTGGTTTGACAGTACGTTTAAACATTTGCTCATTTTCCATGAAATGTTCTTCCTTTCTAAAAAAGTCTCTTTACACTATGGTAAAGAGACTAAAATAAATTAATGAAATATTATAAAAAGCTTCTTTAAGTTTTTTATAACATGACATAGGAAAAGTATTTAATTTAAGTGAGACATATCATCTATCCAATTAATAAATACATTACACGCTCACCATTAAATACTTTACCTTTTTCAGTCTCTCGTACTGGTTTAAAAGGTTAGTTATTCAATTACTACTGCATTTCTATCATCTATTTCTTCAAGATAAACAGATACTGCTTCATCTTTTGCAGTAGGTATATTCTTTCCAACAAAGTCTGCTCTAATTGGCAGTTCACGATGGCCACGATCCACAAGGGCAGCGAGGCCAATTTTTATAGGTCGAGAATGTAATAAAATTGCATCTAAAGATGCTCTAACTGTTCGTCCAGTATAAAGTACATCATCAATAATGATCACTATCTTATCTGTAACATCTTGATCAATTTCAATGGCATCTTTAGTGATAGGCTTTTTCGAGTTTTCAATATCATCTCTAAAATGAGTAATGTCAATCGTACCTGTTGGAACTACATGATGTTCAATTTGTTTAATTTTTTCTTGAATACGACGTGCTAAAAATTCGCCTCTTGTTTTAATACCTAAAAGAACAAGTTGTTCAGTTCCTTTATTATATTCTAGAATTTCATGTGCTATACGTGTAACAGTACGTTGTATAGCTGCTTCGTCCATAATAATACGTTCTGACATGATTACACCTCTTAAAAGAAAAAACCTCATGCCTTTTACAAAGACATGAGGTTTAATGTATATAAAAATATTTTATATGATTCGTCTGATAACAATCGAACAATTAAAGTTAATCATATTTATATCATTAGTCACCCTGTCTTTTGAGCCTCTCTGGACTCTTTTTAAAAGACACTGTTTTGTTTAATTTTAACTGTTATTAGCTTAAATCTTTTTAGTTCATAAGTCAATATGCTTTCTTTTAATTTACGACTTTGTTCTCTAATTTTATGATTCTCTTAATCGAATATCTTCTAATAGCGATTGAAACTCTTGAGGTAACTCAGCATGACGTTCAATATATTCATGAGTGACAGGATGTTCAAAACCAATAACTCCAGCATGTAAAGCTTGTCCACCAATATCTAATGTTTTTCTAGGACCATATTTAGGATCTCCAACAAGTGGGAACCCAATATATTTCATATGAACACGAATTTGATGAGTACGACCTGTTTCTAATTGACATTCAATTAATGTATAGTCATTGAAATGTTCTATTACATTAAAATGAGTCACTGCTTCTTTTCCATCATCAACAACATCCATAGATTGACGGTCTTTTTTGTTTCTGCCTATTGGAGCATCAATTGTTCCATAATCATGAGGGATATTACCATGTACTAAAGCTGTATACTTACGCTTTACTGTTTTATCCATAAGTTGTTCTACTAGACCACGATGTGCTATATCATTTTTAGCTACCATAAGTAAACCAGACGTATCTTTATCAATACGATGAACAATACCAGGACGTATCTCTCCATTGATACCTGATAAATCTTTAATTTGATACATTAACCCATTAACTAATGTACCTGTATAATGACCTGGTGAAGGGTGTACAACCATGCCTTTAGGTTTATAAACAATGGCTACATCTTCATCTTCATAATAAATATCTAAATTGAGGTTCTCCGGTAAAATATCGGCTTCAACCACTTCTTTTTCAGTCACTTGAATCTCATCATTTAATTTAACTTTATAATTTGATTTGATTATTTTACCATTAACAGTGACTAAATCATTTTTAATCCAATCTTGAAGTTGACTTCTAGACCACTCACTATTGAAATCAGATAATAATTTATCAATACGCTGACCTACGAGTGCTTCATCTTCTATTTTATATTCATACGTTTCCACTACGTGCCCTCCTATTCTTTTTTAGTTGCATCCTTAACCAATGCAATAATGACAAAAATAACACCAATTGTTAAGCTTGAATCTGCGATATTAAAAATTGGAAAATCATATCCAAAAATATTTGTATCAATGAAATCAACAACTTCACCATTGAATAAACGATCGATAAAGTTACCTAATGCACCAGCAAATAATAAGCTAATTGCAACTTGCATAAACGCATTATATTTAGTTTCTTTAATATAAAATATAATAAGTACAGCTAAAATAATAAGAGTAATAATATAGAAAAATCCCATTTTACCACTTAAAATCCCCCATGCTGCACCATTATTTCTATGTGATGTAATATTTAAAAAATGAGGAATCACTTCATAAGAATCACCAATGTTCATGATTGCTGTAATTATTTTTTTAGTTAATTGGTCTATAATTAAAATCACGATGGCTACTATTAAAGATAAACCAATATAATATTTCTTTTTCATTCATGTGCCTCCATTCAGCCCTCAACTCTTTGACAACACTCTACATTATAGCCTACTACTTAGTATAAAAAAAGCTACAATCTTCTATGTCATATTTGTGTTACTTTTAGGATGAATATAATTAAATTGATCGACTTGATCAACATCTACAAAACGTGTTGTAATTTCGTAAGGTTTTCTGAAATTCATATCAGAGACTATTAAAGAGCCATCATTATTGACTTGTTCTACATAAGCAACATGTCCATGTTTTCCTTTTGGATAATGTAAAATAGAACCCTTAGTTGGATTTTCATTGACTGTATACCCTTGTTTCTTAGCCTTATTTGCCCAATGTTTAGCGTCACCCCATTGGTTACTTATTAAATGATGGTCTTCTTTTACTCGATCAAATACATAGTAAGTACATTGACCTTTAGCGTATGTGTTATATTTCATAGGATTTTTTTCCCAAAAATGAATTGTAGGTTCAGTCATATCTTGATTGTCTAGACCATCAAAAACTGCACCGGCCGTAAATATCATGCACACAAACACCATTAAAAAAATCCATTTTTTCATTTCATCACTCTACCTCTATAAAATTAAATCTAAACTGGATACCATCTGGACCTTTTATATTGATATGATGTGTTTCTGGATAATGAAAGTCAACGATAGATAAACCATAAGTATGTTCATTATCTATTCGCTTTATTTTTGAATTCCATTGATTCATTGAAAGATGACAATAATATTGTTCAGAAGCTAAATAAAACGATTCATCATCTAAATATGCAGAAGGTACTAGTCCAAAATGGTTTAAATAATACTCTCTTACTTCATTTAATCGAATGGTTTTTAAACTAATATTCCCAATTTTACTATCATTAGGTAAACCTTGCCATCCGATGGTGGATGCATATGGTAATAATGAAGAAACATCGAGCGGCTTAATATTGAGTCTAATCCATTCACTTTCTTGTTTCCAATCAGAAATCGCTTTATCAACATAAAATTTAAACATATGACCTTCTGGATCTTCGACAAAAATAAATGTACATACATTTTGTTCTCCACCATTAATTGGTAACTCATAATCATTTAACTTTTCAATTAGATCTGCCAGATGTTGTTTATTGGATAATTGAATTCCTATATAAAATAAACCAGCTTCTTGAGATAAAGGATTTCGTCCAGACTTTATCTCTCTTAAAGTAATATAATGGTGACTGTCTCCAACTTGATATTTGACAGCGGTTAATGTCTCTTCCACTTTTTTAAACCCTAATAATTCTTCATAGAACGGTTGTAAAGTACGTAAATCTCTTACATTTAAAGTGATACCATTAATAAAATGTGCATCATTATCATGAAACATAGGACACCTCCTAAATTTTAAAATCTCTCTTTCAATTTAAAAAAGCTATGATTAATGATTATTCTATAATAAAATATTTAAAATTTTATCAGTCTTAATGCGTAATATTCAACTATTTAGACTAAAAAAGCTTTCGATAGAGAGAACTTCATTGCGTTTCCATCGAAAACTTTTAAATATATATAAAGTACATTATTTTTTAGCTAAAACTTTATTGTAGATTCTTGTACCAACACATGCACCAAACATTACACCAGTAGTCATAGCAAGATTAGTAAAAATTTTATTAACGAAATCTTGTTTATCTTTTTCATAACTAGCTAAATGATTCATATACTGTTTGAATACACCCATCACAAACTTATGTGCAATGGCTTGAGTAAACTTATAAACTCCCCATGGTAATGTTGGTTCATATCCTTGCAACGCTGCAATACCTTCGTTGGTATCTAATATACGTCTAAATTCAAATCGTGCATTACTACTGTCTTTAACCATAGCTAAATCTCCACCAACAATTTTATACACAATCATTTCATTAATAGAATCATGATTATCTCTTTTCATTTTTAAAATACATTTCCTTATTAATGGTAATTGAATATTAAATTCATGCTCATTAATGGTACCATTTACTAAATGGAGCGTGATATTATTAATAAATTCTGCATATTCTCTTGTTACATCCTGTATCGAATAACTTTCCGGAATTCTAAAACGCGTCATTGCTCTAACATCTTTAACTTCATCTCTCTTATTTTGATTTGATTTAGATTTAGATTGTTTTGTAGTTATTATTTGTTGTTCATCTTGTTTTTCTTTAAGTGCTTTTTTCACATTTTCTTTACCATTCATTTTCTCTTTAATCCAATATCGACTTAACCGAATAAGGATGGTTGGTAAGTGCAATATAAACAAATGTTTATCAAGAATAGTCGCTATACGTTCAAATAATTCTTGATAATTCATTACCTTAGGCCTTGTAATATTAAATACTTCATTTTCTTTAGGAGAACGTTCGACTAACATAGCTAATTTATCAATAACATCATCCATAGATACTGGCGCAATCATATTGTAAGCCCAGTTCGGTAGAATCATTGCTGACAAACGCTCTATCATTCTTTTAAAAATAGGATATGAACTACCGTTTGAATCTATAATTAACCCAGCACGTAATGTGCTTACAGGGACACCATAATATCTTAATATTTTTTCACATTCTAACCGACTTTTTAAGTGAAGTGACAAATGACTATCATTCGTGATAATACCACTCATAAATATAATGTGTTTGACCCCATGTTTTTTCGCTACGCGCCCAACATTATCAGCTAGTAGTGCATCCATATCTTCAAAATTAGCCTGTGTAAGTTTAGCACTTGTCTTCATTGAATGACCAAGATAAATCGCAGTATCTATACCTTTCATTACTTCAGTTATAGCATCTAAATCAAATAAATCTGCTGATTTCCAAGTTACATTTTTTTCATTTTTTTTATTTTGAGCATTTCTTGATATTGCGATAATCTCATGATTAACTTTTAATTTATCTTTTAAGTGACTACCAATATATCCAGAAGCCTCTGTTAGTAAAATTTTACCCATCATTTTATCTCTCTTCCTATATTACTTACGAGAAACATTCTATCACTTATTATTTGATATAACCTCATCCGTTTTTATCTAAACTTGAAACTCTATTCAGATATATTTTCAAATTATTATTATTTAATATTTATATACTTTATAAAAAAACGCTCGTAACCCTTAATTAGGTTACAAGCGTTCTATCTCTATTGAATTAAACTAAAGTTTTTACGACTTCTTGACAACGTGGACATAAATGATCAAGTTCACCAACAGATCCTAATGTTTCACTATAATTCCAACATCTTTCACATTTTTCACCTGAAGCATGGTCAATACGAATGTCACCATGTTGGTATTCATTTCCATTGTCTACTTTTTCAGTCACTTCAACTTGAGAGACGATAAATAATTGTTGTAAGTCATTAAATTGTTGTAAAAATTCTGCAGCTTTAAAGTGATCATTGTTTCCAATCACTACTTTAGCTTCAAGAGATTTACCGATAACTTTTTCATTACGTGCTGCTTCTAATGCACGGTTTACATCATCACGTAATGACATAAATTGATTCCATTTATCTAATAACTCTTGATCAACGTCCACAACTTTTGGCATATCTGCTAAGTGAACACTTTCTTCTTTAACATGTGGTGTATGAGACCATACTTCTTCGGCAGTGTGTACTAAAATAGGAGCAAGTAATTTAGTCATATCTACTAAAATTTGATACAACACTGTTTGCATACTACGACGTTTATGTGCTTCTTTTTGTTCAATATACAGAATATCTTTACCATAATCTAAATAGAAGTTACTTAATTCAACATTGATAAAGTTTTGAACTTCTTGATAAATATTTAAGTAATCAAAGTTATCATAGTGATTAATAGTACTAGCAGTGAATTCACGTAAGCGATTCAATAAGTAACGATCTACTTCTAATAATTCATGTTCAGCTACACTGTCTGTTTCAGGATTAAAGTCATTAATATTACCTAACATAAATCTTAAAGTATTTCTGATTTTTCTATAAACATCAGACGTTTGTTTTAAAATTTCATCTGAAATACGTACATCTGCTAAGTAGTCTGTACTACTTACCCATAATCGTGCAATATCTGCACCTTTTTGTTTTACTACTTGATTAGGAACGATAACGTTACCTAAAGATTTACTCATTTTTTTACCTTCGCCATCCATTACGAAACCATGTGACAATAAGAATTTATAAGGTGCTTGTCCTCTAGTCGCAACTGCTGTAGTAATTGAAGAGTTAAACCAACCACGATATTGGTCACTACCTTCAAAATATAAATCGGATGGGAAACGCAATTCTGGACGAGTTTCTAACACGCCTCTATGAGATGAACCAGAGTCAAACCAAACATCCATAATATCTGTTTCTTTAGTAAATTCTCCATTAGGGCTTCCAGGATGTGTGAATCCTTCTGGTAATAAATCTTTAGCTTCTCTTTCAAACCAAACATTTGAACCATATTCTTCAAATAAATCAGCTACATGATTGACTGTTTCTTTTGTCATAATAATATCGCCATTTTCAGCGTAAAATACAGGCAATGGTACACCCCATACACGTTGACGAGAAATTACCCATTCACCACGGTCACGAATCATATTATAAATACGTGTTTTACCCCAATCCACTTTAAAATCAGTCTCTTCAATCGCATCTAAGATATCTTGTCTTACTTTATTAATTGAAGCAAACCACTGAGGTGTTGCACGGAAAATAACTGGTTTTTTAGTACGCCAATCATGTGGATAACTATGTGTAATAAAGTCTAATTTTAATAAGGCGTCTTTATCAGTTAAAAGGTCTGTTACAGCTTTATTTGCTTTATCATAGAACATACCTTCAAATTGTCCGCCTTCCTCTGTGAAGACACCTTTATCATCCAAAGGACTGATGACAGGTAAATCGTATTTTTGACCTACAATATAGTCATCTTCCCCGTGACCAGGGGCAGTGTGTACACAACCAGTACCAGCATCAGTTGTTACATGACCACCATTAATGACTAATGACACTCGATCTATGAAAGGATGTTGTGCTTCAACATACTCTAATTCTTTCCCTGTAAATTCTTTTTCCAATTGAATAGTATCTTTATCCCAGCCTAATGCTTCAGAAACACTTTCAGCTAAAGCTTCAGCAATCACGTATTTCTTACCATTTACATTATATTGACCATATTTCAAATCTGGATGAACTGTAATTGCTACGTTAGAAGGTAATGTCCAAGGTGTAGTTGTCCAGATAATAAATTGAGCATCCTCATCGATAGTACCTTTTGAATCTTTAACATCAAAGGCTACATAAATAGATGCTGAACGTTTATCGTGATATTCAATTTCAGCTTCAGCAAGTGAAGATTCACTTGATGGTGACCAATAAACAGGTTTTTTACCTTTATAAATTAATCCTTTATCAGCCATTTCACCGAACAAACGAATTTGAGCTGCTTCATATTCAGGTTTAAGAGTAATATAAGGATTATTAAAATCCCCACGTACACCTAAACGTTTAAAATCTTGTTTTTGAAGTTCAACTTGTTCTAAAGCAAATTCTTTACATTTTTCTCTAAACTCAGCAATTGACATTTTTTTGCGATCAACGCCTTTTATAGTCAATGCTTGTTCAATTGGTAAACCATGTGTATCCCATCCTGGAACGTAAGGTGAGTAAAATCCTTGCATCGTTTTATAACGTACAATAATATCTTTAATAATTTTATTTAATGCATGTCCCATGTGAAGATTACCATTTGCATAAGGTGGGCCATCATGCAAAATAAATGATTGATTTCCTTCATTTTTCTCTAAAGCTTTTTGATAATGATTATTTGCTTCCCATTGCTCTTGAATTTTTGGCTCTTTATTAGGTAAACCTCCTCGCATTGGAAAGTCGGTTTTTGGCATTAATAACGTTTCTTTGTAATTCATATTTTCCACTCCTTAAATATAAAAAGAACTCTAAGTTCAATTAATAGGGACGGGAAATCCGCGGTACCACCCTTCTTAACTCAACTTAGAGTTCTCTTCTTAATATTATAAAATTTTAATATGTCAGTGATATAAAAAATAGACTTATATTAGGCTTGCACCGTCTCCTAACTCGCTGTGAAAAGTTTATTATTTTTTACGTGTCTGACATTTTATTAACTATTTATTTGATGATGATTAGCTACTTGAAACATCCTTATTTTCAGATGTAGACTTACTTGTATTAGTTGTTTCATTAGAATTGATTGACTGATTTTCCTCATTTGATACTGTCTCAGTTGTTTCATCCGTTGGAGTTTCATTATTAGCATTTGGATTTACATCTTGTGGATTTAAATGCTGTATATTTTCTTGTGTCACTTGTTCTGCATCAAAATCATAATTTAATAAGTAATCCCAATCATCATTTTTCAATAAATCCAGCTGTGCTTCTACAAGCATACGAAATCTTGATCTAAATATTTTAGATTGACGTTTCATATCTTCAGTTTGGAAAGATAAATGACGTGCTTTTTCAATAGCATCATTTACAATCACATCAGCTTGCGCTTTTGCTTTAGAGATAATTGCTTCTGATTCTTTTGTGGCAGCAATTTTTGTTTGTTCTCCAGCTTGTTGAGCTTGAATAAGCGCATCACTTACTGATTGATGAACATCTTGATAAGATTTAATATTAGTATCTCTCTCTTCAAGCACTTTTTCAAGTTGTTTTTTTTCTTCTTTAAGTCTTTCAATCTCATTACTTAATTGAGTTAAAAAGTCGCTAACTTCAGCAGGCTCCAAACCATTTTTCACTCTTGTAAATTCCTTATTTCTTATTTCATTAGGTGTAAAAGCCATCTGTTATCCTCCTTAAAACAAACCATCATAAAGGTGTTTTTATTATTTATCAATCAATATCATTTACTTAAATAGTGTTTGATACGTTATATGAACTTTTTCTTTTTTAGTTTTGCCACCTATATCAACAATTCGAGCACGTCCAAATCCTTGAATAGAGAGCAAATCATTGTTTTGAAGTTGAAAATCGGGAGAATCGATTAAAGTATGATTCACTTTTACCCGTTTTTTTTCAATTAATTGTTTAGCGATTGATCTAGATTTTCGAATCATTTCTTTTAAAACGACATCTAATCTTAAAGCACTGACTGTACTATGATGAATATTCCAATTCTCTTTTGATTGTATCATATCTTTAAATGGAATAGAATCAAGTTTAACTGTAGCACCTTTAATCTTTGTTAATTCCATCATAATATATGATTCCAATTGCTTTGTCAAAACAAACTGAATAGTATCACCAACAAGTATATCTCCTACTTGTTCTCTTTCTATACCTAAAGACATTAAAGTTCCAAGTACATGTTGATGTTGAATAGACACAAATTTCTCGGGATAATTAATTTGGATTAATACCTCTTCAAAATCATCTTCAGTAGGTTCAAAATAACTAGGCGCAATAATTGCTCTCTTTCTTTCTGCCGATTGACCCCCGAAATAGCTCACTTTCATATCTTCAAAACTACCGACGATGACTTCTAATATATATTGTCCTCTAGGATCTAAAAATGAAGTCAATACAGGTGCATATTGTTGATTAACTTGTTCAAATTTATCTAATAATTGATCAATAAGTGGTTGTTCTTCATTTCTAAAGTGCTGATAAATATCGATGATTAACGCCTCCTCTTTTAAGTGTTAAAGAGCCTGAGACATTATGCATATCACAGGCTCTACTAACTTATTATAAAATTATTTTAGTATTAAATAATTTAATATCATATCAAAAATACTTTTCAATCCATATTGAAATAATACAAGTACAAATAATGCTACAATTGATGAAATATCAATCATACCAATGGGTGGAATAATCTTTCTAAATGGCTCTAAGAAAGGTTCATATATCTTACTTAAAAATGATCCAAATTTAGATTCTCTAATTGTTGGAACCCATGAAGTAAAGAAATAAATAATCATTCCCCAATAATAAATTTGAACTAGTAATAATATAAAGTTAAATATACTAGCTAATATACCAACATCCATATATTATATTCTACTCCTTAAATTATTCGTAATGTTGTTGTGTATTCATCTGTTCAAGGTGATCGGTAATACTACCTGCCACCTCAACATTATCAGGTGTACAAAGGAAGATATCAGCACCTACACGTTGTATATCTCCGCCAATGGCATAAACTGTTCCACTTAAGAAGTCAATAATACGTTTCGCTGATACTTTATCAATACGTTGTAAGTTAACTAATGTCGCACGACGATTTTTAAGTTCATCTGCAATGTCTTGAGTATCTGAAAATACACGAGGTTCAAATAAGCACATTTTTGAATTTTCGTAATTACTATAACCTGTACCAGCTGATTGATTCATAGTAACAACATTTTTTGAATTAGACTTATTTGATGTATGTCCCATACGATAATTCCTTTCTTCAGTATTGTAATTTTTTGATACTTTCTTTTGAGGTACAGTTTTTAAGTGATTTTGATTATTCTGTGTTCTTTCAATAGGTTGCTGTTGCATATTACGATTTTGATTTTCTTCATTTTGTGTTACACGCTGTTGTCTTTCAGCAGGGCTTTCGACTTCTTCTTCATCTTCCATTAGGAAAAAATTATTAAATAAATCCTTGATAGCCACGGGGCTCACTCCTCTTCTCCAACAAGTTTAGTCCCTATTCTTATAAATGTAGCACCTTCTTCTACAGCAATAGTATAATCATTACTCATTCCCATAGATAAATATTCACATGGTGCATAATTTAATTTAAGGTTTTTAATTTCATCTCGTTTTAATCTCAATTGTTTAAATAACTGATGTATGTAGTCCTTATCATCGGTATAAGGCGCCATTGTCATTAATCCAACAATTTTAATATTGTCGAATGCTTTAATTTGTTCAATAAAATCATTAACTTCACTAAGCGCAATACCATGTTTAGTTTCTTCACCAGAAACATTCACTTGGATAAAGCATGAAATAGTGTGAGTTGCTCTTTTATTAATTTCTTTTGCTAAATTCAAACGATCTAGTGCATGTAAATAATCGATGTCATTAATCACATCTTTTACTTTTCTAGACTGTAGTGAACCGATAAAATGCATTGTAACATCTTTAGGTAAGGCTTGTTTTTTTTCTAGAAAACCTTCTACTCTATTTTCTCCAAAGTGTCTTAAACCAGCATCATACGCTTCTTTTGCTCGGTCTATTGTAACATATTTTGTTACTGCAATCACGTTTGGAGCGGTCTTAATCACACTTTTTTCAAGATGATGATTAATTTCCGTTTGTATTTTTTCTAAATTTTCTGTCACTTTCATTATATATCAACCTCTTAACTTTGTAATGACATAAAGGATTATAGTGATATAACTGCATTACACTACACTTCTCCTTTTTGACCTATAAATGCTAGCATCCTGCCAGTTTTACCTTTTTCAACACGATAAGAGAAAAAAAGCGATAAGTCTTCTGACGTAGTATATTTTGTAATGTTAATATTTTCAGCTGGTACGCCACTATTTATTAATAATAAAGCGTTGGCTAATTTTAAATCAATACCATGTCGATCAGTATCTCGTGTTTCAATATATTTGTCAGAATTAATAGGCAATGTTTCAAATTTCTTTTTAATATCATCATTTATTTCATAGGTTGAAGAAGTCGCTGGACCTATGACTACATTTAAATCTTGATAGTCAAATTCTACATATTTAAGCATTTCTACTACTATTTGACCATATGTTCCTCTCCACCCCGCATGAGCTAGAGCGATAAAATGATGTTTTTCACTATAAAAATATACAGGTACACAATCAGCATAACACATCGTTAATAATATATCTGAATCATAAGTATACATACCATCAATTCCATATAATTCATTACCTAATGTCTTAATATTAGCGCCACAATGTGCTTTAGTAATGTGAGCGATATTATTTTCGTGTGTTTGAATAGGAAAAACCCATTGTTGTGTAGGAAAGTTGATAGCATTAGCTAATATCTCTTGATGATGCGTCACATAACTAGGTTCATCATCAATATAACGTGCCATATTAAATGCATCTCTTGGATATGGACTCTTTCCATCTTCGCGTGTAGTAAAACCAAGTGTTAACTGATCATATTGTGATGTATAACTCAAATAATGTGGCTGTTTTATAAATTTTTCCACGTTGTGAAAACCACCTTCACTTTTAAGAATAGTCATACCTAGACTATTGTTTTATATTTTATCAGCATTTCGATTAAAAGATGTAGATAAATGTATTATATAACATATTTCTTTTTAAATTAAACAAAACAAAAAGAGCAGCATTCTCCTCAGAAATCACTGCTCCTTTCTTTATATTTATACTTTAATATTAGCGTCTAGTTCTTCTAGAACGTCTTTCTTCTCTATTACGAATAAAGCTAGGAATATCATCATCTTTAGTAGTATGACTTCTTTCGCTTAGACCATCAGAAGGACGTGAATTAGATGTACTATGTGTGAATGAGTCTTCTTTTGGTGCACTTTGAGTTGATGTACTAGAAGTTGCACTTGAACCAAAACCAGTACTTGACGCTTTACGTCCTTGAGATGTTGGTTTATCTTCAAATCCAGTTGCGATTACTGTTACAACAATTTCATCTTGCAATTCTGGATTAATTACAGTACCAAAAATCATATTTACATCTTCATCTGCTGCATCTTGTACAATATCAGCTGCTTCTTGGGCTTCGAATAAAGATAAAGATTCTCCACCTGTAATGTTCATTAACACACCTTGAGCACCAACAATTGATGTTTCAAGTAATGGAGATGAAATAGCTTTTTTAGCAGCTTCCACTGCTCTATTTTCGCCTGAAGATACACCAATACCCATTAATGCAGAACCTTGGTTAGACATAATTGTCTTAACGTCAGCAAAGTCTAAGTTCACTTCACCTGATACAGCGATTAAATCAGAGATACCTTGAACACCTTGACGTAAAACATTATCTGCTTCTTTAAATGCTTCCATCATAGGAGTTGATTTATCAACAATATCTAATAAACGATCGTTAGGAATAACAATTAATGTATCAACTGCCGCTTTCATTGCTTCAACACCTGCTGCTGCTTGTGTAGAACGTTTACGTCCTTCGAAGCCAAATGGACGAGTTACAACACCTACTGTTAATGCTCCCATTTCTTTAGCAATTTTAGCAACTACTGGTGCAGCACCTGTACCAGTACCGCCACCCATACCAGCAGTAACAAATACCATATCAGCGCCTTGAATAGCATCTTCAATTTGTTCGCGTGATTCTTCAGCAGCTTTTTTTCCAATTTCTGGATTTGCACCTGCACCTAAACCACGTGTTAATTTTTCACCGATTTGTATCTTAGATTCTGCTTTAGATAAGTTTAAAGCTTGCCCATCAGTGTTAATTGCAATAAATTCAACATTGTTCATTCCATGATCAATCATGCGGTTAACAGCGTTGTTACCGCCGCCACCTACACCGATGACTTTTAATGTCGCCAAATGATTAAATCCTTGTTCAAATTCTAACATTTATTTTTCCTCCTAGTCTTAATGGCCAATTATTCAAATAGAGATTTCATAAGCTTTTTAAATTTGCTTTCTTCTTTATCAGATTTTTCATGTTCATCATCATAATGATGTGTTCCATCTTGATGGTTGTTTTCATCATACGTTTCATAATCATCATGTTTCTCCGCTTTTTCACGTACTTCCGGCTGATGATTTTCGTCAGTGTCTTCGTTTTTATTAGATTTACGTTTAAACCAGTCAAAGCCACCTGATTTTGAAGTATGATTGTGTTCGTCATTTTCAATGACTTCTTCTTCAAATTCATCATTATCTTGATAATTTATTGTAACATAATCTAATAATTCATCAAATGTGATACTACTAGATATTGTAGAAATCGCTGAAGTAAATTCAGGTTTTCTAATTCCCATTTGAGAAGGTGTATGGATTCTTATTTTTTCATTAACCATTGTACTTAGTAATTCTTTAACGCCCAATAAGTTTGAAGAACCACCTGTAACAATGAATCCACCATTTACTTTAGTTAATCCTAAATCTACCAACACATCAAATACTTCATCAAAGATATCTTGCACTGTTCTTTCAATAACTGCACTTAAATCTTTTTGAGTATACTCTACTAATTCGTCACTATCTACCTGATCAACACTGAAAACGTCTTGATCAGACGCTGATTGTGTATAAGCATGTCCATATTGATGTTTAATTTTTTCAGCTGTTTCATATGTAGTGTTTAATTCTTCTGCGATATCATCTGTAATATCACGTCCAGCTAATTCAATTGAATCGGCATCTACAAGTTCACCGCGTTCATAAAAGGCGATTTGAGTGAGATCTTCACCAATATCAATTACACATGCACCTAATTCTTTTTCAGTTGCAGATAAAATAGAGCCATAGTTATAAGCATCTGAATAGACGTCCAATACATCTACTCCACAAGATTCTACACATTTAATCATATTAATTAGAATTGACTTGTGAATTGCAATAACACCTGCTTCTACTTTTAACGAGTGTCTTGCAATGAGTTCTTTAGGATCCGAAACCTCGTTATCTCCATCTACAATGAATCTAATCGGAAACACATCAATAACTTCTGTATCAGGTACATCATTTTTTTGACGTATACCTTCCAATACTGTTTCAATATGTGATCCACTAATTTCTGTATCTTCGTAAAAATCAATTTCGTTTTCTTCATCATACACTTCAGTACCAATGATAGGTAATTTTAAGAAAACTTCTTTTATATCCACACCTGATGCGATAGAAGCTTTTTTAATTGTATCTTTAATTGCTTGTTTCGCAATATCAAAATCATCAATCAATCCATTCTTAATACCGCTAGTGTAGGTTTGCCCTGTACCTATCACATTAATACCATTGTGAAATTTTTCGCCTACTATTGTTTTAACACTTGATGAACCAATATCTATGCTTACATAGTAATGTTCCTCCATAGATAGGCACCTCCTGACAAAATACTATTAAAATACACTATATTTAGTTTACAATACGTCGTTTAGCTTGTGAACTATAAACACATATTATTATCGAAATTTTTTAATTATTTGTATCCGATTGTTCGCTTATTTTATTTAATGCACTTTGTAATTCATTTTTTGCTTCTGTTTCTTGCTGTGTTTTTTGACGAACATTTTGATCGGACTTAGAATTAATACTGCTATTTTCATTATATGGAATAAATGATGCTCCTACAGATAAATCAATATATCCTTGTGTTTTTAATTGACCTGAACTATCTTTTGCAAGAGATTGAGACATTTGAGGATAATACTCGATTTTGTTAGCTAGAGTATTGATGTCTCCTACTACTTGCATGCCATCTTTCATATATAAAAGGACTCGATTTTGTTGATTCTGCAAAGGTGCATATTTTATTTCTGAAATCATATCTCTCGTTTCATTAGACATTTTAGATAATGCTTTCGTGATACGATTTAAATTGTCACCTTTAAAATCTTCTAATACAGGTGCACTATTCGCAATATCACCATTATAATTGTCTAATTTTTTATTTCCTTCAATTATTGGCACATATTTATTTTTATCTTTTACAATACCTACTAAATTATTTTCAATAATTTTAACATTTAAAGTATTAGGCAACTGTTTATTAATCTGAACATCTTTGATTAATGAATTTTTCTTTAAATTATTGATAGCTTTGCTTTTACTAAAAGTATAAATGCGTGATCCTTTTTTGATATTTAATTCTTTTTCAACTTGGCTATCACTTACATTATGATTACCACTAATATTAACATGAGAAATTCTACTTAATGGTGTAAACATATATAGTAGAAATAATATAATTAAAAGTATTAAAGTAGTAACAATAATATATTGGATACGTTTTTGTCGCTTTCTTTTATCTATCTTTTGTTGTTCTCGTTTTTCAGCTACCGTTAAGTGACTATATTTATCATTTTGAAATTTATTGCGCTTTTCTCTTAACCTTGTTTTTACTTCTTTCTTTAAATTTTCACCTTTATTTTTCGAAGAATTTAAAGATTTATTTGACCTTCTATCATTTGAAAGATTCTTTTCTTTTTGGAGTCTATCTTTTGATTTAACATCATCTTTAATTTTTTTATTTTTATCATTTTCTAATTCAGTTTTGTCT
>ERZ1029870.12-NODE-12-length-35774-cov-5.153980_pt1 | contig 35774 bp, 40 predicted proteins | sample MGYA00519236_ERZ1029870 | MGnify/ENA primary metagenome ERZ1029870 (study PRJEB33666, sample SAMEA4610924) | skin metagenome | biome: Human-associated habitat; feature: Malodor aspect; material: skin | place: Philippines | collected 2015-08 ... | reverse complement strand
AAGCTTGTGGTAATGCTTTGCGTTACTACTCGGACGCACGTTTCCGCATGACTTCAATTTCTGTTCCACATTCTGGTGCTAGTGGCCCAGTTGAGGAAGAGGATTCGCTTTCTGGCGAAGGCGTCGATACCTACCGCTACATTCGTTGCTTCGCATTCAAAAACAAATTGGGCGGGCCGCAGAAATACACCTGCGATCTGCGTCTGTACGTTTCTGATGCCAATGGCGAAGCGAAAGGCTTTGACCGCGTATGGGACTGCTACATGTACCTGAAGCAGACTGGTCAAATTTCTGGTCAGCGCAACAAAATCAAATTCGGTGAAGGCACTCCGTTTGCCGGTAACGTCCTGAGTTGGATGGAGTTGAAAGGTTTGGTTGACGGCGAAAAGTCGATGATCGAAGCCATCTGCAAAAAGTACAAATTGCCTAAACCAATTCGTCTTTATGAATGGTGCCGCACGCAATGCATGAATGGCAACGGTTACGATCTGTTTATGTCTTGGATTAAAGATACCAAAACCAAGAAAGCAGCCAACGCTAAATCAAAGGCGGAGACAGATTCTGATGATGCAGAGTAATCAGCAAAATCAAGACGCAGTAAAAGGGGCGCAGTTTATTTCGAACAAGCTTGATGAAGCAATTCAAATGATCGAGCTTTATAAACAGCGTTACCCTGTAGCTGGGCGTGAACTTGCCTTGGCATTAACGAACATTCAACAAGGTGGCCTCTGGTTGGCTGCGGGTGTTGCTGCAATCCCGGCTAGTTATCAGGAGACGGGGCGCCTGGGTTGACAGTCTGCCCCGACTTGTGCATAGGCCCAAAAAGGCCTTTCTAGAGCCTCCTGTGGGGTTGACGCCGGGATTTTGACGGTGTACTGTGGGTGAACCTGGGCCGAGCGTGGTCTAGTGTCACCCACTCACAACACAAAGGAAGTTTCTATGACAACATCTATTCGCGTTGTTAGAGATTTGGCAACCAATTACCCGGCGAAAAAATTCTACAAACGCCATTGATTCAGAACTGCTGCGATTATTCCTAACGCCTATGGGTATTTGCTTGATCGTCACGCCATGTGTCGCGCACGCTAATTTCATCATAGGTATACAAGAAAGGCCCATTTTGGGTCTATCGTAGTTTTTGGAGGACTAATGGAAGCATTAATTGAATTGCTCAATTCCTTCGAGGAAGGGGTTGCAAAAGGAACCACACGAAACCGAACGCAGATTATCAGTGGTTTGCGAAGCATTGAAAACGCAGCGGTTACACTATCTAATCGCGGCGGTCTTCCACCGGGCACTAAATCCATTTGCCTGCGCATCAAGCAACTCGCTGGCGATATTCGCACTGGCATTGATTCGCGTGAATTGAGTGCGTCTGAATTCCGCGAAATTGTCCGCACGAAACTCGGCCAATTAAGCACGGCTCTCAAGCGGAATATGCAAGGCAAGCTTCACGCTAGCGATAAAGAGCAAGTCCGCCAGCACGAAGCCGCGCCAGATACTGCCAAAGAAATCGAAGCCATCATTGAAGAATATGGGTACAGCCAAGGCGTTGTTCGTGGTACAAATGAACATTACGCTGAGCACCTGAACATGATGATGGAGAAATTTCTTTATTCCATGACGTTGCAAGAATTGCGCGCTATGGATATGGAAGTGTTTGCCTCGCTCAGTCCAGACGATTGGATCGAAGGTGATTTGCACGGGTTCGGTCATATTAAACGAAACCTGCTGCATAAGTCCGATGACGAATACAAAGCCCTTTCGGAATCGTACAAACACCTTACCAAGTTACTGCCAAAGCATGTAGAAGTGGCCAAAGGGATTAGCTATCCGGTAATTCCTCTTTTCAACGATATTGAAGCCCTCAAGAATCCGCGAAAACTGGAAACGGCTGGCTTTGATGTTACGCAAGTTGGCGACCATTTCATCGTTTTGGAAAATCAATTCATCCTTTGCCTTAATACTGAAGAGCTTGGCTTCAGTAAAACCTTCAAAATGAGCCGCGACAAAGCGTCTCTAAAAAGTGTAAAGGGTAGTGAAGCCGACGCTGCTCATAATGCAACGCAAGCCATTATTCGGGACTTCATTGACCAGATTAATGCGCGCAGCAAAATCAAATACGTACTCGCTTCAAACACAATTGTACGAAATCCATTGAACGGGAAAGTCGCTCTTATCTGGCTTATTCCCGAACACAGCCGTCATGTACTGGAACAAACCCTGCGTACCCGCAAAGTCGATTGGGATATTCCGAGGCATGACATAACCGATGGAAAAGTATAACGCTGGATCATGTACAATATGCACAAAGCATTTTGAGCTTTTGCATTGGCACCACACAATACCGCGATCTTTAGGAGGTGAAAACAGCTTACAGATTCCGCTTTGCGCGCAGTGCCACAACTTGCTACATGCACATGGGGTTGCAATTGTGGCTGCTCGCCGGTCTGGCAAGGGCGTTAAAAGAAAGTTCTGGAAAAACAATACGGAAGAAATTAATGCGGCACCGTATCTGGAGATATTGGTGAAAGCACTTTTGAGAGGCGATGACGTACATGGCAAGCAGTACGTTATGTCTTTTAAAGCGACCCCCGCATTGCACAGAGCACTATCGCTGTACAAAAAAGACAGCTCAGCGCAATCATTGGAACACGCCTTGATTGTGTTGATTAGTGACCAACTTAGGAATAAGGGCTACCTAGAACATGAAACAACAGGGCATACAAGATCGGATCAACGCACGCAACAAAACCCGTCTAATGGAAGTCTCCAAAAATTGTGGGGACTGTAGTGGGTTTGAGTGCGAACAACTTCTAAATGGGAAACCCGTTTGCTCTAAGGGAGATAAAATCAAAACGTCTAAAGCTTGCCCAAGTTTCCGTCCTGATGTTAGGGCGGTACAGAAGACGGATTTGGAATTGATTGGCGAAGTATTTGGTAAGTTGGATAAAACCTCACTTCGCGCACTTAGTATTTTGCTGCATGGCGCATCTAAGACCGAAAAGGCAGGATTGCGTTTTATGCAACGTGTGTTTGTACGTTACCGTGGCGTGGCCAACCGTAATTACATTTCCAATTTCATGGAATGTTTTGTTCTTGCGGCAGACCACGCCTACATTCGTTTGACTTCTCTGGATGGACGTTGCACTTTGACGTACAACCAGAATTGCTTCCCCCACATTTTCGCAGAAGAGGAATTCTCTGCGCTCAAAGAGGAAATGCTAGCCAAAGGGAATTTGGTTGATCCAGATACAGAGACTCTGATTGTTCGTAAACTTCGCTGTGAAGAAGAATACGAACTTGAAATTAGTGCTGACAGCCTGCTTGGTGAAGTTACCACTATCGACAGTGTGTTTGAAACCAACGAAATCAAGAAAAAGCGTAAGGCCGGCATGCGTGCTGTTGCCGATGCTGTTGATGACGTTGTAAACGAACATAACGCTTCGCGTAAAAAGGGCAAAAACCGCCCCAAAACCGAAGACACTGTAGACGGTGTAACTGCAATCAACATGGGCTGGTAACACATGAATCTCTACGAATACTGCGCAAAAAATCTGACCGAAAAAGAAGCCGACCAGCTTTATGTTCAGAGCCTACTGTATTTGACTGGAGCAACAACTGCATTTACCTTCCAGCATAACGTCAAAAGCTTGAACCTCAATGCTAGCCACGGCATGAGTGGAAAAGTTTTCCGACTGAAACTTCAAGATCACGATTACTTTACCGTCCAGGTGAAATTTGCCATTTTGCAGTACGGCACGTGCCCTCCCAAAAAGGCACGCGCACTTGCCCTGCAATTTATTGGCGATGAAGTCGCGCATCTTGATCGAGTGCTTACGCGGCGTGTCATTACACTGCTGCGCGCATATTGCAAACAAAATGAAATCACCAGCAAGATGGTTTGCCCTGAAGCCATGGCCGGACACAAGTCACGTTTCAACGGTATGCTGGAAGACCTTAATCGTCATATTAAGACGAAGGTTTACAAGAAACTGCGGTTCCTTGTAGGTTCTCAGAATTACGAGAATCGTGATTTTTATTCTGATCTGCTTTGCAAAGCCTTGACCACTTATTACCAATTGATCCCCACAAACAAAACTGACGCATACGTTCTTAACTATATGCGTCGGGCATGTACTAACCATGCGCTAAACATCATCGAAACCTACACGACTCAGAAGAATGGCCGTCTGGTTAACGAGGGTGTAGATAGCATGGGTGCAAATAAATATGCGCTCATTTGTGAGTCCGAAAACCAGTATATGGGCGAACTTTCGTTCGACCAACGCGGTTCTTATGAGGAAGATCAATCGAATATTCACGTTGCTAAGCTGTTACAGCGCTTCAAGGGTTGGCGTCGCAAGGCCCTGGTTGTCATGTGCGGTTTGAGTCAAGGTTTTTCGCTATACCTACAACGAATTGCGAAGATTAATGAAACACAAGACCATCAAGATTTCCAAAATCGAGTTAGTAAGAACACCTATTTTTCCTATATTGCAAAATACTGCGGTGTAGTGGATGGTGCTCTTTCCAAGTTCGTAGAATCCCTTGGTGAAATGCTGGCGCATGGAGAGTATGCATGATTGAGCTTGAGCGCAAAGCATTCGATTTATGGCGAACGGAAGCCCCTGATAAATTCAAACGCACTGTTGTTACGCAGCTCTACGAAATGATCGCAGAGAAACCAAATTCAACGAATCGTATTTTAGCCGGTCGCCTGAAGAGTCTGAATGCAAATATAACTGAGCAAATTTTTAATGACGCCTTGGCTTCCCTAAAAGCTTTTGGCGTAGTTGCCACGGTGCCCTCGCCTCACTGTGACGGCACGTTTCACGCAAACATTATCCGACGCAAACAGAATCTCTGGTCTGCGTATTGTCATGAGGTAGTCAATGCAGTTATTTAGCCCAACAGCAGAATTGCGGGCTATTTTGACTATCACTGCAAAGCATATTCCTGAAAGCAAGCGGTCTACGTGGCTTGGCAAAATGAACAAAGATATGTTCCATAATCCCGTTACCAAGCGGGCGTTTGAGCGTATCGATAAAATTGCCAAGAAGCGTTTTAAGATCATCAGCTTCAAAGGCTTGTTGGAAGACCCAAGCCTTGATGAAGACTTGCGGGATATGCTTTCCACGACAAAGGAAAAGCCCTGCTCCAAAGCGTCACAGGTCAACGAGACAATTGAGACGCTTAGGCATTATCGCAAAATTCGTATTGTGTATGAAGTTGCCATGCAGGCTTTGCAACAAATGGAGAAGCCGAGCATCGATATCGATGCTCTGCTATCCAAAGTTGCAGGAGAGATTGGTAAAGCACAATCGAACGCTGCCGATGAAGAATTCTTTCTGCACTTCGGTGCAAATGATACGGGAGACGAGGTTCTAAATAAAATTCTTAACGGCGAGACTGTCCCTCGCCTTAAGACTGGTTTTAAAGAATATGACGAAAAGAATGGTGGCTTCCCTGATAACGGAGTGGTCATCATTGCGGCAACAACATCTGGCGGTAAATCCACCGTTGCGATGAACATTTGTCGCTACATGTATTCAGTTAACAATCTGTCTACATTCCGCGTCACGCTGGAAATGCAAGATTTGCAGGAAACGCAACGCTTGCTTTCTCACCTTACTGGAATTCCGCTTGAGCGTTTTGTTAAAGGGACGCTTACCCCTGGCGACAAGAAGACCATTAAGAAAGCGATGCAGAAATTCCGTGCCCACGGCAAGAAACACGGAATTAACTATACGACGTGGAGTCCGAAAGCTGGGCAGTCGATGGACGATGTTTTGCGGATGGCCAAACCATTCGGTTACAAAGTTATCGTCATTGACTATGTTGGTCTGCTTGAAGGTAGCGGCGAAGATCAGTGGAAATCACTGCTTGACGCCGTAGGTACTGCGAAAAACTTTACTCGACAAACTGGTACTTTGGTTATCATCCTTGCTCAGTTGGACAGCGGCAAAGATGAATTGCGTTACTCCAAAGGTATGGCTGAACACGCTGACACCTTCTGGAAATGGAACTACTCCAAAGACGAACAACGAGAGCTGCGGAGAATTCCAGTAATCGTTGCAAAAGACCGTGATGCGCCGTTGATGACGTTTGATTTGGAAGAACGTTTCGACATTATGACAGCCTACTCGGTTGGCGATGGCGAATCACATGGATCAGGAAATGTTGAGTATGAAGAAGAAACAGCCAGTGATGAAAGTGGGGAGCGCGCGCTCAGCTAGTTCGCTTGTTAGCGGATATGTTGAGTTAGAGCACGAAATTCTCCCTACTGGAAGCTACGTTGTTTACTTCAAAGACTTTGAGCCCCCTAAAGGAAGGGGGCTTTTTTTCTGCGATGTAGCGACGCCGCTTTGGGAATTTTCAAATTCCGTGGTTTTATCTGTCCCGTATGAACCTGAATACGAGCGGAAACGTGACGTTAATTACGACGACAGCGCTGCGCCAATCGCCGTAAATGAATTCATTGTCCCTGATAGTGAAGTCATTGCGTACACGGAACAGAAACAGGCAAAATTTGAAGAATTACGCAAAGCCTACTACAACACAGCATCTACGTTGCATGCAATGAGTGATGCCAGTGAGTACGTGCAAGCTGCTTTGCGTGATGGCATTGGTTTGGATTTAGAAGCAGACGCCTCAGTTTTTGAAGCGTTTGTTCATATATCCCGATTGAAAACCATAACGGACGCTGTAAACAATTTAGGCTTAACGGAAAATGTCAAAGAACTTTATCTGACAAAAATGTGCGAATTGTTGGCACAGGAATCTGTCAGTGCGATGACCAGTCATGATAAGTTGCAGCGCTTCAGAAGTACCGTCGCAACTATGCATGACCACCATGCGCGAGTTCGTCCGCAAGAAGAAGTAGAAAGTTCCAAAAATAATCTTGGTGTACGTAAATCCCGTAGAGCATAAGGCAGGAGCAATCCTGCCAATCAACGTATGATTCATTAACGAAAGGTATAGACTATGAAAATTCCGCGTGCTAGCACATACGCTAAGCTAGAGGCAAGCCATGAGATTAAAATCAAAACCAAGCAAGAAGCAAGCCATGAGATTAAAATCAAAACCAAGCAAGAAGCAACTGGATAACCCGTTTGATTATCTGCTAGCGTTGAAAGAAGGTGGCATTAAGGGCGTCTACGATGAACAAACCCTAGAAGAAATGGGTGACGAAGGCGCAGCTATCCTTAATACAAATGTGGACGCAGAGATTGATATCTGCGAACAGATTCGCAAAATTACCGCGTCTAAGGTAATTATTCCACGCGATTTAAAGATTGATGACGGCGACTTACCCACGGCCAAGAATTTTTACGAATGGTGCACGCAAGATCGTTTCGGCACCATCGGTGATGAACGCCCTTTCCTTGAACAGTTGATTTGGGGCGTCATTGCATTTAACGAAGCTTGCGTGGCGGAGGGTAGTTACGTTTATTCAGGGCGTGGCCTTCTGAAAATTGAAGACTTTGTAGGAAACCCGACTAGCACAGGTATGCAGAGAATCCGCCAATCTATGTTGACGGATTCTGGTGTAAAAGTTACGTCTCACGGAGGCATGACTTCCAAGCGACGCAAATGTTTAAAAATCACTTATGCTAGCGGGCATTCCATAGTTGTTACCCCTGATCATAGGGTACAAACTTTAAACTCTGCTCTCGAACAGGTTTGGTTTGAAGCAGCCGACTTAAAAATTGGCATGCAAGGCATCCTTCCCTTTGGTACAAACCTTTGGAGTAAGCACGATACTACTCTGCGTACCGGGTTTATTCAAAACTCACACCCTAACGCAAAACAATTTGAGCCACTTAAAAAAGTTACACCTGAACTAGCTCGCCTAGTCGGATACATAATCTCTGATGGATTCATGAATCAAAACACCATCGGATTTATAAATACGGATGATGGTGTAATCTCAGATTTTATACACTGCGTTAAAGCCGTTTTTGGATATGAGCCAGATGTATCCGTAGGCATGAAGCTGCAAGGGAATATCAAAAGTAAGGTTCCTTACACAAACGTGTTTCTCCATGGTAGCAATTTCGTAGGCTGGTTGTATCATATTGGCTTCGTAGGAACTAATTCCCATAATAAAGAAATCCCTCCCTTTATTTTGGAGTCTTCCGATAGTATTGTGAAAAATTGCCTGCGCGCAATATTTGATTGCGACGGTTACGTAGACGAAACTCGCGTAGGTATATCACTATCGTCGATAAATTTAGTACGTCAAATATCCTTGCTGATGCAAAATATAGGAATATTTGGCAAATTCACAGAGTTTACTAACAGAAGCTCTTTGATTAAACATCGAGCTGCGGATGATGTACGCAACAAATGTGCATCGTGGGTGTGTACTAACGCAGAAGGCACGGTTCTTTACGCAGACATAGTTGGAACTTCTCATAAAAATAAACAAAGCAACCTTAACAAAGCACGTAAGCGTAACACGGTTACACGTAGTACATGTGGTATGGCGAAACCCGGATTTTTGCCATACGGAAAGGAATTGTACGCAGCATTGCGCAAGGTTGCACAACAAAATGCTGTGCAGTGGCATGACGCGTGTATGTCGGCCAACAGGTACACTAATATAAACCACGTTTTGACCAAACACGTCGATTTTATCGAAACCTACGCTAGTTCCGTCTACACACGACTCAAAAAACTCAATTCTGCACGCCATGCTTATGCAGAAATTGTAAAAATCGAAGATGCTGGCTACCACAAGGTTTATGACCTTACTGTTCCTAGTGTAGAGAATTTTGTGTGTAACGGTGTAGTGGTTCATAACTGCTACAACCTGGAGTGTACAGACCTTGAATGGCTGCTGCACGATCACAAGGTAGATGACACGTTTTCAAAATTCGAGCGTAAAGTAACAATGCTTGAATTTGGCGTTTGCCCTAATTGCGGTAAAGGCCGATCCGAAATGTTCCACGCCGGCAAGATGCCTTTCTACAACGAATTGGGCATTAACGCCGGCCAGCGTTGCGTTCGCGGTAGCACCCCGGTGATAACCAAAGACGGCATTATTCGCATTGAAGAGTTGCGCCCGAACAGCGATTACGGATTCACCGAGTTTGAAGAGTACGTACACAACGGCGAGTGTATGGAAAAATCTTCACATTTTTATGCAGCCGAGCCAGAACCCGTTACCCGTGTTACCACGGCTACGGGTTTTTGTGTTGTTGGTACGCCAGACCACCCGCTGATGACCGAACACGGCTTCAAAAAGATTTCCGATATTACCACCTCCGATAAAGTTCGTATTTATATTGGTACTCGCCAATTCGGCGTAGGGAAATGCGAATCCCCTCTTCTCGACGGAAAATTCTTCCGCGACACAAACGTACCTCGCAGCATTCGTACCCTCGATGCAGAAAATACAACCCTGTGGCTTCAGGGTCTTTTTCATGCACCCGTACACGCCTTTTTGTCAGAAATTGCCCTACGTGACGTTAGCGCCATGCTGCTAAACGCGGGCTTTCTGCACTCTATTCATGGCCCCGCTATCAAACTAACCGACAAGCAATTTGAAGATTTGCATGCCGGTCGCTATAAAGTTGGCGTGGCTTATGATCCTGTATCCCAAATCACAAAACATTGTGCCGAAGAAACCTTCGACTTTACCATGCCTGACACGCACGAATTCCTTACAGGTGGAATTCTTAGCCACAACTCTGGTAAATCACACACCCTTGGTACGTACTTATATCCTTACTACAATCACCGCCTCATGAAATTGCAAAACCCCGCGCAATTTTATGGACTGTCTAGAACCACCCGACTTCAAGGTACGTTTGCTGCTCTAACGTATACGCAAGCAAAAGATACTCTGTGGACTCCATTCTACGGCGCGATTACGCAGACAAATTGGTATCGCCAGTATCATGCCATGCTTAAACATTATTCCAATGTGTATGGCGAAAAGCTTTTCAAATTAAACGATAGCTATGTAGATTATCGCGCACGTTCACTTTTTTGGCATCCAATGTCACCTGACATGCGTGTTATGCGGGGACGTACCCGTGTTGCGGCTTGTTATACAGCAAATACTTTAGTATCAACAGACCATGGTTTGATTCGTATCGATGATCCTACGATTGTTGGAATGAATACAATTCGTGGTTCTAAAATTCGTGCCATTACAAATTGGTCTAAAACAAAATGGGCTACTAACGTAGTTCGTGTAAAACTCAAAAACGGAATGGAACTTGACGTAACAGCCGATCATATTGTGCTTTCGTTAAGTGCAAATCGCAAGCCTTGTCGCGCTGAAGCACATACCTTGCAAGGGAAATATGTAGGTGTAACCCTGGGCGGGCAATTTCCAAAAGACCTAGAACTACACCACAATTTCTCTGAACCAGCAGATTCTACAAGCAGTAAATATGTACGTTTGATGTGTGAGTTAGGTTCGTTCACCAAGCCTCAACTTTTGGAAATGGCAGCGAAACGCAAACTGCCTAAACTTGCTGGAATTAATTCTGTTATGGCGTCGCTTGCGAACGCTGGTGTTATTTCTAAGCAGAGTTTAGGTTGCCGTAAACCATACCTGTTCACCATTGAATCTAGTGAGGCACAATGCCTGGCTTGTGTTCGTGGTACGTCGGCACAGGCTGATCGCAAGTATGGATTTACTGCACCTTTGTATATGACAGCACGTCTTGGTTATGTACTTGGGTGTATGGTGGCAGACGGCTCATACAAAAGCGACCATGAATTTACATATACAACCGCAAGCATAGAAAAAGCAGAACGTTTTGTGCGGTATATGGAATCACTGTTTGGTGTAAGTCTGCGTATAGCTCAATATAATTCTGAAGGTAACGAGTACTTCCGCATAAACATGGGTACGAAAGAAGTGAAAAGATTCTTCCGTTACCTTGGTCTTGCGAAAGGATCAGATGCTACAAATAAAACAGTGCCTTGGTCTATTTTGCAGGCACCGCGCACCTCTGTTATTGCGTACTTAAACGCGGGTTTCGTAACGGACGGCGGAATCAACTACGATGGTATGCTCTACTATAGTACCAACAGCAAAGAATTGGCAAAGCAACAACAAATGCTACTGACGCGTTGCGGTTACTACGCACGTATCCGTAAGCAGCATTACAACGCCATGAAAAATGCTGTGTACAGCGTAATTCTCAGTCGCGACAGTACAAACCGCTTTCTCACTCACGACTACAAAGGTTTTACAAAACGTAGTCAGCAGAAAACATACAAGAACTTTATTGGTAAAAAGGACTACTACGCAACCGGCAAAGAATTCCTTGTGCCTTATTCCAAGAAAAGCATGTATGTTCGCCCAGGTTTTGGGTACACACAGGAGGGTGCAGACCCAAATATTGTGTGGGTAGAAGTCGAGTCTGTCACAAGCATTGAAGATCAATGGGTTTACGACATTTCCGTTGCCGCCAAAGACGAAATGTTTACGGCTAACGGGGTTATCGCGAAAAATAGCATCGACGAAATTGCGTACTTCGATGCAAACAAAGATAACCAAAAAGTTACGATCAGTGGCCACGAAGTTTATGACGCACTGGCGAACAGTTTGGCTACCGTGCGTACTGCGTCTGAAATTCTTTTGGAGCGCGGATACGATGATGTTTTCCCGGCCTACATGATGAACGTAACTTCGCCTGTTTCTAAGGCAGACATGATTCACGTAATCATTGAACGTGCAAAAGGTTCCCGTTCTATATTTGCGGTTACGCGCCCAACGTGGGAAGTTAACCCAAACTTCAAGCGTAATTCGCAGTTCATTATGGAACAATACCGGCGCGATCCCATTAGCGCTGACCGTAACTTTGGTGCTAATCCACCGGCCATTGCAAACCCATTTATCGCAAACCACAAAATGATTCAGGATTGCGAAGGTACGCATAAAAACACAATCAAAGTATCACCTGTATTTAAGAAAGCCAAGGTTCTTGGTCAAGGTTATATGTACGGCGAACTGGACAAAATCAAAAAGAGTGGTAAAGCTTCGTTGGTTGCAATCGACGCCGGTATAACAAACAACTCGTTTGCATTGGCTGTTGGAAGTACGGATGGCTATAATTTAAGTGTAGACCTACTGGCCGAGATTATCCCGGTTCCTGGGTATCCAATCAACTTTACCAAAATGTACGATGATCTGATTCTGCCTATAATGCAGGCGCGAAATGCAAAGGTATTGTTGGCCGACCGTTGGAATAGCCGCATGCTTTTGGATACAGCCAGGCAAGATATGGCAGATATCGATGCTGATGAAGAAACATTCATTGCTGAGCAATATTCTTTGAAATATATTGACATGGTTGGTGTCCGTACTTGTATGGAAATGGGCATTTTGAAATTCCCTAAATCCGAACTAGATACCAAAAGTTTGCTTGTCGCGCAGGATGCAGATTTCAAGGAATTCTACAAAAACAAACCAGTAGCGCATTTGTTTAAGCAGCTTTACACCATCAAAGACTTGACTAACGGTGTAGGCAAAGGCGATGGTTATACGGATGATTTATGGCGCGCTACGGCATTGCTCGTCCATGGCCTTCAGTCTGAGAAATACCAAATGTTGTTAAGTCAAGAAAACTTTGATGCAGAAATTGCTAAACCCATGGCTTTGGGTGCATCGAAACTTTATAGCGGCGGCGGTAGTCAAGTTGGTCAAGGTGGTGGCGGTCAAACTATAATCAATGGAGCACCATTAGGTGTGATAAAGCGTAGGTAATAAAATGGAAATGTTCATTGCTCTGGCTAGTCCATCCGTAAGTACCGTAGTGCGTGATTCCGTTCCTGCCTTTATGCGACCTGAAGGTAAATCCAACGGCCATGTAAAGATTGGTTCTGTGACGCTAACTACTTACAATTATGAAGACGGCGAGAAATGGCATTTCCGTGATTCCGAACGTGAGTATTTGGTAGTGCTAAGCATATATCATATGGATGGTCGTACTTTCTACAGCCAAAACAATGTATGGCAGCATAACATGAAAGGCTTTGCTAGGCAGGTAATGGATTATTTGTCTAGCGGAACCAATGTTTTAATTTCGTCAGACACCCAACGGCGGCGCGGCGTTAAAATGTGGAAAACCTTTCTACGCACGACGAACAAACATGTGTATTTGTACAATAAACGAACCGCCACCGAAGCTACGGAAGCAAATCTGAATTTCCTAATCGAATCCGCATGGCAAGGCAATGCGTCGAATAAATTGTGGGTGGTTGCAGAAAAACCAGTCCACGTGGAGGAATTGAAGTGGCATTAACAAAAGAAATGGCCGAAAGGTTCAAATGGTTTAAATACGTAGGCAGTAATGCATTAGAGTTTGGTTCCAATTTCAACAACCCGGAATACTCTCTTCATATTGTCACCAATAACATCATAGGCCTCCGCGTGCGGGGTTCTAAAATCTACTGCATTCACGCAAATAGTCCTGATATCGTATTCAATTTGAAAAAAGAAGAATACACACGTATTTATGACAACTGTAAAGGATGGTCAGGTAAGGTTGGTCGCGTTTTAGTGGAGGCTGGTGTGGGCGGTAAAGACAAAGCAGCTAAAAAGGTTCCACCTATTGCGAAGAAAGACCCGAGCCGTCCGAAAAAGCCCACGTCTGGTTTGCTTCGAATCAAGAATATGGATGTTTCGGAAAGCAGTAACCTGCGTCGTGTTGAATATGATCCGGTTACGAAAATTATGTATGTCGAATTCCGAAGTGGTGCTAAGTGGGCATACGAAAATGTCTCGCGCCGTGAATACGAAGAAATGGATGCGGCCCTTCCTGTCAAAGTAAACCCAGGTGATATCTCACACGGGGTTTATTTCCACCGTAATATCCGTGGCCGTAAAACTGAATATCAGGTTGACTAAATGCCAATACTCGCCGCCTGTGACATAGAATTAGAACGTGACGAATCTAGATATTTACACAATATCGATTCGTACCTGAAAATCTGGAACGTAGAAGGATACGACATATACAAAGGAACTGATCCAGAAGTTTATAGCGGTGAGTACACGCACTTAGTGGCGTTTGATCGTGCGTCCTGTATTTATTCGTGTTATTTTCTTGAACGTACGAACTACGCAATACCTTACGTGGAATGCGCAGAAGTCCGCCAAGATAGAAAATACAAAGGCTTTGCGCGTAAAGTTGTGCTGGATTATTTTTTACATGTATACGGTACTGTTCGCATGTCGGTAGGTGTGTCTGATAATGGCATGGATATGTGGGAAAAATTAATCGAGGTTGCCCCATACCATACAGTGGTAGAGGCTCGGTTAGATGGCAGTGCACATTTAACGAAGGCAAATCGACCGGTACACTACACCACCAATCGTGAACCCACCACTCCCGTATACATGATTTCGAACTTGAGGATAAAACTTTGAGACTCACACGCCATAATCGGCCTACTATGCAGGTTCAAAGTAGCCAACAGCGGCCTACACCTGTACTCGGCCAAACTCAAAAATATAATCGCTACGCACACAGCGGCGATCCTCTAGACGGAAAAGAGCTGGCAACTGCGGCGGCAGGCAATACCACAATTTCTCAACTTCCTATCGAAATTGATATCGATCCGGTACTGAAGGACATTGTTTTTTCTGAAGACCTTGAACAGAAAAAACTTGTCATGCGTATGTTTTCTGATATCTACTACAACGACTCTATTGCTGGGTCTATTGTCGATATCAAATCTACGTTGATGTTCTCTGACTTTACGCTCGGTGGTATTCTGGATCGTAAAGTTGCCGATGAATTTGCGGAAAACGTAGATCGTCTGAACATTCGTACGTTGCTGCCGGACGTGCTGATTGACTATAACGTTAAAGGTGCGTTTGTCGGTTCCTTGCTGTACAACGAAGCGCGCAAAGTGTTTGCTTCGATTATGCCGCACCCGTTTGAAAACACTAAAGTTGATCAGCTTCCTTTCTACGGGCTTGATCCAATTCTTACTGTTGCGATGCCTGAGCATTTGCGTTCAACAATGGCGTCTGATAGTCCACGCGTTAAAGAATTAAGAGAGTTCCTGGGTGCGGACGTTGTTAAGCAAATCACAAACGAAGCGTTGGAGCTTGATCCTAAATCTACTGTTTATGTTGCGCGGCGCACAGGTTCTACCAGCACAGCAACATCATATTTCCGTCGTATTTTGCCGTGGTATCTGTTGGAGAAAAACCTTTTCCGTGGCACCTTGGTAAACTCTGCACGCCGTCAAAAAGGTATTTTGCATATTACCTTGGATGGTGCTGGTGAGTGGGAGCCGACCATGGCCGACTTCCAGATGATCACCGATCTTTTCCAGAATGCTGATGCTGACCCTATCGGTTCCATTATTGCAACGCGTGCTGGTGTATCTAGCGAAGAAATTCGTGATCCTACAGGTGGTTGGACTGTCTTTGATTCCAAAGACAATATGGACAACTACAAAATGAAATCGTTGGGTATCAACGAATCATTTTTGAGTGGTGACGCATCGTACAGTAACCAAGACGCATCGACTTCTTTCTTCATTGACGGTGTGCGTAATGAGCGGGATTACCTGACCCGTCGCGTCCTGTACAACAAGATTTTCCCAGTTATTAGTGCCACCAAAGGTTATACTTTGAATGCTAGTGGGAAACTTGTTGTAAAAGGAAATATGCTGGATCAGCTTGATCCAATGGGCATGTTTTCTCGCCTCAAGGACGGTACGCGTTTGCTGATTCCGTCGATGCATTGGGAAAAAACTCTGAAGCCAGAAGGCGATCAGACATATATGGATATGTTGAATGCCCTTACTGAAAAGGGTGTGCCGGTTCCAATTCGTGCTATGGCTGCGGCTGGCGGATTTAACTTGGATCGTTTGCTTGCTGACCAAGAATCTGATTTGCACTTGGTTCAACGAATGGAAGAGTACCGCAAGAAAGTCGGGGAAATTAAAAAGCAATACGGCCCCGCCACTGATGAAATGGCCACTGCTTCTAACTTGACTGACGGGCAACTTATACATGCACTAAACTATTTGCAGAATATGGGACGCACGCGTTCTGATGTTCTAGCGGAAGGTAACGGCAAAATTCTTGGACTTGCAAATCGCGATTTTGGTGAGCATTCTGAAGTAGCCGGTGTAACGCACGATGGCAAAAAGCGTTGGCTACCTAACCAAAAACTTGCAAACGAACGCGCTAACCGTAAGATCGTAAAGATGCTGCGTGAAGAGCAGCGCAAAGGTCGTTCGCATCTGTTCCGCAATACCATGACTCCATTTAAGGATTAAGCTATGTGGGAATCTTTAACTGAGCAGCAACAAATTGATTTTGTTGGTCGTTTTGCTGGTGTAGCTGTGACTTCCTTGGATAGTAATTCTCTGTTTTTGACCGAGACATACCTTTCGACCGATCAACTGAAAAAGTACGTAGACTATTGCACGGCTGAAGTGAGTGCGATGACGTACGCTACGCACCAGCACAACGCACCCGAAACTGTGTTTTTCTATTACTACAACATGATGCATTTAGACCCACGCATTCGTGCAAAAATGTTGTGGCATGTATTAAATGGAGTTGAACCGTGAGTACCACGCCGGTAAACATTACCAAACATTTGAGCCGGCAGGGTGTCGACCCAAAAATGATATACAAGGGGGTTGTTGTCGATGACAATGACCCTCGCAGGAAACGTAGAGTCCGTGTACGTATCGAAGGCATTCATTCAGACGAAATTCCTGATACGCATTTACCGTGGGCACTACCGATGAATCAAAACTATGCGTCTGGTGGTGCGCAGCGTGCTGGAGTTCAAGATATTCCACACAAGGGTTCCAAAGTTGGCATTAGATTTATTGGGGGCGATCCGCATAAACCAATGCAGGCACCTTACCCAGGTGATGATGAAACGGATTTGCCTGAAGGTGCCACAAATTATCCCTATCGAAAAGTACTACGTTTCCAAAACGGCTTTTACATAATCGTCGACACCCTAAACAACGAATGTTTGTTGGCAAATCCGGGGGACATGCACATTGTTACTCTCGGAGACTGCACGCATACCGTAGTAGGAAATCAAACTTTGATTGTATCGGGGCAAAAAGGTGACGTGCCAAGCTATCTCTTAAACGCATCTGACACAATGTTGGCGCAGATTCAAGCCAAAAGCCAAGGTAGCGTTCCATTCCAGGGCTCTGGTTCAAAAGGCAGTCAATTCATCCACGTTAAAGGTGATCAAACCATGATTATTGACGGCAACCGAACCGTCAAAATCAAAGGCAATGATAACCTGACTGTCGGGCGTAATAGAACTGAAAATGTAAGCGGCGAACACACAATCAAATCTGCGCGTTCAAATACCAACTAAAGGTGAAAGCCCATGCCCATTGATATTAACCAAAGGTTTCGCCGCACAGGCGATTCTTATTTGATTAGTGACCGTGATTTACGCGGCGGTTATCGGACAGTTGCTACTATTCAAGAGCGAAATAATATTGCGTTGGATGCACGCACCTTGGGCATGGTAGTTTTTGTTCAGGCCGATCAAAAAGAATATACGCTCCTTGCCAATATAAGTAACGCATCTTGGCAGGTTAAATCGAACCTTCCTGTTGCCAGTTATACCACATTGTATTTCTTTGATGACGTTCGTGATTACGATGAAGAGGATTTCGAGCAACAGCCGATTGCAGCCCTGGCTGACTGGTTTAATGAAAACAACAATACCGTCAGTGCTATAGGTGCTTTCTTTAGAATCAAAATTTACCAAGCCGAAAGTGGAACGGAAAAGGTTCAAAATACGATACCCCAGGCAGATTATGTTGGAGAAATCACTGTAGTTTATACTTCAAGCCCTTTAATTTCTCCTGTTGTACCCAGTGCCTTCGGGTTGCTTTCCAAATATGTTTCGCCTCAAGGCAATAGTGTTGTGGCGGCACTAAATAAATATTCGGATGCAATGGAAGAACAGGAGGCAAATAATGGCTAGCCCATATTACGTTCGTTCGTTTTTGAGTAGGGAATTGATTGTCGGAGTTAAACGATCTGACCCATTCAATATTCAACATGTAAAAACGAAAATTCCCCACACGGCAAAAGAAGTCTTCATCCCTCGACGTTATTTAAGCGAAGAACCATGTACATACCTATAGGCGCTTTTTGCGCCTATTCGCATTTGCGTCTAATTTAAACGTACGAGGTACAACAAAATGAGACTATTTGAACCTGTTGTTAGGGGCAAAGGAATATTAATTGACCGCGCTCCTAGTTTACCAAAACATGCTGTGCGCAAAGTCGACCTTGATGCGCGCTGTACCTATTCAACTTTAACTCTAGAAGACAGTACGACTGTAGGCGTGGAAAGAAAGGGTAATAACTATACATGGTCGTGTATCGCACCCGACGGGGAGATTGTTTTCCCTGATCGTATAACATATAGCGGACAGACCAATGAATTAACTTTCCATTTTCTTGAGCCACAGTCGGGAGTCTTAACGGTAGCCTTTCTCGGAGACTAAACATGGCTTTCGATTTCAACCAACGGTTTGCCAGAACTGGCGACTCGTTTCTGCTGCAAGACGCAGACTTACGTGGCGGTTTTCGCATTGTAAACAGTATCGCTGAGCGTGATGCTATTCCATTACCTGCACGTAAATCAGGAATGGTGGTGCGTGTAGCTCAGATTTCAGGAACTGTAGATTATACATTGCCTGTTGGTCGCCCTATTACAAACGTTGGTTGGGAAGTCGAACAGAACGGTGGTGGCGGTGGTGTAGCAGATGGAATTGATTTCGTTGTTGCGAAAATGCAACGCGAAGATGCACAGGTCGTTTATAGTGTCCCGCCATTAACTGAAGAAGATTTACCGCCAGACTCAGATATTTACGATGTTCCGCCTGAAGAAATTGCATCTTATAACGGCGCGCTTCTATTCAACAATGGTTATGAAAATACCATTGAAGTAAACGTCCACTCTGGTCAAATTGTAGCGCGTCGAGAAGTCGGTCTGTCTTCAGATGAAACCCTGAAATTTGACATAAAAGAGATTACACCAGAAGAGGCTGAATCTGATTTATCTACTCTTTCTGGACAGCACTACACCTGGAAGTCAAATAAACAAAAGTCCTCCGGGTTTATCGCACAGTGGGTCAAAAAAGTAATACCAGACGCAGTAATTGAAATGCGCGACGGTACGCTAGGTATTACTTTAGCCCCTATTGTTGCCCGTCTTGTGAGTGGAGTTAACGGCCTTTTCCAGCGTACGTCAGCAAACGAAAAAGCAGTCGAATCAATGCGACAAGAAATTGAAGCACTACGTCGAGAGTTACAGGAACTGAAAGAGGGTAGATCATGAGTTGCATTTACCCGCCTAGCGATGTTTTTAGAATTGCCGAGCCTACGGGCGGGGAAAACTACGACGTTACACAGCGCGTAGAATTTGTTTATCCTTCTCAGTGTAATACTGCGCACTACGCTTTAGCATCAGCTCTTAATCGTGACGTAAGTGAAGCTTTTGCAGCAACTCCCTACGGGCATGACATGCCTGCATTTTTCTTGCTCTGCCATCCAGAAGAAATGCTCAATAATCCTGATCTGGTGGTTTCTCAATATGCAGAAAAATACGTAGAGGTGCGTGATATTAGACTCGGTGTTCCGCTTACCTATAATTTTCAAATCTACGTTACCGATCCGGCAATACTTGGCATCTTTGTTGATGTTCCGTTGCCTGCGAATCTGGTGCATGCGAAAAAAATTGTCGCCATGAGGGAATCATGAAATACAGATATGTAGGAAAAAAGACACTTCAGTTCGATAATGCCAACGACGAATACTACCTGAACATAGTCCCTGGCGATAGCTTCACTATTGCCCAGTTCGGTAAAGGCTTTCGATTGACCCACGACAACAGCAAGGATATTTATTTCTTTTTGACTAATAAGGAAGCGAAAGCCCTCCTGAAAGAAAGCGAAACATCGCTATCTATTGTCGTCGATCCTAATAATCCTCCTTACCTTATATTTGAACCAAAGATTGAAAACGTAAAGCCCCTTTACGACTATTTCAATGAAAAATATTTCAACGGTAAGTGCCCTGTAGTAAAGGTCAAGAAAACACACAAGCGTGGTAATTACGGCCTCGCTCAATTGAACTGGGTTGGGCGTAAACCAGTATTTACCTTGTATGTTTCGGAAGCCGTCATGGTTGACCGTCAGATGTTTTGTGACGCCCTAGTTCATGAAATGATTCACCTGTTCCATTACGCCATAGGGCACACCAAACTTGAGGTTGGCGACGCAGAAGCGGCAACTGCGCATATCCACGCGAACCACGGCCCGTTGTTCCTGCAAGAAATGACGCGCCTGAATAAAATGGGCTTCCACATTGACGTTACCGCCGGGCATGAATTCCATGCTGGCGAAAGCTCGGAACGTTTTTATGGTTTGGTTGCCTACGTCAATCCTGTAAATAACGTCAGCAAGCACGGTGTGTTTTTCTGGTCGCCCATCAACCAGACACATTTGATTGCAGATTTTTGCAGTAAGTTGACTGTGAAGTTTCCGCAATACTCATGGCGTGTAGAGTCCCTTGAAACGAACGATAAGCGCTTCGTACAGTACACTAAACTTGGGAAAGTTACCCAAGTAGCCGATCAGAAAATCCAAATTGAAAATACGCCAAGCCCTGCGCTCAGCGGGCGCGTGTTGCAAGCAGAGGATTTGGTTCAAGTCAGCGCTTACGTACTGCCGACACCGAAAGATGAACCTGATTTGTATGCAATGCCGTTGGATAGATTCATTGTGGGTATTTCCCGCAAAGCCAAGAATGTTCCCAAGAATATTTTGGAGCAGCGCTGGAAAACCACGCCCTTGCGTCTTGTAAATAAATACGCAGAGAACGCAATATCGTCGCTGGTTGGTCGGGTTGCACGTAAATCCATCAAGCAGGATGAAGTAATAAATGAAATTGAAGACCTCCGCCGTATGTACGTCGGTCGATTCACCAACACTCAATACGAAGACGCCATTAAGGCATTCCTGAAACGGTATGATACCAAAGGCTATTTAATTGAGTACTCAAGCCTGTTACCTAAATGACAAAACTCACCAGAAAGGAAATCACAGCCAAATTGCAGGAAGCCGCTACGTACTACTTCGTAAAGAAAATGTACAGCGTCCATGCTGAATTTGGTGTGGAAAAATGGGGTCGGCGCCGACTAGATTTACTTTGTATGAACTACAAGGGAGAGCTGGTCGGCGTTGAAGTGAAAAGTTGTTTGGCGGATTTCCGATCTGACCTTAAATATCACCTTTATCTGCCGTACGTAAACAAACTCTATTTCTGTTTCCCGCCATCTGTGGTGGAGAGTCGTAAGTTTCCAGAAATAAAGAAGACTTTACGTGCTCAGAATATTGGCATCATGACGTTATCCGCGTCCGGTCGAATTCGCTGTATTTCCGGGGCTACGTACACGAAGATTTCCAAGCAAAAGAAATACGAATTTTTCATTAAGATGGCGTGGCGTGCTGGTGCATCTAAGCGCACCATTAAAAGAACGAAACGCGTTTATTTGGAGTAGATATGTTTATTTCCTTCGCTGGCATCGAATGCTGCGGCAAGTCTACTCTGAGCAAGGATTTGGATTTACACCTAACCAAGGCCGGCTACAGAGTTACACATACCCGCGAACCGGGCGGCACCAAATTCGCAGAAAATGTTCGCAGAACTCTTCTGGATGATTCCTACGAAATACCGCCAATATCAGAAGTGTTGATGTTTTATGCAGGTCGTGTCGAGCATACAATTTCCAAAATTGTACCCGCTCTGAACAGTGGGCACGTAGTTATCTCTGATCGGTACTACGAATCGACACTTGCTTACCAGACCATTACGTGCGAGCGAACCCAAGAAATTCACGATTTATGTGCTGCTGAATTAGTAGTGCCTGACTGGGTATACTTGATTGACTTGCCGGCGGAAATTTCCAAGCAGCGTATGAAAGCACGGCGCGACTACGGCATACGCATGGATCGAATAGAACAGCGCCCCGTTGAATTTTTTGAACGTGCTCGCCAAAATTTCCTAGATATGGCTGATGATCGATATGTCATATTCGATGGCACCCTCTCGCTAGGCGAGCTTCACACCCAAATTGTGAAAGCTACTATGGAGCGACTTTAATGTACGTGTCATTTGCCGCAGATGCTGACGCCATGAAGGCGTTCGTTAAATTTCTTGTATACGTATACAAGAGCGAGAATAAATACTCGGCTGCTGAAATTAAACGAATCATGACGCTGTATGAAGAAGCCGAACCTGTTTTGGAGCAATTCAAAATTGTTCGTAGTACAGGCCGTGTGGCTTCTGGTATTAGTTATAACAGCCTTCATGACGCTGACGTTATTTCTTATTTCAAAGACCTTTACGACAAGCGCGAAAAATTCAAGAAAGACATTTCCATCAAGAAAGAACAGTTGGGTGTAATCAATGATGTTCGCTTGGCTAAAACGGGCAGCGAAAGTGCAACTAAGCGCCTGCTGTCAAATATTAGCCTGCTTGGTGATCCGCACCTAAACAAAATGTTCTTGCACGAAGATGAAGTGGCTGTCGATCACTCTGCGCAAAACGAAGTTTACAAAGACCTTGAAACGCACGTACGCAAATACGGTAAGGTTAGCGGCAATGTCATGCCGGAAGAGGTTTTAGAAAAGTGGCGCGAAACTGCGAAGAAGCGTGGCGCTAATCTACCAGAACACCAACTCTATTTGGATTTGCGCCGCAAGCGTCGCGATATTGCTGCAAAAGCTATTGCGAACATTGTGCGTTCCAGTGGCCAACCATATCTGGACGTTGATGTAATCCGCAAAAAGCTCGGTCACGTGCAGCATGATATTCCAAAATGGTTTGTCGGCGGCATGGATGACAAAACGAACTATTACACCAGTGATGGTTTGAAATTGCTGAATAAACCTGTAGGGGAAGGTTCAATGAACCCGACCTACAAGCACGGTTCGTCAGTTTACTACTGCCAGTACAAAGCCCCGTTTGCTCAGAATTTCTCAAACGTTTACACCATCAAAGCTCGTACTGAAGGTCGCGTAGAGAAGTTTGAAGTAGTTCAGGATATGATCCCCGACCTTGATAAGTATATCAAGAAATGGCTTCCTGATCTGGCAAAAGGCCCAGGTAGTTTGCGGGGTACGGCTGCCGCTGTTTGCGAAGTTATTTATCAAACCAGTGCGCGTATTGGTTCGACCACCGCTAAAACCGCAGGGGAAACAACCTACGGTATTTCTACGCTACAGCGCCGCCACGTGAATTTTAATGATCAGCGTATTATCCTGAAGTACAAGGGTAAGAAAGCAGTAGATCAAAAACACGTCATTAAGTTCAACGATCAGCGTACTGAAATGCTGCACGGAGTTCTTGTAGACTTTATCTCTGATCGCGCACGTGATGAATACATTTTTACCTTTAGAGGCAAACCTCTGAGCAACTCGCAAATCAACACTTATTTGCGAGAGCTTGGCTTCCCTGAGAAATTCACCGTCCACATGTTCCGCAAACTACGCGGTACTGCGATGGCAAAGAAACTCATGGATAAATGCCCTTTGGGTAAAAACGCCAAAGACACTGAAGTCAACAAATGGATTATTGCCCAGTGTGAGAAAATCGGTAAAGAATTGGGTCACGTTAGCGGCGAGAAAGTTACTGCAACTACAGCCATTGCTAACTATATCGATCCTTCTGTGTTTGCACCGATTTATGAGAAAACAAATACGCGCCCGAACAGTGCTATTCAACGTGCAATTGATCTGGCAACTAAAGACAAGGACTAACATTAAACTCAAACATCCTAGAAGGGGCTTCGGCCCCTTCTCTTTTGCCCAAATTCAGTAATTTTAAGTATAACCTTATGCTGGAGTTTTTTAGAATGGTTACTCGCGCAAGTACCTTAACAAAAGACCATTGGTTTGCTAAGCTAAGCCCTAATAAAAAGGCGGCTTACATAAAGAAGCATCCCAATTCAATATATGCTAAACATGCCAGCCACCGTGTATCCCAAAAGGCATTGACACAAGATCGCGCACTGCACGAAGCACATAAACAACGAAGGGCGGACTTGCATAGTGCTTTAGAAGAACACAAAAAAGCAGCACGTAAATACGCGCATACAGAAAATCCAACCTTCGATTTTCACCGGCGCGATTTGCATAAAGCTATCAAAGAACAGCATGCAGAACTATTGAAATCTGCACGTATGCTCCAGATGCATAGGCGCCGGCACGGAATTACAGGCAAACCTAAGTTGAAGGTGCCTACAGAAACACAACTTTTACGTAAACTTAAGCTGCATAAGAAAATGGCTGCTAACAAAGCCCACCTTAAGCGTAAGGGCACACAATGAAACTCGAAATCGCCTTGGCGGGGTCGCCAATCCTATATCATATAATCGACCTGAAACACGCAACTACGGCACTCAAGAAAAATCAGCTTCGTTTAGCCCCTATGGCCGGTAGTAAATTTGAAGCAGATTTGGGCAAAGGTGCGTTCTTCTTGAGTCTTGCGCGCTCACCTTCCAGCGACTACATTGCAAACAGTGCTACCTACGGCAACAAGGCAATTTTCGTATTTGACGGTGTGAAGCTCGGCCATAATTATTCCGTCAAGCCTGTGAATTACTGGCACAACAACGAATATAATAAAACTGATGAAATGGAAGATCGGCTGTATGCCAACAAGCCATACATTCCATTGATGAAGTACCTGAAAGAAGTGCATTTCCGGGCTGATCCAAATTGGAACGGTAGCGATACTCTGGATATCATCTTGAAGTGTAAGATGAATAAGATTCCTGTGTATCAGTACTCCACGTGGGAAGACTTGCTTGCGTTAAAGAAAAAGGCCGCTGTTCCTTTTACTGCCACAAAGAGCCGCAGTAAATTTGGTAGCGGATATGAGGATTACGAATCACAAGTTTTATGGAATGCGATTCGTCGTGATTTTCGTAAACATCCTGTGCTTGAGAACGGTAAGCCTTCGCGGTATGCAACACTGTTGGAAGGTGTGACAATTAAGCGCCATGCACAGGCAGCACGTACCTTGGTTGACAAATTACGTTACGGTTTGACTACCAACGATATTGAAGCTGCCATTGCACGCCGCGATACGGAACGCTCAGAAAAATATGCCAACAAAATCAATGCCTACATGCGTAAACATAAACTTACCGCCGCTGACTTAGTGCAGCAACTCATGGAGAAGTGGAAGTGAAAATGCTAGTGGCTCTTGCCTCGGTTCGTTGGCGTCGACCATCACCGTCGCAACTAAAGCAAGAATATGAAGTTGAGTATAAAATGAAGAAATTGGATCGTGTGTATAACGATCCGTTCCCTACGCTGCTTGAGTTTATCAATGCAGTAAATGAGGCAAAAGTCCACGTTATTGACGAACACGAAGACAAGCGCATTCTAAACCGTAGCCGTTGTACAACAATGGAACAGTTGCGCAGTCTAGTGTCTACCTACAGATCGTGGCCTGAATTTCGTAATGATCAAACTCTGCAATCTATCGTAGATGGTTTTGAACGAAACGGCACCATGGATATGCCAATTGTGCTGGAAGCTAACGGGCAGCGTCGCATTTTAAGCGGCAACACGCGCATGGACATTGCCTTTATGCACGATGAATATCCTCATGTTCTAATCATCAAAATCTGAGGCTACCATGAAAATCGAAATTGCTCTCGCCTCAAATTTCAAAACACGTCACGACAACCTTTTAGGTAATATAATTGAAAGTGATCATGGGCATGTAGCTGTTTTAACGGGCGGTCAGTTTAGCCCTACTAAGCACAGCATTACGGAATTTATCGTAAGTGAAGAGCATCGCGGTAGTGGCCACGGAACAGCTCTAATCCGTGAGGTAATTCAGCGATATAAAGCTGATATTGGTGCTCAAGTCTCCAGCATGCCCAGCCTAGTGGTTATGTACAAGCTAGGTTTTAGACCAGCTCTCAAAATGACTGCATCGTTAGAAGAAACAAAGAGTCTTTTCAAGGAAGAATGGGGCAGCCTTCTACTTGTATATAAACCGGCACGGGATTTTTGACCATGGAATTTGAAATAGCTTTGAGTAGCGCCGACGCTTCTGTGTACCACGGAACTGAAATAAACGCTCTACTTGCCATACTGAGTACAGATAAATTTTACCTATCACAGGTGGCCGGGAAAGAAGCGGAAGAGCGTTTTTCTAAACACCCGTTCTTCCTTAGCGTACGTCGGAATAAATTTAACCCGCATCATTACTACAGCGTCACCATCGAATTTGACGCTTCAAAGCTAAATTCACGTATGAAGCGTGAAGCTGTCAATTACTGGGGCCACGAAGCTAAACACAAACATTTTGAACAGGAAGATCGTTACTACAGCGCCAAGCCTACTATAAATGGCGTGCGAAAACTGATTAAGGCAATCTACCTTGATACCAAAAATTTACGTGCCAATCACAAGTTACGTAGTACTATAATTGGATTGATCCGCGATGGTATCAAAGTGTACGCTTTCGCAGATGCAGCCGCGTATCGACGCTTGGATAAACGCAAGGCATTAAAGCTGTCTGAAATTACGTACGGCGCTAAACCTGTTTCTGTGTTTCGCGAATTAAGCGAAGATGATCTAGAATTACAGAAGTTCAAAGGTATGCGGGCGGTACGTGATAAGTACTCGGATGCTAAATTTGTCGTCGATACTCTGTACAGCGGTGTCGCACCTAAGCGAAAAGAATACGAATATATTCGAGATTCTTTGGGGTATCGCATGTATGAGATCGACATGCCGCACCAATTTAAAAACATACTCCACAATGCAAGTCACGGCACACCCGCAGAACGAAAAATGGCTGCGCGTATTCAAGACTACATGACAAAGCACAATCTTACACCGGCAGCTACCGCAGAAACTGTCCGTAAGATAATTCGAGAAACAGATAATCATGGGACGGAGACTTAATGAAACACGACATTCCGGCCTTAATAGTGAAGGCTATTGCCAAACAACGGCTGCGCATCCGCGATTTACGCGCCAAGCAAGACCCCGAATCTATGAACGCGCTAGCCACAACAACCTCAAATCTGGCGCTTCTTGAAAGCATTAAAGATGCATTCGATGGCAACGTAACAGCCTTGCGAGATTACACATGAAAACCACTGTTGAACTTGCGACCGCAGCTTCGATTAAAGTCGAACACGCGAAAACAACGCACGAATTAGTAGGTAAGGCTCTTAAGCACCAGATGGAAGCGCGTTCGGGTATGAGCCACAATTCCGATAACCCGCAAGTTAAAGGAATTATTGCCCGACTGGATGCTTACATTGACGTGCTTGAAGCTGTACAAAAATCACTCGAAGGCAAGCACGCTTATCTGCGTATATATAGCCACGAATAGGAGAAATTTATGGCTACCTCCAAGAAACACTGGTTCCATAATAAATCGCCCGCTGCCCAACGTGCCTATATCAAAAAACACCCCAACAGTGTATTCGCGAAAAAGGTGCGTCCAGTATCTCAGGACGATATTGAGGCTAACATACATTATGGAGAACGAAGTGCCCATTACTCCAAGAAAGCGCGTCGCGTACAGCGCCTAATTGACAGTTACATTAAACGTGGGGAGAAGGTGCCCGAACGACTTAAACAGGAACTGCGTGTAACTAAACGCGGGGCCGCTATATTTGCCAAAAGTCAAAAACAGCACAACAAGCACGTACTTGGTGCATAGGAGAGCCGTATGAACACTAGCAAACGTAAACCAAAAACACTGACAAAGCACTGGTTTCATAGTAAGTCACCTGCTGCAAAGAAGGCTTATTTAAAAGCAAACCCAAATAGTAAATACAACCCAAAGCACAAAGGTACGGTGGCTTCTATGGAAAAAGAGCGTACCAACGCTTTACGTGCGCATGGGAAAGCCTTGGCAAAACATCGAGAACATCATGCGGAAGTAGTGAAGTCTCACAAGAACTTGGAAAAACATGCTCTGGCCTACGAAAACGCACACCACCACACGTCTAACGCGACTCCTGCCCAACGGCGTACAGCAACCGCAAACTTAAAGAAAGCTGCCGGGCACGCACACAAAGTTTTCAATAAAGCGAAGAAGAGTTATACAGCACTTCAAACACATGCAAGGGTAGCAGGCAAAAAGGTTCACAATACGCATGCTCGTAAAATGGGTCAGTTTGCACGCGACGTGGCTTATACTCATAAAGACCTGTTAGGAAAAAACCACTCTATCACTAAGGAAGACAAGCATGTTCCGTTGAAGATGAAACACCGCATTTGACAACATCTTATGTGGGTGATGTTTGCATCTGACGAAAATCAAGTGGCAGTTGGTTAAAGGGGCTTCGGCCCCTTTTCTTTTGCCTGAAATACGAGTTTCCGCTAATTTTAACTTAAGAAGCCTAAAGGTGGTTTTATGAAAGTCAAAATTACAAAGATGGGAAGTAAAGATAGGTGGGATCAGTTACCATATATAACCTTTGATAATGCAGCCCCTCCCAAAGCTTTAAAGGCCAAGGGCAAAGGTAAATCAAAGCCCACTAAATCACGATCTGTAGAAACAACGTCGCAGCCAAACATTGCAATGGAGCCACGTGCAAAATGAAAGTCAAAACGACAGGTAAAAAGAAAAAGCAGAATGGTAAGCCGTTAAATGATAAGCCCGATCCGCGCTCCGGGCATGGTGGTGTACGTCTTTCCCGATGGGAGGAAATGGGCTACACGTACCCAAAAGAAAAGCTGGGTAAACGCAAACTTAAAAACCTGATCGATGGTGGCAAAGGTGAAGGTCAAGCCGCATTGAAATACCCGGATGATTACATTGAAAAAATGCATGTATCTAAGTCCAATTGGCTGAGCCGTATGGAGCGGGGACGCGAACGATGAAAATGCAAATTGCCTTGGCTAGTAGTGAGGTTTACTATCATGGCACCAAGAAAAAGTTTTCAAAGTTTTCTGAGTATCGCCCGGCTTTCTTTACCAAGAATTTAGCTTATGCTCAAGAATATGGCCCCCTAATTTTGGCTGCCAAGTTAAACATGCATAAGGTGTTTGATACATACCGTGATAAACGGGCTGTTCAAATTTATAACGAGTATTTTCTGTCTAGTGGCCTTGCTCGCCCTGAAGCTAAACTAATTAAGCTTGGGCATCATGTCAGTATGAATGATGCTGACGAGTTATGGGCATATCTTGCAGTACCTGAATACCCGGCACCTCACTATGATGGTCTTATTGTAAGTGAGCAGGGAGTTAGCTCCCTTCATGAAAAATTTAAGGGTGCCGATCTAGCCTACGTACCTATGAGCGTAGACCAAATTCAATTGGTGAAGATATGAAAATGCAAATCGCACTGGCGTCAGGTAACATTACAGACTCAAAAGAATTTAAACAGTGGTTCAAAAACAGCGCGTGTGTAAAAGCAGGGAAACCGCGCGTTCTTTACCACTCGACAGCGGCAAAGTTTGAAGAGTTTAGTCACGTGTACACGTCTGGGCAGATGGGCTTTCATCTAGGCACCGCAGCTCAAGCAAAATATATCAGTGCTAAAATTCGAAACAACGGCAAGCGTAGTCGTCTGCTGAAGGTGTATGCCTCTATTCAAAATCCGATTCGACTAGAAGACTTAGGCGGGTGGCAAGGCTACGCCGTGCAGGACATGGTAAACAAAGCCGCAGGTTTAAAGCTTTTAGGCTCAGGCAGGGATAGTGAACTTCGACGTGCTCTGATAAAAGCTGGCTATGATGGAGTTGTCTACGAAAATAGATTTGAAGGAAAGGGCGATTCTTTCATTGCTTTTTACCCGAACCAAATCAAGCTTGTAGACAACACTACGTTTAATACAAATTCGAACATTTTGAGTGAGTAACTATGAAAACGCACATTGCCTTGGCTGCCGTGGCTTTACGCACAGCGATCAAGTACAGCAGGGATTGGAATAAGAATAGCCCTACCGTACAACTGCTTCAATCGCTGATGCCTAATATTCCGCACCAGAAAAAAGGATATCGGCTATATGTTCCAATAGGCAACCGTGAAGTTCGACATTATCAAATCCCACCGGCGGTTTACTTTGCGGTAAACAAGGCCGGTTTTGTCGTTACTGATTACTTGGCCAAGAAGTGTGTCAAGAAGAGTGATGTACAGCAGAAAAATGTCTTTAATATCGGCAAGGTAATTGCTAAAGACGAACACGCCAAGGCAATTTTTGATAACGACCCGCAATTGCAAAATAGCAGTACCAAAGCTTTCGATTTAGTACTTAGCTGCCACCCGTACGACGTTATCGGCATGAGTACTGGACGATCCTGGGATATGCAAAGTTGCATGCGCTTGGATGATGGCCGTTCTAATATTGGCGACTCCGGTATGCATGCACGTATTCTGAAAAATGATGTAGCAGAAGGTACTATTGTTGCGTATGCAATTAACCGCAACGACCCAAACATCGCGAACCCGCTTTGCCGTTGTCTAATCAAGCCGTTTTTAAGTGCGGATACTACTGATATTTTGTGGCGGCGTGAGACTAAAATTTACGGCAACAACGTACCCGGCTTCAGTTCAACGCTGAATCGAATGCTGCGCAAAATGAATGAAAAGGTTGCACATGGCACTTACACAAAAGCCCTTGGCCTATACAACGACGGCGTAGGTGACACGTATCGCTATGAAGGTGTACACGAACTGTCTATTAAATCTGAAGATATTTTAGACGCTGACGAACACCTATGGCAGTCTTTAGAAAAAGCGTCTGATGAAAAATTGACGGACTTCTTCAATACCTTAGCAGAAGTGAACACTCTTGTACCTGACACTGTATGGGAACGCCTGCACAAATTTATTGAAGACAACCCGAAAGCTAGAGATATTGCAAGTAAATACGCATTACGCAATCTTGCACGTTATGCTAAGCCAATGGAAGTCGATTTTGATTCCATAGAAAATCCAACTGTCTGGATGCTGGAGCACCACGTCGATCTTATCTTTGCCGTAAACAACCACGATCCGAAAGCCAGTGCATTTTTGTGGAAGCATTTTCCAGAAGCGTATCGTGATACAAAACATGCCCTTTATATGGGTAAACTGCGACCGCCTACCAATGAAGAAATGGTTGCGTTTCCTGAAACAGCAGAATTGATTGTAAATGCTGCCCGCGTTCTACAGCATATGCGTATTTATGAACTGTCCTTCGAGCACTTTGTTCGTGAGACGCTGCATAACGCGGATGGTTTAAATATTGCCGAGCATTTGGCAGGTACGGTGCGTGAAGGTTTGGCTGGGGTATTCCGTAGCATGGCTGATAAGCTGGCTGTATGCACTGCTATTGAATTCCCAACGTTTTATTTTGTCCTGCGTAACGTACGCGAAACACTTACACGGCCTGCCTTGAAAGCCCTACAACGTGCCAAAGCAAACCGTTTCTTGGAAGGTGCTTACGTAAAATATGTAGAAGAGCTAGTTAAATATTGGCACGAACGTGAATTCCACTTCGATAAGTCGGTAGTCCGTTCTTGCTTGGATTATTTTGAAAGCGATCCTGACGACACGCCTTCCATCGTACTAGACAACCCACAGTTCCTTGCAGAATATTCTATGAAATTGCTCATGCACACCACTAGGTTTGAGACAACTTTCATGTTTGAAACCGCACAGAAAATGATTGAATATGACGGGGAACCTCTCAAATTCCGTACACCAGAAGCTATGCAGTATTGCAACACGGCTGCGTCTATCGCGGAAGTACTAGGCAAAGAAATTAAATTTGAGTACACATACAAGCCCAAAGGATTGGATTTGTTAGATGGCAACGAAATGATGATTTATGGTCTGGTGCATAGATGGCCCAGCATCGATTTGTTCGCATTAGGATTGGGTAAATTTGTGTTTGATTTCTGGCCTACTCGGAAGAGCCTTGAAAATATCGGAAGCTTTAAGTTTACAGGCCTACAGGATGCTTACACGCCGTATACGAATTTGCTGAACCGATTGGTAAACGAGCTTCCTTATACCATTGATAAGGAAGATAAAGCGAGGGCTCTTGAACAGACCATGTTGGTTAAAGCTGCCCGCCACGCACTGCCTTTAATGCGCAAGAATATTGAGGAAGGATTTCAAAATTCTGAGGAAGAGCTTAAGGAATTTAACCAACGGTTTGGGTCTAACGGCCAAGTGAGTTATGCCAAGTATAAAGGGCTCCTGCTATCTAGCATATATAAAGCACAGGATGCAATTGAGGAACTAACATGAAAATGGAACTGGCGTTAGCGGCAGTCCCGCTGCGTGACGTACGGCCTTATATGAAAGGCTGGAATCGCAATAATAAGACTGTCAAGTTGCTGCGTAAATTTATGCCACGGTACAACAAGAAAGGGTATCGTGCGTATTTCAGTTTAGACAAAGCAGCAGCCGTAGAGCCAAAGCAGCGAATTTCTCCGCCGATGGCTCTAATTGCTGCAATGCAAACTTTGGGTTATGGGATTACTGACTACCTGGCAAACCGTTGCATAAAGGTAAGTGATCCAACTAGCAAAAACGAATTCAAAATAACTAGCGTTATCGCTAAGGCCAAATCCCTTAACGAAACACAACGCCAGTTTTATCTGAATTTGATTAACAACGATGAACGCAGGCAAGCCCAAAAACAAGGCAAGCGCATGTTGGTAGTTAGCTGCCACCCTTACGACATTATTGGAATGTCTACTGGGCGCGGCTGGACTTCGTGCATGAATATACACGATGGTTCCAATAGCCACTATGTAGCACGCGATCTGGCATTTGGCGTTATGGTGGTTTACGCAATTGATGCTGATGACCCCAATATTCAGCATCCAATTTGCCGCTGCTTAATCAAGCCGTTCAAATCAAAAAGTGGCAATATTCTTTATCACCGTGAAACGCGCGTATACGGGACAAAAGTTCCTGGGTTTGATACAGTACTAGACAAATTCTTGCGGGTTTTGAACAAGAAAGCTCCGCCGGACTATTACGAACAGATTGAGCATTTGTACAAGGATGGGGCCGATACTTCTGTTGCACACAAGTCACATGCAATTCCAAAAGAAGTCGACCCGTATGTACCAAAGCCAGCTCCTAAAATACCAGATTGGTTTGGGCCGGATGCTGTAGGTCAGTTTCTAGAAGAGACGAACGTATGGTTTGATAATGGCGAACAGTCGCCCGACTTCAAATATGTAGGTAAAACACAGAAAGAAAAGGACTTCCTATCCTTAATCCTTTTTTGTGCAGTTAATGCACGTGCACGTGTCAAGACTTCACGTATCTCTGGCTATCGGTTGAATTATGAAGAATTCGATAAGCTGATGCAGAAATACAACGTCAAGCATGCGTGGCATGGTGGATCATTCAGTGTTGGCGACACCCGCTACGGCTTTATCTTTGCACCTAATACACTCAAGAAATATCCGTTCCTTGTTCATTATATAAGTCCGGCGCACGTTACCGCAGACCATATTTCAAATATCGTCGACGATTATATGGACGTTGATACTTTTACGTCTGGTGCCGAGCTGCGTAATTACTTGGATACCGTGCTAGGTTCATGTACGAATGAAGTTGATCACATAAAAGTTCTTATCGGTGATCGTGAGCCGATGATTGAGCGTGAAATAAACCGTATCGAAATGGAAAAACCGCGCCTCGATGCAGACGCAATCGAAAATGAATTTGATACGTACCACCCAGGTGCAGTTGAAGCGCTTCTAGAAGTCGATCCCGAAGATCAAGAAATTGATATGGCGAACGTTCAGCGGGAAGCTGCCGATAACGTAGATTCACGTATCGAGGTGTATAAGGATTACGCCGGCACATTGGCCGATACATTGGGTGAGATTTGTGAAGCCATTGAAGATGAAATGGCTCATGCTGAGGATCAACAAAAGGAATTAGACAAAGACGATCCTGAATATGATGAATTGTATGGCGCATACCAAGAGGTTTGGGACATATTGGATGATTTCAAATCTGAATTTAGAATAGTCTATGACGATGCAAGTGAGGCAGCGTCCGACAAATACTGAAGGTGGAAGAACTAATGGCTAAACCAAAAACTACTGGCCTTACACGCGCTAAGCGTTTGGGCCTTTCGCACGTTGGGTTCGGTCGATTCGGTAAGAATGGCAAAGCTACCCATAAGCTTGTTAATGGGCAATTGGTAAAACTTTCTAAGAACCAAACCAATTCACCAAAGAATAATGTACATGTGCGTAAGAAAGCGATTCTACGTGCGCAACAGCAGAAGGTGAAAGCTTTAGAAAGCCTCATGCTGGTTCAGAAGTCTATTAAAAAACACTTGGCGAAAAAACCCAGAAAGCCTGAGCGTATTAAAGAATGGCATGCAATGACGGCCAGATACAAAGCACGTTTTAAACGATATAAGGCAAACGTTGCTTTGATTGAAGCTCGCCTTAAGAAGTTAACCAATACTGGTTCAATGCAATGATTGCCCTTCCTGGCTCATTAGCTTGTCATATTTTTGAAACTTCTAATTTAAGCCCATAGGAGGTTTCAAATATGAAACTTTTAATTGCATTAGCTTCAGCCCCGTTAACGGAGTTACATAGGCCGCAAACGAATGATATAAAATACTTATCTCATGAATTGAGCATTCTTCCTGAGATAAGTAAAGGTCACGTGGGGTTTGAAGTTGATTTTGGTCATGTGGATGAAAATAAGCCCCATGATAGCGCAACAGTTAAGTTACGTTCTGCTGTAGGAACTGCGCAATTAACCTTCTTTATGCAAGGTTCCAGTTGGGTTTATTCAGGCCATTTAGAAATAAACGGTGAATATGACCAATATGCAGGACAAACATCGCATATTAATGTTAAAACAATTGCTCGGAAGGTTCGGGCATTAGCAATGAGACTCGCTTAAAATTTGCAAGTGTTAATTTTATAGTGAGAGGTAAAACTCTTGGATAATAGGAGCGAATACACATGAAAACGCAACTGCGTGGCATTGTGGTAGCTGCCGATTCCCAAGAACAAGCGCTCGATCATTTCCGCGCCGTAGCGTCTGGTTCCAATGTACAGATGCTTAAAAGCCAAGATGAATCTTTTTGTATTGCGGTGCCGCATGTGCACGGTATGCAACTAATGAATCCGGCAGATGGCAAAGAAATGGTTGTGATGGCAAAAGAAGAGGCAGAGCAAATTCCGTTTACGGCAGTTGCTTCTGATCACGTCGATGCCATATATCTCGTTTGTTCTACTGGGTGTGGTTCTCACATTATTTCCGATAATGAAGAACTATTGGCGCGCTGCCCCGCCTGCGCTTCGAATTTACACTCAAAGCCGGAACCCGATATGAAAAAGGAAATCTTCTTGGCGTTTGCTTCCTCGCAAGAGGAAATGGTCGAACAATACCGCAAATTGCTGCGCGGTGAAATCCCAGCATTCGCAACCGTTTGTGATGATGGTGAAGATGGTGGCGTCACCGTTATTTCCAACCAACCGCTGAAATTCGACGTTTATCGTGCACTTGCTGCTAACGATTCCGCCGAAAACTATATGAGCGAAGCACTGACCGCCGTTGCGTCGGCTGAAAATGTTAGCGCCCATTACTTCACCACCGCTTCTGCTGAAAATCAAGTGCACGTTATGTGCAGTGACGAAAGTCCTCTGTTCTGCCCCGAAACTGCTAGTGGTTTGATCGAACCTGAAGTTGCTACCGCATCTGACGACGAAGAAGACTACGAAGAGGAAGAGGAAGAGGAA
>ERZ1029870.11-NODE-11-length-36731-cov-5.216627_pt1 | contig 36731 bp, 38 predicted proteins | sample MGYA00519236_ERZ1029870 | MGnify/ENA primary metagenome ERZ1029870 (study PRJEB33666, sample SAMEA4610924) | skin metagenome | biome: Human-associated habitat; feature: Malodor aspect; material: skin | place: Philippines | collected 2015-08 ... | reverse complement strand
AAGGGATCAACCCAATGAAGGTCTGATATGCCTGTTCTCTCATACCAGCTTTGTTCTGGAAGTCCTGTTTTGATAAAAGTCGACGCGGTGGGTGATGTTTCCAAGGACGTTGTTTCGCGCGTCTCCGGTCTACTGCTAAGCGTGGCTATGCGATACCCGCAACTAACCAACGTACAGTTGTGTGCAGTCATAGAGGCTTTATTTTATAAACGCCATCATGTGTGCGTCAGCCTTACGTTTGAAGTAGTTGAAACCACCATATCGTTTATCGTTCAGGCAAGTGATCACTTTCCAAGTGTTGCGAGGATTCAATGAGCTATAAGTTAAAAGAAGGTAATCTCAAATTCCGCGCTAGTGGCAAAGATATTTTGAGCGCGTTGCAGAAAATCAACGCTGTCACTACGTATGTAAAATCGGAGGACTCAAAATTCATTCTGTGTTCCGATGGCAAGCGATGCTTTGTGTTAGGTACGTCCACCGACGCCACCGCACTAATTGAAGTTGACGCCACCGTAGAAAGTGCAGGACTTGCGCGCATCGATTACACAACGTTCACCGGTCTAATCAAAGGCCGGCAAGATTTGAATTTTGAGCAACTTGAAGGCAAGCTGCACTTTTCTGAAGTTAAAGGTCGCTTCAAAGCTCACCTTAATACGATGTTGTTTGATGCAGACGACATTCATATGGTGCAGACTTTTATTACACCACCACAAACAAAGAGCCTGGATAAAGCTACGGTCGAAGCAATTTTCTCGGCTGTTTCTGATGTTGCTTTGACAGACTTTTATACGAATACAGAATTGCCTGTGCTGTTCGACATTCGTGAAAAGGTCATGTACACGTATTGCTTTGACCAGTACCACATTGCGTACAGAAAAGCAAAAGGTACAGGTGTTAAACTCAAGCTTGCCATGACTGCAAAGGCGTTCACGGTAATTAAGAAATTTGCTGATTCCGAAATGACCTTTGACAAAGCAGACGGACGCTTGGTTGTAGGCGGAACCGGTTTTGTTATTTCTATTCCTGAAACCCAGGTAGAAGAAGACTACTACAACATGGTGCCGATTTATATTTCGGCGCTCGATGAATCTGAACCTATTGCTGAAATCACCTTCGAGAAAGGTGCTGCGAAAACCATCGACAATATGTACGCACTAACAGACAAAGATACCAAGATGCATATTCATCTTGATAAAATCGTCAAGCTGTCGGTGACTACTGCTGGTGGTCATGTGTCTGATGAATTCAAGACCAACCTGTTAGGAAAGCCGGTAAAAATGAGTGTCGATCCACGCATTTTTATGGACTTGTTTAGGAAGGGTGGCGAAACCTGCCCACTTAGCGCGTATGACATTAAAGGGGCTGCATCCGCGTTTGTCATGCAGATTAAGAACACAAATTTCCGCCTTACTTTGATTGGCACGTATGACGGACGGGGTGATAAATGAAGGTAAGCCCCATCTTTTCATTGGCCGACAAATTCATGCATACGGTCACACGCGTCAACACGTTTGAGGATATGGGGGCGTCACACGACGCACAGCACGTCGGATTGTTTTTTAGAAAACTTGTATGCTCCGAGCTTTCTATTGACTACAAGAACCCTTTCATCCTAAACCGCTATTGCAAGCTTTATAACTTTGTCAACTGTAGGGGAAGTATTTACGGGCATTTGTTTGCAATTACAGACCCGTCGAAGCTTTCTCTGTGGGATAACAAGCTGATCATCAAGTGTAACAAAATGGAGCGCTTGGACTACACACAAATCCCAATCAATAGTGACAAGCAAGCATTCTTGGTTTTTAAAACCAGTACGGGTACAGTACTAGCAATTACTGGGTACAAAGAATCCCCTTATCTTGTCGTGGAGCCTGATTCATGAGTGAGCAGCTAGACGCACTCAAACGCGTATTGCAAAAAGACCAAAAGCTTTTGAATTTCAAAAGAGCATTTGAAGGCAATCCCGCGTTTTCAATGAACTTCGTGGACTTGCACGAAGAACTGGATACGCTACATTCGACACGTAGCGTTCGTACCCTCCGCCGGAAAAAAGGGTCGGACTTTGCAGAAGAAGTTTTGGATTCCATGCTGCAAGATCAGGCCACACGTTCGCGCTGTGCTGAAATTCTAGGAGCATGCGTTAAAGTACGAGGCAGTATATCCGAAACCCTGGACAATCTCAGGGATTATCTTATTGTCACGTACAGCTCAAAATTGAAATTGATTGGCGGCACGCAAGCAGAAAGAAAAGCCTTCGTAGAATCTGTAATGCGGCGGTTCTACAAGTTCTTGACTGAAGTAGCACAGCTTGAGGAACACTGTAAAGTAATCATTACTGATATCGACAAAGCTGGCTTTACGTATACGAATATCGTGGAGACGGTGAAAATTCTAAGCGCACCCGAGAGGGTAAGGCTATGACGATCCGAGTTAATCCTGCAAATTTGATTGAGGTATCTCCCGGCGAGCATGTTCCTGATCCGTCAGGGCACTTTAATTATTTAGTGGTCGATGGTGGGCGTAAGGTTCCTGCGAACTACGTCCCCGATCCAGAGCTTTCCAAAGCACCAGAGTATTTAGAATATGGCGTGCTAGGCGACCCCTTTATACACAGGATTCTTCGATGAAAGGCGATGAAAATTTCAAACCTAGTAGTGGCGTTCAAATGCATATGGCTATGCATGAATGTAGTTCCGGTGATGGCCTGACTCCAGATGATTTATTGGAAATGGCTTACAATCTGATTTCTCAAGCCGCTACTCTAGTTGAGGACGGCCAGCTTCTAGAAAAACCGCAATTAATAAATATGCTGACGGACGAAGTTCTGCGTACCAAACAGTATGATCTTGCACTTCTGCTAAAGGGCGCAGACTTTGAAGAGATTGGGGAAATACACGGTAGGTATTTGTAATGTACATTCTCCTAATGCTGCGATCAGACCGTAACCACATATCCACGTTCAAAACGCAGCATGAATTCTACGAAGCCAAGCTTGATCTAGATTTCAAGACTGCACACTATATAGACAACGTTCTTTCGCTTATTCATCATCCTCTTCGGCTAGTCGAGTTCAAAGACTTTGATTTTGTTGCTGGTGTGTGGCCTGAACAACTACGCGGTAGCACCGAAATAACACACCTGTATACAGACATTGCTGAGGATCAGGTATGGTTTTATCACAATGTTCCAGACTACTCTTATCTAAATTTCACTACTATACCTGAAGCCTTGCGCGTGGGTGGAAGTGAATTGAGTGAATTAAAGCGTGTGCCTGAATCTGAAGTCTTTAAGCCAGATAGGCAATTTCATTATCCTGAAAAATAAGGCAACCAATGGACAAGATTGTACTTGCGGATAAGCTTTACATACCGACAGAATACGTAAGTCCAAAAAAAGTCCAGAAGCGTTACGTAAAATCGTACTTCTCTGACTATGGGTGCCGTGGCTGTGAGCATAAACCCAATCGTCCTACGAATAGCTGCGTGGGCTGCGACAACTACGGCGGTACGTTTGATTTCACGAAGAAACGAATTGTAGGAAATGTTGAGTATATTGGTTTGCCGCTCGGCGACCGTACCAACATGCAAGAGTATTTCAATATCGACTTCAGCGAATTTAAAGTTGAGGATCGTCGATGCAAGAACAAATTCGATTACAAGATCAAAATTGACCTTGGTGAAGACCGCGACTGGTTTGATTACCAAGACAAAACCGTCGAGGCGATGAAGAAAGCCAAGCACGGAATTTTTGTGCTGCCGCCGCGTTCAGGTAAGTCTCTCACCATGCTGCGCATTTTGATTGAACTTGGCTATAAGGCGATTATCATTGCCGACCAGTTCGACTTCTTGGATCAATTCATTGGCGATATTGAAGAATCTACGAACCTGCCAGCACTACAAGAGAAAACCGGTAAAAAGCTCTACGGATTTATCGATAAAATTTCTGACCTGAAGCACATTCAAATCGGCATTTCTACTTGGCAATCTTTCATTTCCGAGAAAGGCAAAAAGCTCTTCAAGGAAGTTAATCGCACGTTTGGTGCTGTAGGTATTGACGAAGTACAAGCATCATCAAGCCCTGTTTACAATGATGTTATAAACAGGTTCCGGTCTTTTATAAGGATTGGCTGCACAGGCACGGAGTTCAAGAAAAATTGCTTCGCTTCCGGTACTCAAGTTGCTATGGCGGACGGCACATATAAAAACATAGAAGACATTAAGACTGGTGACTTAGTTTTGTCCTTTGACCACGCTAGCGGCAGACTCAGGCACAATCCCGTGACAGAAACACACACACAGATTTCTCAAACGGTTAAAATCATTCATGATCGAGGTGTGATTGAATGCACACCGGATCACAAGTTTTGGGTGGAGTCAGAAGGGCGTTACGTTATGGCAAAAGACCTTACCGGGTTGGAATTGAGTAGCCGCTACTTTGAAGATGCTGAATGATTTTTGTTGCGGACAAACTTCTCCAATTTTTTGGCATACTTATTCGCGCTTCTCCTTGCATGAGCATTAGTACAAACTTAAACCCTTCCTTTTCTACAGCATTGGCTTTGGCCTTGAGGGTATCTAGGGAAGGGTTATCGTAGAACTTTGATGGTTTGTGTAATCCCGCAGTTAGTGTTGATTTTACTTCTACAATTGTAGGTAAGCTTCCGTTTATAAGTATATCAGGGTAGTATTTTTTGTCCTTACCTTTAATGGTGTAGCTGAAGTGAGGTATAAGTTTCCTTTCCACACAAATCCTATCCTCTGTTATGCTTGTATTGTTCATAATCCAGCGTATAGCCTGTGGCTCGTACCCCTGCACGGTAAACATTTGTCCGTTTAATACTACAGTATACCGAGATTTGTGGTTTGTTATATCACGCCCTGCGTATGTGCAGTGCTTGCAACCTGAGCCTCCAGCCACTAGCCGAATTTTGGTGTTCCAAAAATGCCCGCACGTGGTACATTCAAAATCACCCACTACCCCATCAGTGCTGTGTACAAGAATTTTTCTATCGTGTACGTAGTCAACTGCGGCTAGTAGTTTTGATAATGGGATACGACTGCGCATACCTGTGTCTTTCGCCGCACATGTTGCACACCCATATTTCATCTTGTAATTCATTAGTACGTTGGCTGTCTGACTCCACTCACTGTCACAACACAGGCAGCTAAGTTTTATCCTATGCTCTTTAGACGCTATGTAATCTTCCAACGTAGAGACAATTTTCAGATTCGGAAACTCTTTACTTAACCGAAGTTTGACCCTTTCGTAGGAGGCATTTCTGTGACTTTTGCTTATACCAATCTTAGCCTTTTGCGCTCCACACTCTGGGCATCCCTGTCCTCTGTTAATTAAACGCTTTGGTGTAGTAGTAAAATGTAAAGCATGTATATTACATCTAACTTCTATGTCTGCGTTTGCTCTGGTGTATGCAGACATAAGACTTAAATTCTTGTGTAGCGCATAAAACTTTTCTTCAAATATACGATTGCGTTTTGCTTCTGTCGCTTTAGATATGGCCATCACGCATCCTCCAATTGGTACACCTAACATGAAATTAGCTACCTCAAAAGTCCAGGCTGTTATAAGTACCGATTCAGAAGTACCTGTCCACGATCTGACTGTGCTGTATGACCATAATTACATGGTTACAAAAGACAACATACACGTGCACAATTGTAAGCACTACAACTATTTCATGGTTGTAGGGGAAGTCAAATCCAAGATTATCCGTGCCCAACTTAAAGCAAAGATGATCATCATCGACACCAAGGTGCGCAACAAATCTGCATATGCAGGCAAGCCTGGGTTTGTTAAGCTTGGCAAGATGCTGGCGGCACATAAAAAGCGCAATGAACTGATTGTAGAGTACGCAGTAAAAGATATTGAAGCTGGGCACAGTATCGTAATTCCTGTGCATTTCAAAGAACACGTCCAACTTCTTGTAAAAATGATCAACGAAGCCGTAGGCTATGAAGTGGCTGTGCCATTTATTGGTGGCGGTGGGGCGGCAAATAAACGGTATCGCAAGCAGGTAAAACAGTTAGCTACCGAAAGGAAAATTCTTGTCATCGTGGGCATCCGTAGTCTTTTGCAGCGTGGTATCAACATCAAGCCGTGGTCTGCACTTTATTATGTGATGCCGATGAACAATGAGCCAAACTGGAAGCAAGAATCTTCGCGTATCTTGACGCCTATGAAAAATAAGCGGCAACCGATCATACGCTTCTTTGCGGATAGTAAGTGTAACGCATCACTGAAATACCTCAACAACACGTGGAACCAAGCCATAAAATTCGCACATGAACCAACGGCTGTTGCAAAGGAACGTTTTCGTGAAATCATGAAGCATTTGCAGCGTGATATATCCGATGAAGTTTATGACGAAGATAGCACTACAGCGGTCAGAATCATTAAACCGAGCGGCGGGTTGTTTGGTGGAATCTCACGATAACTGTAAAGGTAAACAATGAGACTTAGCTACTCGGAAATGTTTCCAATCAAAACACCTTTCGTTACTTTATATTTGTATCTGTTTTGGGATTAGCCGTGCATCCTACAGTCCTTCAATCAGCCCCAGTACTGAATTTTAAATTCAGTAGCGAGCGCATTAAACTCTTGCGCACACAAGGTGTAGATTCGTCCGTATTTCAGACACTACGCCGCCCTTTTTTATTAGATGACGCACTGGAGTCCATTACCCCACACATACCGAAATGGTTGCCTGAAGATTTTAGTATTCCAAAAACATCTGTGCGTAGGCAAATTCAGGCCTGCTACAAAATGATGGCCAATCCAATGTACGGGTCGCCTATCATTTGCATTGGTTCGATGGTTACTGATGAACGGGCCAAGTTTCTGGCAATGACTTTTATGGATATTGCAATTTCCCAAATGAAACAGGGTGCACAGAAAGGCAAACGTTTACCCTTATGGCATCGCATTCTTGGCAATTATCAAGATACTCTACGTGACGCCAAAGAGCCGCTGCGTTACGGTATGCTTGTTCTGACAAATGTTGCTCCTGATAGCACACAAGTAAAGCTTGAGAAACTGCGCGATATTCTGGAAATTTATGAGAACGTTCCCAGGATCGTCGTCGTTAATGGCTCTGATCCAGTATCATTCTTTGCCGAGAAAGTGCGCCTCCCGCTTGAGCGTGCATTCTTCTTGAATAACAAAGGGCGATATCAATCCAACGGGCTTTTGGATATCTAAATATGCAGTTAGAAAGAATTTTAGCTCAGCGTGAGCGTCTTAGTTTTATGCTTTCTTTGTTTGATCGTGCTTTCCGTGAGCTTAGTATGACTTGCGGCCATGAGCCAGAAGAAACAAACTACGAACCTTTATCTGATAGCAAAGAACTTGTTCCCGTAGAAGCATCGGTAACGCCCGTCGAGTACCAAGAGTTGCCAGATGATTATATTGACGCCAAAGCTTTGCGTCGTCTAATTCGTCAGTATACGCACCCTGACAAACTGGTACGCGCTTCCGCTAAAGACAAAGTAAAACTAATCAACTACTTCGCAGAATCAGAGACTGAAGACTATAAAGAATTGGTTTTCATTTTCTGTATGGTTGTAGTGATTACAAATAACCGAAATCGAATCCTGCCGTACATGCCAAAGTTAGTTGCACAGTATGAGTATGAAATTGGCTATAGGATTAATGAATTGTTAAACAAATGGTTTGCCGAAGCTGCAATTCTATTTGGACAAGGAAAGATTGCAGAAGCCGAAAAGGTATTCAAATCACACTTATATACGGATGACGATTGCTTTCAATAACCCCCTTAATTGGGGGTTTTCCCGTCTCTCTGCTAATTTAATGCCATGGGAAAGCAGCACGCTACCCAGTCCAACCATATAAAGGGTGAACCCATGGCATTTCCAAATACAAGTGCTGGTGTTTATGACAATGAACGGGATTTAAGCATTCGTGCTGGTTCCGTTACTTCCAGCTACGGTGCAATCATTTTTGAAAGCGGTCGCGGGGAAGTAGGTGTACCAACACTTATTGGCGACAAACAAGATTTACTAGATATGTTCGGCAAAAAGGACGTTACCAAATATGGTTTTGGTATGTACTGCGCCGAGCATTTCTTACAACATTCTAATCGACTTTATGGCATTCGTCTGGCTGACTCAGCTACTGCGCTTACTGCCGGTGCATATTTGAGTGTCGACGACATAAACGCGTCGAATCCAGTTTTGAAACTTGTTAACTGGGATGATGGTTCTAACAATCCAAAAGGCAAGCCCGGTAAGCCACTCGAAACTGTAGGTTTTCCAGTAGGTGCAGCAGGTTCCGGTAGCGTACCTTTTTATGTGTGCGCAATTAGTCCCGGCGAGTGGTCGAAAGAAATTTCCGTACAGATTCGCCCATCTGCTCAAGAGGGTACAGTGCCTGGGCAGTTCAGTGATGTTTATCAATTCTACGTTGATGTATTCCTGAACTACTCCAATACACAAAACGCTCCTGTAGAATCATTCCTGTGTAGCCGCAAGGTTGAACTTGACGGTGAACAGCAGCAAATGTTTTTGGAAGACCGCATTAACAACAGTTCCAAGTATATTCGCGTAAAAAACAACCCGAATTGCGGCCCTGTTCGCGTTGTACATTCTGTCATGGAAATGTTGGATGGTGGCGCTGACGGTAATCGTGTTTCTAACAACGATATTGCAAATGCTTGGGATTTGGTTGCTGACACTGAAGAGTTTGACATTCAAATTCTGATTAACGCCGGTTATACCAATCCGCAAGTGCAGCGCAAAATGGTTAGTGTTGCCCGCACACGCGGCGATGCAATGGCCATTCTTGACTTGCCGCGTGAGCACAAAGAAGGTGCACGTGCTGTTAATTACCGTCGCAACATTTTGAACGTCAGTGATAGCTACGGTGCGATGTATACACCGTTTGCAAAAATCAAAGATGACGTTAGCAACAAAGATATTTGGGTGCCGCCGTCCGGTTTGGTAGCTGCGCAATACGCTTATACCGACCGTGTTAAATCTTACTACTGGGCACCTGCTGGTTTGACCCGTGGTCAGGTTCGCGTACTTGATATCGAAATGAAATATAACAAGGGCAACCAAAACGCCCTTGATCAGGCACAGATTAACGTTATTCGTAAAATCCCTGGGCGCGGTTTCGTTATCATGGGTGCAGAGACACTGCAAACCTTTAAATCTGGTTTCAGTAACGTCAACGTGCGCCGTCTAGTTAACGGAGTTAAATCGGTTATTCGCAAAGCTGTATTGCCGTCTAACTTCAACCCCAACGATGATTACGAACGTCTGCGTTTGAAAAATATTGTTGATGGTGTAATTCGCCCAGTCCGAGCTGATCGCGGCGTGCGTGAATGGGAAACTGTTTGTGATAGTCGTAACAACACCGCAGCCGTAATTGCGAACAACGATCTTGTGCTTGATCTTATACTTGATCCATCGATTCCTGCAAAGCGTATCCACCTGGGAGCCGATATTCGTAACTTTGGTGACTCAATTAATTTTAGCGAGGGCTAATAGATGGAACGTCAACTTATGCAGATTGTAGAAAGTCTGCTTGTTGTTTCGAACGTACAAAATATGGATGCGGTGAACCCAATCGTTCACCGTCTTTCCAACAATACGATCCGCAAAGTTACGACTATTGTGGCTGCCCTGCGCGAGCCGTCGAACCTGATTCTGCCGCTGAACGTGATTTGGTTCGACTACAACCCGCAAAGTGTTTATTACAAAAAGGCACTACGTCGTGTCTCCAAGGAACCTGACACTGTTCGCGGTTACACCCACACATGGGAAGTAATCGAAACAATGCAAGAATTCAATGTCGATCAGGCTTACGATGCTGAAGATACTGAAGCCTTGAATCAACCATCCCCTATTCCGCTTGCGTCTATGCGCGAAATGGGGATTGCACGCCTTTCTGTACCGCCTCTTAATTCGACCGCACCAATTGTTGTAGGCGAAGGCGACCCGCGTTTGAGTGATGCACGTACTCCGAAATATCATACGCACGCAGAAAAACCTGCAACAATGATTCTTACACGCGGCGGTCGTACTATCCGCATTAATACTGATGTTGCACCAGTTATCGGCGCTACCATCGTGTATCAAGGTAATGATCGTGCTGTGTGGCGCCAACTGACAACTTCTGATATTCAACAGTGAGGATAGCACATGACCATTTCCGAATTTGCTGCGGAAAAGGTTGCAGTTGCTAAAGATTTCCGGGGGTTAGCGCGAGTTAACCCCGTGGAATTTCAGCTCGAATATAACGGCAAGATTTTCATTTTGCTGTGTTCCGAAATTGAGCCTGATACAGTAACTGTTCCTTTCAACGTGTTGTGGATTAACACTGATGAAAGCCACCCTGATTATTTGGTTGTCATGCGTCGCGTTGATGCTGAGCCGTATGACGATGGTGGTTATCGTGGTGCTTGGTCTATTATTTCCAGTGTAGAAGAGCTTTACACGGAAGACCAGTATTTCAAAACCGATAGCGATCCGATTGTAGGCGAAGTTGTAGAGTATCGCCCACGTTATGCTTCTGATATTCTGTTGGGTGGTTTTTATACCACACATGATCGTCAAATTGATACCGATGCTGGTGATCGTATCGTCATTGGTTCGAACGATCCGCGAATGTCTGACGCCCGCGATCCTATCGACCATAACCATGCAGATATTCCGCGTACCATGTTTGCGGCCAATGGCGCTGCAATTGTCTATATCTCCAATAATGATCCGCAAATTGGCGATATTCTGGTAGTCACGGCAGAGGATGAAGCTGGTAATTATCATGCCACATGGGTACGTCCGTCGATGGAATTCCCTTATCTCGGCCCGGTTCCTGTTTCTATTTCTGTTGTCGGCCCGATGGTTCCGGTTAAAGGTGATACTGGCCACGTTCTGCGTGCTGATGTTACCATGTCGGACAATGAAATTCTGCGAAACGTTTACGCCACATGGACAGTTGACAATACAGAAGCGGCTTCCATTGGTCTAAACACTGGCGTATTCCGCGCCAACAACGTGGAATTTGATACGCTTGTTACCGTAACCGTTAAATGGACGCACGTTGATTCCGGTGTAGAAGTAGAAACTCAGTTTGAAATTCTGATCCTTGGCGCGTCCGGTTCGGTTTCGCTGTCGTCTATTTCCATCGACGGGCCTGCAAACTTCTCGAAAAAAGCTACCGCAACTTATACTGTTGTGGCGTCCTATTCGGATGGTTCCAATGCGGTTGTAACTCCAGTTTCGTTTACTTCATCCAACGCCAACGCGGGTTCCTTTGTTAATGGCGTTTTGACTCCGCTTCCAGATCAAAGGGGTAACGTTACTACCATTCTCAGTGCTTCTTATACTGAAAATGGAATCACCCGTAATACTTCCCGAAGTATTACTGTGATTGATGCTACCGTGTACCCCAATAGCATTGAAATTTCAGGGCCAGCGCAGATCAACACAGGCGCAACTGGCCAATTCACTGCTGTAGTTGTGAACTCGGATGGTTCGAAAATTCCGTACACTGGTACGTGGAATATTACAGGTAATGCCACTGTTGATCAAAACGGTTTGGTTACAGGTTCCGTGATTACCACTCCTGGCAATAAAACTGCAACTTTAAATCTTTCCTACACGGCTGAAGGTGTGACTGTTACACGTACTCGACAAATCACAATTGTTGATACTAATGTGTGGCCTGTTTCTGGTGCAATTACAGGTTCTAGTAGTGTACAGTCTGAAGGTACTGCGCAGTACACCTACACCGTGACGTACTCTGACGGTTCGGAAAAAGTTAAAATTCCAACTTGGAGAGTTACGGGTGCAGCTACAATCAACAGTAGCGGTATTTTGACAGCAAATACAGTCACTAGCGATTCTTCTGCGACTGTGACTGCTACGTACACTGAAGCAGGAATCAACTTGAATGCTCAGCGCATTGTTGCAATTACTGCGCCGGGTGAAATTGATGTTCCGCCTGCTCGCTTGGGTGTCGCACAATTCGCAAACCGTAACTTCACTGGTGGTGTGATTGTCAGTGAAATTACGCAAGAGGAATTGGATTATGGCGTTTCTCTGACAGAAGGTCTTTTTGGTCTTGCCTATAAGTATTGGGGCGGCTTCGAAGATTTTGTAGAAAAGGAAATGACCGTTTCGTTGAACATCGATGCGGTTGATCACAATGCTACTTGGACAGGCTCTGTCGCTTCTGACTACTACGTTTACTTAATGTGGGATGCGCGTGCCGGTAACATTGAAATCAAAAACCAAATGGGCTTTATTTCCACTTGGACTGGTGTTAACCACCGGACTCCGCAACTGGGCAACGAAGAGGGCCTGCCCGGATACGATCCGAACTTGCCATCTGTACGCGAAATAATGTTCGATGACGGTGACGGTGCACGACTGTGGAAAGTTATCAAACTTGAAACAACGCCTCTCCCCGAGGTAAGCCCTGTAACGCTGATTTACACATTTAAGTACGTGTAAGTTTGTAAAGGCTGGTTTCGGCCAGCCTTTCATTTTCTGGAGAAGGAAATGGCAAATTGGCCTATACAGTTAAGAATAGTTGGCGCGGTTACGGTTGACGAAGGTACAAGTTCTCAGTATGCGGCCTTTTTAGATTTTGATGACGATACGACACAGGACGTTACGAATCTTGTCACATGGTCAACCTCTAGCCCTTTCGTTAGTATCAGCAGTACTGGATTAGCAACATTTTCAAACGTTACAGGCAATCGAAACGTCACGATAGTAGCTGCTTTGGAACATGCAGAGGCGGGCTACATGGCGTCTAGTATCGCCATTGCAATTCGTGATACCGACATTCCTTTGGTTCTCTATTCCATTACCATTGAAGGCCCTAAAAACGCCGATAAAAATTCAACTGGTACATATCAAGTTCGTGCTTTATACACGAACGGAACCAGCGCAATAATCACCCCCACTACATTTACCTCAAATAGGCCGACCTTAGCTACAATTAACGTACAGGGTCAGGCGCAATTCTTAAACGTCCGTGGTACGACTGACGTTCGCTTCACTGCTACCTACGTTTTTAACGGCGTTACGCGACAAGCCAGTATAGATATAATCATTTCCGATTCTTCAGTTTATCCAGTGTACGCCTACATTCTAGGCCCGGACGTTTTGGTTGAAGGAACGTGTGCCAACTATAAAATGTTTGTTGTATTTGAAGATGATTCTAAACAACAAGTAGTGCCAGCTTGGTTTGTAGAAGGCCCCGCATCAATCAATTGTGATGGCCGCTTGAAGGCGGATAAAGTTACAGGAGTTGAAAGCGTAGGCTTGGTGGCTTCGTATTCGTACGAAGACCTTGTGCTATCTGCTGATAAATCTATTTCTATTACTGACATTAGCATTTCTGTTGTAGGAATGACTATAGATGGCCCGGATACAATCCGCGAAGGTCTAACTACGGCGTATAGCGCCGCTTTGCATTTTAGTGACGGTTCCTCGGTTCCTATTGATGCACTTCTGAAGAGTGATTCCACTGCCGTTGTTGTTCACAGCAATACACTTACAGCACTCCCTGTAGATGACACTGAAGAAGTATTGCTTAAAGCAGATTACAAAGCGTACAGCGCCGTGAAAATGGTCAGTGTTATAAAAAGCCCAAGCCCCGTAGAAATGATTGAATTGGTGTGTGCAGACACCATTGATTCGGGCTCTGTATCGCCAATTAAAGTGCGAGCGTTGTTTGAAGACGGCACTGTGGCAATAGTAAACGCGTCACTGTCTGTAAGCCATCCAGACTGTTTTATCAAAAATGGAAATCTTTACGCCACCAGCGTAGCAGAAACTATAGGTATAGAAATAACTGCAACCTATGAAATGCATGGCACTTACACTACATCTAAGATCGTTATGCTTAAGGGACGCACGCCAGCCATTTCACGTATGTGGATTGAATTTCCAGACAAGGTTAGCACCCCTACAGCGGTTCGCTGTAAAGCTATATTTGATGACGGTGTAGTTGCTGAAGTTGACGCCTACATAGCACTTCCTTCTGGTGAACAGGTACACCTTTTCCAACCGACACAAAGAACTCTGCTGACAGCTATATACAAAAATTCTGTTGCATATAAGGAAGTTTTACCATGATGATTTCACTAGCCGCTGCACAAGCAGACTTCACAAAGTTTAATTGGTACAGCGCTAAAGCGGAATTCACTTTGAAGCTGGATGCTCAGCATCCGCTGAAAGTTGCGGTCGATGATCTTATTGGATTAAATAAAGCCACACGTGGCCCAACTGCCGGTAAGTATCAGGTTGTACTTGCTAAATACCCGCAGCTTACATTCCGTGCAATTGATCCATCCAAGATTACACAGTTCGCGGATAAGCTTAATCCTTACAAAGGAATTCCAGAAAAGCCAGCCAAAACAGGTGTGCGCCAGCAGCGGCTAGTGAAAGCTTCTATAGGCAAAGACGATAAACTCAGTGCACAGTTTTTTAAAGCACCAAGCGCTCCTAAAGAGCACAGCGGTTATGATCGAAATGACTACCAATGGCGTGAACTCGTACGTACAACTGTAATAAAAACACGGCATTTGGGGAAAGCGCGTGCTACCTTGCAAAAAGGTGAGGTTATTGGCATGCGCTATTTGCGTAAATCGCACGGCGGCTACGTCATTATGCCTAACGAAGAACGCATAATGATCGATCACGAATTGTATGAAAAACTGACCGAAGATTCTAATATTTTGCCACATGCGGATCAGCGTAAAGGATTAGTTGCATGGGACGCGCTTGCTGCCAAGTTGCCGAACGCTCGTATTCGTCCACAAAAATACAAAGTGCCTATGGTCGATAAAGAAGGTAATGCAATACCAATTAAAACCTTTGTCGAAGAAAACAAGCCGCTTGTTTCTGAATATGACTACACCGATCTAAACGATGAAGATTTTGAATTCGATGACGATGAAACTGATGAATCGGAATTCGAATTTGATAGCGAAGATACCCAAGAAACTGTAAATCATCCAGAGGACGATCACGCCCACGACGTTGCATACGACGACGAAGGCGAAGACGTAGATGACGACGAAGCAATTTATGCAAAAGAAGGTCGTATTCTTGTCTCCAAAGATAATTCTGAATGGGTGATTGTGGCTGTAGAAGAATCTGGTTTATCTGATAACCTTCTTCTTTATAGTGAAGAGCAAAACAAAGTACGCCACTATAAAGTACCGGCAGGTGAGGATTTGCGAGAACTTAAAGCAGTTACAGTTGGTGGAAAAGTCAAGCGCGCCAAGCTCGAAGAGTTGACACAACGAGCATTGGAACTCGCTCCTGAAATGGGTAAACGAATGTGAGATTCACGGTAGAGCAAAAGCGCGCCATGCGCTCTAACCCACTTGCCTTTATCAAAAAACTCAAAACCAAAGAAGAGCGCCTTGCCCTGCTTAACGAGCTGGATAAGCGCTACCATGAAGATAATAAACCTGTCGTTACTGATGAACAGTACGACATTATGGCTGACTTCCACTACGGGTCGACAAAACGTCCCGTAGGCAGCTCCAGCCGTACGAAAGCAAAAGTTAAGCTACCTGTCCCTATGGGTAGCTTGACTAAATTCAAAGTGTTACCAGAAAGCTCGCAACAAAAGTTTCTGAAGGCTTCGGTAAAATTTGTCGTTATGGACAAAGAGGATGGCATTGCCCTTCAAATTGTTTATGATGGCGGCGTTCCAGTCGGCGCATACACGCGGGGCGATTTCTCAACAGGTGTAGACGTAACCCACATTATTTCGCACCTGAAAATCCCCAAAAAGATTGCACGTACTGAACGTACCAGCATTCGTGGTGAATTGACTTGCGATAAAGCTACTTTCACTAAATTGTTCGGTAAAGATTTTGCTACCAGTCGCAATTTTGTCGGCGGTCTGCTGAATCGCAAGGAAACCAGCCAAGCATTGCGTAAGCTGAAATTCGTAGCTTATGAAATCATGGATTCGGGCATGGGAATCATCAAGCAGTTGTTGATGCTTGAGAAAATGAAATTTGACGTTGTGCATTGGACAATTCTAGAGAATCCTACCATGGTAGAACTAGAGAAGTTGCACAACGAGCGCAAAAAGAATGCACCGAACGACGTTGATGGTATTGTGGTTGCGCAGAACGTAATCTACAAAAATTCCGCCAATCCAACGCACGCGCTGGCGTTCAAGATAAATAGCTTGGAAACTGCACACAAGGTAAAAGTGCTGCGTGTGGTTTGGGAAGAATCGCGCTTAGGTCGCTTGATTCCACGAATTGAAATCAAGCCGACAATTATTGGTGGTGTGAAGGTATCTTTCTTTACCGGTCACAATTACCAATACATTCTGGATAACGACATTGGCCCAGGCACCATCGTAATGGCGGTTCGCAGCGGTGATGTTATTCCGTATATCATGAGTGTGGAAAAATCCACTAAGGCTCAGCTACCGGAAGAGGCATTCACCGTCAAAGGCGTTCACGCATACGCGAAAAAGCAAAAAGGCGTTGTTAAATCAGACACCCGCTTAATCAAAGAGCTTACCTACTTCTTCAGCACATTGAAAGTAGAGGGCCTTAAGCAAGGTGTTGTTACGCAGCTTGTCGAGGCTGGCTATACGACGATTAAGGATTTTTACTCTCTGTCAGTTGCGGATTTGCTGCAACTAGAACGGTTTGCTGAACGAAGCGCTAAGCAGCTAGTCGTGGCTCTTAAAAAGTCACGTGAAGATTTGACTTTTGTAAAAGCCGCTGTTGGCTCAGGCGCATTTGGCGAAGGCATTGGTGAAAAGCGCCTAGAGTCAATTATCGAAGCATACCCGACGATCATGACTGAGGATTGGTCTGTAGGTGAGCTTGTAGAAAAAATTGCTGCATTGCATGGATTCAAAAAACTAGCGGTCGATGTTGCGCAAAATCTGGAGAACTTTAAACAGTTTTGCCGGCGCAACAAAATCAAGCTGGTATCTGAGAAAGCCGTAGAAACCAAAGGCAACAAAATGGTAGGGCAAGCAGTGCTGTTTACCTCTGTGCGAGACGAAGAGTTGAAAAACTGGATTCTTGCACAAGGCGGCAAAATCGCTTCTACAGTTAAAAATGCAACGTTCTTGCTGATTAAGGACGGTGCATCCAATAATAAGACAGCAGAGGCACAAAAGCTAGGCAAGCAGATATACACAATCGACGAATTTAAAGCAAAATACAGGATTTGATATGTCCGTTTTAAAACAGATCAATGGGCTGACAACACGACAACATAAGGTATGGGCTGTAGATCATGACGCGAAATACGGCAATCCCCCGAGCATTACTGTTATGGTCTACGGGTTAGGGATATCCATTTTCACATTGGAGAATGTTGCGGGGTGGCGGTTAAAGTCTGTAAGTTCGTCTTCCATGTATAGTGCTGTAGAGTGGGATACTGACAGCATTTGGCCAAGCTCTGAAACGGGTGCGTATGATTTGGCCACATATTGTCTGAAAGGTATTTCCGAAATCGATAACTTCCTACGAGAACAACGCGCATGAAGATTGCAGTGTACGCCATCGCCAAAAACGAAATTGACAATGTAGATGAATGGGTTGCAAACCTAAAGGATGCCGACGGTATTTTTGTTTTAGATACAGGTAGTACTGATGGAACCCCACAGCGCCTAACGGAACTTGGCGTACACTGCAATTATCGAAATATCGCTAAACCATTTCGTTTTGATCACGCACGCAACGAATCTTTGGGTTTTGTTCCTAGCGATTATGACGTGTGTTTATCCATCGACTTCGATGAACGGCTACAGCCCGATTGGCGCGCCGTACTTGAGCAACATTTCAAGGGTGGCATTGCCAACTATAATCTGATTTTCGATTATGACGAATTTGGCAACGTTATCACCGCTTATCCACGCTGCGCCATTCATGACCGCCATGCAAACGCTGTGTGGAAATATGCTGCGCATGAAATTCTCACAAGCCCTACGTTGCAGGCATACAACATTCCAATAATGTGTGTGCATAACCCAAAAGAGCAGAAAGCTCCAGGCCACTATATCGAACTTCTGAAAATTGATGTAGTTGAGAATCCAGCAGACGCACGTGCCCATCAATATCTAGCACGTGAATTTGCTTATTTGCAAAATTGGCAGCAAAGCCTAATTCACTACAACCGCCACTTGGAATTGGAAACATACGAACCATTCCGCTCAGAAACTTACGGCGTGTTGGGGCAAATTGCTGAGAAAACGGGGCAAGACCCTGAGCCTTCCTACTACAAGGCAATTGGTGAATTTCCGTACGTTCGTGAGCCGTTTTGTATGCTAGCGAACTACTATTACACGCGGAAACTCTACCCAGCCGTTATCGGTTTAATGGAGCGAGCAATTCTGATCAAAAAGCCCGAAATCAATTACATTTTTCGGGAAGATTACTACACGCATTGGTGCCACCACATGCTGTTCATTTGCTATTACGCAATGAATGACGAATACAACGCACGTCTCCATATGACTAAGGCGTTTGAAGCATGTGACGGCGAAGTTAATCAGCGTCTTTTGGCTGACGCATTGAGCACAGGACTTTTAAATGTTGACCAATCTGTCTCTAGCGAGCAACAGTGAAGACATGCACCCGGTATCGCTCAAGAATTTCTTGAGCAAGCCGCATAGTTGGCAAAAGAAATACCTTGAGACGTTCCCCGAGTCTTCGCATGCACGTCATTTCAAGGATCGTCCTACACATAAGCAGCCGCCAAAATCGAACTTGCCTGCGCCTATCCGCAAAGATACTCCGCTTGCTGCAATAAATGAAATTCGCTCACTTAACCGTGAAACGTCTGGTGTTATAAACCACCATAGTATTCAAGCAGTGGAGCGCCTTACCGATAAAGATTTGCGCCTAGCTGCTGAGCGTATCGATTCGAATAGGCACGACATTATTGCAGCAGTGGAAAATCAAGCCGAAGCTTACCCTGTACTGTACAAAACAGGCTTAGGTGCGCTTGAAAAAATGATCCACCGCGCCCCCGCGAACGCAATTCGTGATGGCGAAGTTTACGAAGGTGAGTTTGAAGAAATTCATGATACGCCAATCACTAAGACGGAACGTCGAAGTGCAGAGCGCGTATTGATGCAAACAGCTACATTTGCTTTGCTTGCCACTGGCATCATTTTAATGGGCGCAGGGGCTGCTCCTATAGCGGCAGTTGTTGGGCGCATTATGCTCGAAACTTGGGGAAACAAAGGCAGTAAATTTGACCAGCATAAGCAAGAAAAGCAGCGCCGGAAAAAAGAAAAGGAAATGCGCGAAGAGCGTGAGCTTATCGCTATGCAGGAACAGCAAAAGGAAGAGAAGAGACAGGCGCGAATTGCAGCTCGCCAAAACCAAGAATTAGCAGTTGCCGCGAAGCAAGATTTTGTTGAAGAGCATGCAGATACTATAAGTAATGTCATGGATCAAATGATCGACGTTTTGACTTACTACGGCATCGACGACTTGAAAGAACGCGTGCATGATCTTGTGCCCCAGGTAGCAACCGCATCGTCTTCCCTTAAAGCCTTTGGTAATTTTATTACACAGGCCGGATTTAAATACGAGCATAATGCACCCTACTACGACGTATTCAATGATAAAGGGAAAGACTTTCTTTTTCATGTAGATAGGACGTTTGGCGGGACAGAAACTTCTGTTTTGGATGATGTTGTAACCTATCACTTTGGGTGTGACGACTTTTTTGCTACAGCTTGCATTCTGGAAGACAGAATCAGAATTCGTGTAGACGAGGATTAAAACAATGCTTACTTTCCTAGCCGACGAAGCTGAAACTCATTTACCTATGCATAAACGTACAAAAGTTTATGTGTGTGATAATGGCAAACGTGTAGCTACTTTAGCTTGCGACTTAGGCGATCAAAGCCAAGAGCGTAGCCACTCCACACAAATATGGCGTGCGAAATTGCACCACAAACAATTTGATCCTTTCAATTACAATCACGAAAAAAGTGAAAAAGAGCCGTACGTAGAAGCCGACGAAGAAGGACGTATGGCGCTTCACAATCCTTCACTTTTATCTATCGCGGATGCCCGACAATGGGTGCGCGATCACTACAGGGGTGGCAATTAATGGAATCCGATAAGGAATTAGCTGTAGCGTACAGCCTCGGTAGTGTCCCTACACCTTTGCATGGTGTGCAGAAAAATAGCGACGGTACGGTCAGTATCAGCGCACAAGCAGCCGGCGGCGAAGCACAAACAATTGAAGCAAACATTTGGCTTCCACGTGCTGCTGAATACTGGGGTTTGTCCAAGGATATCAATGATTATATTTTGGTTCCTGTTCCGGCCATGGTTACAGACTTACCAAACACTAACGGTGATTCTGTTTCGCTAAAAGAATTCTTGGCGTGGAATCCTGAGCAAGGACGGCAGGCGTATAAAACATGGGAAGGGCGCCCCATGTACGTCGAGCACCAGCACAAACCAGAATGGGTACGTGGTTTGATTTTGGGTACGTACATGCGACCCATTAGAAAATTCCCTGGCTATTACAAACTGGTTAAATTGGCTGCGCTAGACCGTACCCGTGATCCGCAACGCGTTCAGCGTGTTCTAGACCGCGAATTGAATACCTTTTCCATGGGTATGTTTTATTCCGCTTATTACTGCTCTATTTGCGGTCACTTGGCAGGTAAAGGAATTGCGAATCCTTGTTCGCATACACGCCCACGCCGCCCGACATATGCTATGCCAAACAACCGCCTTGCTTATCGTCGATGCCTAAACATTACTGGCTTCGAATTATCTTTGCTAGAAAATGTCGGCGGTCGCCATGGGGCCGACGGTTACAAACTCGGATATGGTGATCCATCTTACGTTAGTGCTATCGGCGAAACCATCATTGATCCGCGCAAGTACAAAGGTAAATCATAATGGAAGGCGACTGGTTTGAAGAACGGGATAAAAATCTTTGTTCCATGGTCAGTGAATTCCTCGGCGCTAAAGTGTTTGCACACACGTACAAGTTCCCTGTAGACGTTTCTTCCTATTTTCTAGGGTGTGAAATGGCTACATGTACACGGATTGAAATTGATGGCGACAAGCGTGCTACAGTTTATGTTCGTGGTAATGAAGTGTATTGCTTGATTCGACACCCTGACAGAGTTCAACGTAAGGTTTTTCTACCAAAAAGTGTTTGTAGCACAGCGCTGTTTGGGATTATATCTAACCTCATGGCATAAAAAAGCCCGGCTCTTCCTTAATCGGATGGCCGGGCTTTTTCATTTGCGCAGTAGCAACAGGTGGATTTTGTATTCTTCGCCTTCACGTACGGCTTCAAATCTATCCAAGTTCACTTCGTCTATGTAAACTCGGATGCCATGGAACGAGCTTCCTTCGTTGGTGTTGTGTGTTAAATTTTCTTGCAGGTTTGTTACGTGGTTGCGACCGACAATTATCGCTATCGGCTGCTTTGGGATTTGAGATTTGCGCAGAGCTTCAGCAATTCTTACAAGGTCTGCTACGCTGGGCGCAGGGACGCTAGAAGTAGCTGCGGTACAGTTCGTAAAATCTTGCATCACACCACCTTAAATTTCTTGAAGAGTCAAGGCCTTTTCCGTATGTAGCTTTTGATTAGGCAGTACGGGTGAGCAACTCTGCTGAAGCAGTTAAAATTCTCTTCTATGTAGTCGAGACTTTCCTTTGGGAAATACTGCATGTAATTGTCACTGCCTGCTACCGGAATCAGCGCATGGCCGTTGATAAAACTTACACTTACAATGTTAATGCCATCATGACGCAGAGCTTCTTCAATCAAAGAAATGCCACCGATAACCCAAATGGGACGTTTAGGTGCAACCTTGGTGGTGGCTTCCTCCAAAGAGCGCGCCACAATGGGATCATCGCCGTTTAGTAAAGAAGAAACAACGATGGTTTCGCGATTGGGTAAATTTCCAATAGTCTCCCAGGTTTTACGCCCGCAAATAACTGAAGTACCTTCCGTGGTTTGTTTGAAGTGTTGCATATCTTCTTTGATATGGCGCCACGGTAAATCCCCGTTAGCGTGGCCAAATTCGCCGTTCGGGCCTACCGCAAAAATTACGTTGATCAGCCTATCAGCCATTATCAAATCCCCAAATTTCATACACGTCATTCAGCAATTCTACTACGGCATTATCCAAATTCAATTCTAGATTGCCGTTGCTTATGCGAAGAATCATCTGATATGTAGTACCACCAATGCTGCACTTTATACGGAAAGCGTCTGCAAATTCAACCGATGTTGTAATGTCGCATTTACGCTTCTCCCACTCCGTCTCACCAGCTTTGCGTTCGTGTCGCGCAAAACTTACGTCATGACTTATTTGCGGCAAAATGGAAGACCAGCGCACTTCATTTTCCAGACTATGCAATTTAGAGCTTATGAACTGCATAACCTTGGCATCCAAAAACTCGCCTTTTATATCGTCGCAGACTTTTTCTATGTAGAGTACCACCATGTTGATCATGAGGGCGTCATGTAGAGATTTTCCATCACTCAAGACACCACTGGTGATACTGTCCATACCGTTGTAACACATGACAACGTTTATGCCACGTTCGATCAAATCCATGCGTGCGACTTGACTCAGGCCGACACAGTTAACCGGACATTTCAACGCCGTTCTACGATTGAAAACCTTGTCGAAATACGAACCTTGAATGTAATCCGCCATCTTGGTGCAATTAGGCACATCCATTACGTCATGCGTTGCTACGTGATAATACAAACCAACTTTTGTAAGGTTTGGTTTGAAATCCGCATGCACAAATTCAATTTTCGGGAACTTGACGAAACGCCAAAGGCTGTAGGGGTTTTCGTCAATTTCATCTTTATGTGGTATGTGCTTCATACAGAAACTTCCATATCAAGTTTACCGGAATGGTGGTAGCCTTCAAGTGTAATTGCGTTTGCAGGAATATCCAAAATGCTGCTGTACTCGCCTTTAATTTTTAGCTTAGGTGCTGCGTGAGTTGGGCGCTCCAACCACTCCTGTATAGCATCCATATGTTTCAAATAGATATGAGCATCGCCTACAGAATGGAAATAATACCTGGGTGTAAAACCATGCACATGTGCGAACATATGGGTTAGTAGTGCATACTGGGCCACGTTGAAGGGTTTGCCGAGTCCCAAATCATTACTGCGCATGTAGAGTTTGCAATCCAAATAATTCAAACCCTTTTCACACTTGCTAGTAGAAACGTACCACTGGGCAAAAGCATGACATGGCGGCAAAGCCATTTCCTCAACCATCGCAACGTTCCAACCGCTGAGGATAATACGACGCCCTGCACTATGTTTTGCAAGTTTGCCGTTTTGGAAATCGCGTTCGTCTTTTAATTGCTGTTCGATCCTGGCAATCTGGTCAATTTCACGATTAATAGTCATGCCGTGAATACTTCCGGCAACATCATCGTAGCCTTGCTCTTGCCAAGCACTTTCGTGGCTGTACCAATCATTAAATGGAATCGTACGCGTATCAGGCCAGAAGCGCCATTGACTGCCGTACACCGGGCCTAGATCACCAGCAATTAATTCTTTTGTTGGAATGCCTGTCTTTTCCAAATGCCCGTCGATAATGCGCTCAACAAATTCGTAATTGCGACCATCTTCGATCATTTCTTGGCGCAGAGTTTCCAGATACTTCGCATATGCTGGGTCTTTCTTGGCCAGCATTTCTTCACGCACGTGGCGTTGCAGTTCCCTATATTCGGCGGTTTCCGGTTTAACCCATTCGTCCCAAATACGAACCTTGTTTTCTTTTAGGTAGCGAATGTTTGTACTGCCATCTAGCATCCATTTCAACTCGTGCTTTACTGAATGGAAATGTAGATACTTTGCAGTGGCTGCCGGGAAGCCCAAACGCAGATCGAATTTTGAATTTATGTCGCCAAACAAAGAAATGGTGCCGTCGCCTGTACGATCACCACGCGTTTCACCATGTTCTATGACGTTGGCTAGCATAAACAGCATTTGTTCGTCGTGTGGATTCACTGCATTAACTCGGGTTTGCGGGTTCATTTAGCTAAAAGCCTCTAATTTAACGGTAACATGATAACTTTACAGTTTTGGAGGGTATATGCCCGCTAACATTCGCCTATCTACAGATAAAAGCACAGGGCATGGTTGCTGGCCTCCGACCTTGCCAGCTATGGCATCTACGAACGTTTACGTTAATGGCCGGCGCGAAGTGCGAAAAGGTGACGCTTACGTAACGCATTGCTGTCCTGGCAAAGGGTGCCACGTCGGAACAGCAGGTGCGAATATAACAAAAACCTACGCAAACGGGCGTTTAGTGCACACCGTTGGCGCTCCAATAACATGCGGCGATACTGCATCCGGCGGCAGCCCAAACACATTTTCGGGGTAAACAATGCTAACAATTAGATATAGTGATATCAGCTTGTTTGCCCAACAAACAGGCAACGTGCTGGTATACAATGAAACGTCGGTCAACCAGAATATAGCTTTGATTTTGATGACGCCTATTCGTACATGCTGGTTCATGCCGAACCTTGGGTGCATGATTCCAACCTATTTGTTCGACCCGATAGACGAAGTGACCGCTTTAAAAATCCAACGTGAAGCGAAAGAAGTTTTACGTCGAAACGGTGAGCTTCGTATTACAGTTCGAAATGTGCGAGTTGACGCAGATATTGAGAACCAACAATACAATGTCACCATCGAGTACTCGGCACCACAACTCAACACCGAGCTAATAACTTTCAATTTCAATATGGCGGCTTGATGCTATGAGCGACTTTCCGATTACAGTACTTTCTTTTGATGAAGCCGTAGCTGAATTTGAGCGCATGCTTCTTGAGGACGGAACCTGGGTTGATATGAACCCAACCAACGTAGGTTCTTTTATCAAGCGTATGGTTGCCGGTGTCGGGGTATCGCACCAATACAATATTTATTCCGCAGCTCGCCAAGCTTTTTATCAAACCGCCACACGTGACAGCAGTATTTACGCGCTATCTCGCTCTCAAGGTTTGAAAATTCAACGCATGGGTAGTTCTATTACAACTGCGCGTATGTACAACGGATATTCATATGCAGTCGTAGTAGCGCCATACTCGGAGCACCGTATTGGTAGTGTTCGTTTTTACAACAAGCGTCAATACACACTCCCTGCCGGCACGTCCTTAGACGTTGTGCTTACGCAAGGTGTGGTTAAAGAGAAAACCTTTGTGGCGCAAAGTTTCCGCGAAATTCTTTTGAACGAACCTGGGTTCTTTGTAACTGACGATATCTTGATCACGGTTACGGACAACTCCAGCGGCACACAATATACGTTTGACGAAGCCAACGGCGGCCTTTACGAATACACTGGTAATGACCGCGTTTACTTTGAATCGACTACGGCGTCCGGTGATGTTTCGTTTATTTTTGGGGACGGTGAATTTGGTGCAGCCCTTCCATTAAACGCAACTGTTGGCGTGCGTTATGTAACCACTGAAGGTGACGTACATAACGGAATTATGCCTGGTGCAAAAGTTGTTTATAGTCAATTGCCACTTATTCAAGGCCAGACCGTTGAAACGTCTGCTGGTGGCGCTGCTCAGAAACCCGCGCAGTTCTACAAGCAATTCGGCCCGCACTTGTACCGTGCACGCAAGAAATTAATTTCACCCGAAGAAATTCGCGCCGCCGTTAATGAATACCCCGGTGTTGCTGATTGTGTAGTCTTGGGGCAGCGTCAAATTGCACCCGAAGACAAAACGTGGATGAACACAATGCGTATTTGTGTACTCCCATCCAATACCGATTCTTGGGGTGGTGCAAACCCAAACCCTAAATCTGGTAGCTGGCAAAATTTCTTGACTTGGCTGACGCCGCAATTGCATAGCCTAGCTGAAGTCCAAACATGGAATGCTACAAAAGCACACGTTGAAGTTGAGGTTGTTGTAGCCGTCCACTCTAGGGCTTCCGCACGCATTGCACAAATGCGTACACAGATGCAAGAAAATATCCTGCGCCTTTTCCGTAAACGTCCGGGTATTCTTAAGCGCCGCATTACAAAATCCGATATTGAAGATGCATGCCGTATGGATGGTGTCGATTATATCGAAGTTCTAAGCCCATTGGAAAATAGTGTGGTCTTAGATGATCCTACTCAGTATTGCGTTCTGCTTAGTAGCCCGGTTGTTAATATCGTCATTTCTGAGCGAGAAGAAGAATGACCCCAATTACATTTGATGGGCTTGACGTAGAAATTATCCGTCAAGAGCCTATATGGGAAACCTTTCTGGATGCACTGGCTGAATTTTACAATACAGAGGTTCGACCTGATCTTTCGCAACTAGAAGAAATTCGCGATATAAAAGAAGGCACACACGTTGGTTTTGTAGAATTGACATTGCGCAACATGGGTATCACGTTGCCGTTAGATATTCTTGTCGAACCTGAGCGTCTGTATAATTCCGTATACATGATTCCTCTGCTCTACCAAGTATTGGGTACTGATGCGGCTTTCCGTGCAATTGCCTTTATCTTAGGCCGGCGTATAAAAGTCACTCCACTTTATACAGAAAACTACGCTGAATTTTACAAGAAGCCTTACGGCCCTCTGCGTATCGATGGCGGCACTTGGTATAAAACCACGCACATTGAACTTGAAATGCAAAGAGTAGGATCGGATGCAACTCTTTTCATTCCTAGAGGGCAAACGCTACGCGACCGTCTACTTGATGCGTTTTTTTCATTGGCCCCGTACAACATTGTTGTAGACCAGTTTTTTACGACAATTGAAGCTGAATTGGACTCGACTTTCTTTTGCGGTGACGTAATTAAAGAGCCGTTGCGCCGCATTGTTGCAGACGAAGTATTTTATGCTGATCTGACCTTTCGCATTGTAGGCCCTGATCAAGTAACGGCAGGGGACGTTGTTCAATACTACCTGATGAATAGTCATAACAAACAAATAATGGTAGACACATGGAATTGTGCAGAGGCCCCTATCGACAACGGTGTAATTTCTTTCCCCCCTGCTGACCAAGATCGTGTAGTTAGAATACGTGTAGAAGTAGACGGCATAATGCTAACCAAAGATGTTCAGGTTTTCATGCCTATTACCAACGTTCAGTTTGTGGAAATTGTAGGCCCTGCATCTATTCGTAGCGGAACAAATGCTTACTATGAAGTGCTTGCACACCATGATGGCGGCCCTACGCGAATCAATACACAAATTGTCGTTAGTTCTTCAGTCGCTCGGATGCTTGGCGATTACCTAAATACGGACGAAGTACCCGCAAACGAAACTGTTGGTCTAGCCGCAAGTTTTACGGCAGGTGGTATCGAATACAATGTGGCAAAACTCGTAGAATTGCGCGCAGTGAATCCAAACGTTGCATTGTCTGCATTAATCATTACCGGCCCACAGCAGGTACAAGAAGCCTCAGTCTATTCATACAACGTAACGGCACATTTTACTGACGGCTCCAGTGAATTTGTAACGGCGCTTTGGGAAACAACCAGTGCTGCTGCGCACATTGAAAATGGTGATCTGACTACGACAAACGTTTTGTCGACCGTCGATTTTAAAGTAGCTGCCCGCTTCAGCTATCGCGGCGTAACGATGGCCGACGATCTACCTGTTACATTAGTTTCGGCTGATCGTGAAATACAAGGGATTGAAATTGTTGGTACTGCGATCATGTATACGGAAACAAAGGCGCAATTTACTTGCATTATTTCGTATACGGACGGATCAAGCACTTCTGTTACGCCTAAATGGAATAGCTCCCTGTTTGACATTGACGATGAAGGTATTTTATCCGTAGGTTTAGTGCGTGCTGAGACTGAATTGCTTATCACGGCAGAAATTTACGGCGTCACAGCATCGCATAGTCTAACTCTTAAAAAAGCGCCAGTCGAATTGACCCAGCTTACGATACAAGGTGCAGGTAGTGTTAACGAAGGTTCTATTTCCAATTATACTTGCGTAGGCTTATATAGTGATGGAACGTCACGCGCAGTTAATGCGGATTGGAGTCTGCCGAACGACGAAGCCTGGGCGACGTTTGTAGGTGGAGATTTACTTTTCTATGGCCCGCAAAGCGATAGTATCTTGATCCAGGCTACATATGATGGAATGACTCAGACCAAAACCGTCATTTGCATTCCTATTAGCAACACAATCACAAGCTTGTTTATTTCCGGCCCCAATACAGTAGCTGCACGTTCTCGCATTTTGCTAACTGCTACTGTTCAGTATGAAGACGGAACTTTTGAAACAGTAGACCCGCAATGGACAGTTTACACTGATGATTCCAATGCTGATTTTATTGCAGCAGACGCGTCTTCCCGTGGGTTTATAATTGCGCGTGATGTTGACGAAGACATGCAAGTAATTGTGCGTGCCCGTTATTTTGCACTTGAAGCCGAGTGGCCCGTTACGGTGACATTTGTTGCACCCACAAGCCCTGATCGCCCGGTTAGCAGTCGTATCATCGGCCCAACTCTTTTCTACAACAATCAAATTGCATCTTTTGCGCAGGCAATTGTATTTGAGGCACACCCTACAAAAGAACTGCTTGTCTCTTCGGATTGGTATATCGAGGAAGATATTGCAGGCGTTATGATTGATGAAAATGGGTTCGTAACTTCCACGGTTACAAGTGACGTTACCTTCACCATTAAAGCCGTATACCAATGCCGCGACGTTTATGTTGAAGATTTCTACATTGTAACATCTTTGCCTGCAAATGATGAAGTCGTAGAATTCAATATCACAGGTAGCAATTATATAGAGGTCGGCCAATCCGAAATTTACAGCGCCACTGTTGTTACTGATCAAGACGTTACCAAAGTTGTTTCTGCGGACTGGTACGCTCTGAGTGACAGTTTGAATATTCAAATCAGTAACGGCATTGTTCGCGTAGTTGGCCCGGTTGTGAATCAAACGCTAACCCTAGCTGCTGCATACGGAAATAAAGAAACGACAATCACCATTAACATTGGACAGTCGGCACCGCTGTATTCTTCGGGGTCTGCAAATGAAACCGTAGAAAACATTGTGGCCAACAGTCGCAAAATTGCGAATAATCAAATCGTCGATACATTCGATGGGTTTGGTTATATTCTTTATCCTTCTGCGTTCGGCGTGGCTGGCATCGTTCAAGATGGTGTAGCAGGGTTGTGGACGACCCCGAAAACAGTAAGCCGTGTCATTAATGGGGTTAACACAGTTTGGTATAAACATCGATCAAACAATCCAATTCTCGGACAGGTTACACTGAATATCACATATTCGTGAGGATTTTATGCAGAAACTTCCAAATTTGCGGGCCGTAAAACCCGCAATTCAATATAGGAATGAAAGATCACGAATTGTAGGGCGAGAGCGTGTAGCACATGAGCTTAACCGCACGCTCACAAACGCAAAGGTTCATGATCTAAAAGTTCCTGTTTTGTGTGCTGATTTAGTTGAAGTATATAAGAATAGACTACGCATGCTAGACGGCTATTCGTTTGATGGTTCGAAAATCATATTCAAAGAAAGCCAAACAGGCGATTTCACCTTTATCGTAGACACCCTAACTGTAGACGAGGGTGAGCCTTGGTTGAAGTTGAAATTTAAAGAATTCATTGACCACAAAACGGCGGTAGAAACTGCATATACAACGGATCGTAGACAAGGGTTGCCTGACGTTAAAACACGGACGACGCCTGTCGTAATGATTCAACCTACGATTGGATTCTGTCGACCTTCTACTTACGGTGAATCTCTTCTCTTTTGTCCGTTTATGGGTATGTACGGGAGGGACACAATAACATATGCACTACGTACTGATGCAGGCCAATTATCTGAATTCCGTTGCATTAACATTCGCGTGCTAGACCCAAACTATGTCCCTCCCATTCAATGTTTGGTGCTTACTCCTACGGATAGTTTCTACAAGATAAATGGAAACTTAAACTACGCAGAAGTAGAGGAAGGCGAGGACTTTGCCAGATTTAATGCTTCTGGTTTGGGCGTTTTATTGGAACCGCCAAACACACGGTCTTTGATTGAACAACAATACGTACGTTTGGTGCTTCGCGGGCGTGATGAAATCGGTGACTATTACGATCTTGCTGAGTATTACGAACCAGAAGAATGGAATATCGAGGTAATTGGTACAGACAATTACACAATAGATTTGGCTTTTGTTGAAACTGGTATCGTCGGTAATATGGTGTCAATTCTTTTGGATCGCAGTGTTTCAAATAACATTCAAGTAAAACTAACCATTAAGGGTGATGTAAGGTTTTCTGCAACAATCCGGGCGAATGCTATAGAAGAGACGCAATATATGCGCTCAGGTAAACCGAATATTGCGTTCGATCCAGACGTTGAAATCATTTCGTCTGAAGTCACAGCCGATGGTGCTGCTATAAGTTTCAATTATGTACCAACGACGCTTACTTTGAGTGGAACAGTGAACCTGACAACACCGTATGTCGGGCCTGCTGGGGGAACTTTTAACAAAGTAGTTCCAGTAAACTACACCAGGCAAATAAATAGTCCCGGCGAAGTAATGGATTCAATTGTTATATCCGATACAGAGACACTGTTGTGGGCTACACCCGACCCATTTTCTCAAATGTATAAGTTGGTTCCAGCCATGTATTCAATAGGTTTAAATGCCATTGAGGCGGAATCGGACTAATTTAAAGGAAATGGAGGAAACCATGAAAATATACAATCCGTACAAAGAAAAACCAGCACAAGAACCAGCTTCAGCTACGGCTGGTTTTTTGCAAATTGCTGACGAAGATGAAATGGCTACGGCTTCCGCCATGACCAATACACGTGAAGATATTTGCCCCAAATGTGGTGGTAAAATGGGTGCAGCTTTCCTATTTAATAGCGAACAGGTACATTACTGCGGCGCGTGCCGTGTTTCCCACCCGAGGACTAAATTATGACAATTTCGCAAACCACCTATCTAGTTGTCGAACCGTATGTAAAAGCCAAAATCGATGAAATTTTGGTGAAAGAAGGTAACGGCAAGTTTACCAATGATCCAAAGGATAGTGGTGGCCCAACGCGCTGGGGCGTAACTGAAAGAACTGCCCGAGCGAATGGCTACACCGGCCCGATGGATAAACTGCCACGTGAATTTGCCTTCAACCTTTATGTTTTGGAGTATTGGCAAAAACCCGGCTTCCATTTAATTGCACCTGTCTTCAAGGAATTGGCTGAGCGCTGCCTTGATTTTGGTGTTGTTTCTGGCCAAGCGACCGCTGGTAAATTCTTGCAGCGTATGCTGAACGTCCTGAATCGCAATGAACGCGATTATAAAGATTTGGTTGCTGATGGGGTGATTGGCTCTGTCTCTATGGGTGCGATGAATGCCTTCCTTGCAAAGCGTGGTCAAGATGGCCGCAAGGTTTTGCTTGGCGGTACAGTATCACTAATGAGCAATCACTTTATCACACTAGCCGAGAGTCGCCCGAAAGATGAAGAATACGTTTATGGGTGGCTGCTGAATCGATCTATTGGTCAAATTGTTTGTTTGGGGAAATAAATGAAAGACAGACTGGTGTTACTGGACGTTGGTGAACAAGCACTTGCCAATGCAGACGCTGGCGGCCTGTTAATTGCACCAGTGTCATTTAAAATGGGTGATAGTAGCGCATCACCCAATTCTTTTGCCCCGACCGACATTTTAGGGAATTTCCTTTGCGGCGGTACAATCAATTACGTTGAAGTTCTAAGCCCGCGTGTGTCACGTTTCGTTTTGGATATTGATACTCGCTTATTGACGCAGCCGGTGGTAGCGAAAGAGGCTGTACTTTTCCTTGAAAATAACATTGCACTAGCTCGTTGTGTTTTCCAAACTCCGTACACCATAAAACCGAATGAACCTGTTCGGTTTTCTGCGTTATTGACCACAACTCGCGCTGATCTTTCTGTGCTTAATGTGGTTGTTGGTGATCACGAAAGCATTCCCGCTACGCCTTTTGTGCATCGTTTGCCTTCCCCTATGGATTCGATGCACAATGCAATTTCTGTGCTAAATGGAATTCGAAATCCTGACGGCACAAATAGTCCTGTAATGGCATTGCGTTACGGTGCGGGGGCTATGCAATGGGCATTTTCCGATCACACCTCTGTCTATCGTGATTTGCCTGCATCTGCGACAAGCAACAGTTTCCGTATTAACTCTGCTGTAACTTTTGAAAATAATGAACAGGTAATTGTTCACGCAGTTGCGGGCACTGGTGTTGGATTTACGCGACGCTTTCGCTATAACGCAACAAACCAGCAATTTGAAAATGCCGACAGCTCTGTAATCCCAGGCTTGGCGAATACAACAATTGCAGTTTGGAAAGCTAGTCGAAGTACAGGTAATGGTGGATCGAGCACAATACCACCTACGGTAAATATTCCTGGCGATTGGACACTAACTCCTGGTAATGACGGTAGTCTTTCTTGGGCACCACCAAAACCGGCAGCCCGTGTAATTAACACGCTGTATACAGCACCGTCCAAGCTGGACGTAAATGCTCTGCATTTTATTGGTGATGGCAGCGAATTCCGCTATAGCACCGGCGCCCTTATCGCTGAAAACGAAAACTTTATTTACCCTGCTGTTGGTACAATTACACAGCATCGCACTGCTTTTGATTTGAGTGCATCTGAAGTTGCGTTTTCTGATGCTATTCCTGCCGGCGTGCCTGTAGATTTGCGGGTGTTTACCAAGTCGCCTAGCACCGGAACGCGTATTGAAATCATTGGGCGCGAATATGTTAGTGATGGAGTTACCACGACATTTGATTTAGGTGCGGCCCCCGACTCAAACGCACATGTATTTATGTTCGTGGAAAGTCTTCTGCAACCTACAACCGTTTACTCCATTGACGGCAATATGCTAACCGTTTCGGCTCCTGCTCCAGCGGGTGCACGGTTTGAATTCCGAACCATAACGTACGTGCTGGATACGGCGTATAGCACGCGACTTGTTTCGCGAACATACGTTATTGAAGGCGAAACATTTGTATTGCGACTGCCAACAAAACCGCAGTCCAAAGAACAAGTGTTTGTTTCGGAATCGGGCGCGCATGTACACATGAGCAGCTACGAAATTGTGGATGATTATGTTGTATTCACGTCTTCTCTGAATACCGACATTGAAGTCGAAGTACTGATGTTCGAAAACATTCTGGCCGAAGGCACAGAAAACACAAATATGCGCGGTATTGTTACCGACGCTTACACCACAAGCAGCTCGTTCGTTTTCCTGCGTCACGCCGCACCACCCGTGCAAATTCCAATTCCTCGCCCACACTTCATTTCGGGGCCGGGTATAAAAATTACGGGTAAGTGGCCGCAGCTTAAATTTGAGCGCGAGGTGGAGAATACAAATTCGATTGTGCAGAAGTGGAGCCAAGCGCGTACAGAGAAAAATGCGAACTCCGCAGTACTGACACAGCGTATAACTTTTACGAAACGTACGTACGTAGTTGTAACTTGTGACTATGCTTCAGCACTAGGCCCAGGCTTTAATTCGTCAGAAGGTCGAGAAAAATTTGAATTTGTAATTGGTGTGCGGTCTGATGTTTCGCGTGAACCTGATTTTGGTCGACGCATGCCAGGTACTGGAGAGTCTGGTTTTAGTTCTCTTTCTCAGCAACAAGCAGACATTGCGTACACGAACGCGTCTTTGACTCAGATATTTGAGCTTGATCCTACTACGCAACCTGCCGGTTTTGTTGATATTGTGGCCAAAGCTCGTATAACCAACGCAAACACTTCCATGTTTGAAACAACAATCTCTGTGAATTTAAACATTTTGCAATTTACGGTGGAATGACATGACTGTCTATGGCTATAGTGAAGAAGAAGGACTTGTAGCCGGTGACTCGCTGGGTATAGGTGCCTTTGAGTTAGACGAAGACACCTATATATTTTGCAAAGAAAATATGAATCTGCTGGAATTCAAAGTGGAATTGGATTCCTTGCGGATTTCCCTTGATCGAAAAGCTATCGCGAAACTGCGCGCACGCAATGTGAACTACGTTATTTTGGACGGATGTTTCATATACGACGACGAACTTCCCTTGATTGAGCGCAGTGGTGGATTCTACTACACGCGAAGCGGGGATTTATTCGAAGGCAGCGCAGCAGCAGTTCTGGAAGCCATAACGGATCGTAACTATCGTTGTTTTGAACAGACGAACGCAATGCGTAACGTACAAACTCTTGAGGAACTAAGAGCATGTATGACTTAACAAAAAAACTACTCGACGGTGATACGTCAGAAGTTCCAGTGGGTGTGAATGTTCTGACGAATAAACCCGATCAGAATAGTCCGAACGTTAAGCGAATAACGACCGGAACACCTCTTCAGAATTTACAACTCGGCTATTTTGAAGCTGAAGGGTACGAAGCCACACAAGTAGAGCGTGATCCAGAGAGTAACGAATTAACATTTGAAACACCGCAAGACCCAAACATCTTGCGGTCTGTAGACTGGGCATTTGATAACTCCGCAGGGATTCTGACGTTCGTACGCCGAAACAAAGAAGCTGTTCAAATTCCATCTTTTTTACGCCAATCAGATTTTGGTGTAGGCCCGCAAGGCCCGCGTGGAAATCCCGGTTTAATGGGGCGTAATGGAAAAGATGGTGATGATGGGCGTGATGGAATTCCTGGCTGCGCAGGTGAAGAGGGAAATGATGGTAGGCAAGGTGCAGAAGGCGCACGTGGTGCAGAAGGCCCCGTAGGCCCGACCGGCCCTGCTGGCCCGCGTGGAATTCGCGGTGAACGCGGTGAACAAGGCCCGGAAGGAATTATTGGTTTTGAAGGTTTACGCGGCCCGTGTGGTTTTAGCTGCCCTGCAAATCTGGTAGGCCCTGATGGCCCGCAAGGTTTGACCTTAGATGGTAGAATTTGCACAGGTGCAAAACCTGCAAAAACTTGCCTTATTTGGGCAACACCTGACGATTGCTTGTGCCCTCTCGATCCACACGACGTTGCTTATGTAGATATTCCGAAACCTACATTAGTTACCGAACGCATTATGCAAGCACCCCCACTTATTTGTACAGGTGGACGAACAATTAATGGTGTGTGGTTAGGCCCAACTACAGCTAACGGTACGTATATCGAACGTATTTATTCTGACGGCTCTATTGTGACAACGGCTCCAGATTATGGCGGTGCAGTTTGCGCAATGCCTGTGCAGCCACCGCCCGTATTGAAATGCGTGTACGAACCGAATTTTACGTATGTTTATAAAACCCGCCGACGTAAGAAGAACGATAACTACCCTTGGTTCTATTTCTACAAGAATGGAATCCTTCTGTACAGTGTACAGATAGGTGCGAAGAACGGCAACTACACGTTTACGCAAGGAAGTGCAATTTCGGTAGACGGTCGAAGGTATTGGCAAGGTGCTCATATGCGCTCTTACTACGATTCTTCATACCACGATTTTTATGAACTTTGTGGTGAATTTGAACAGGATGAATAAACATGTTTTGTAAGCCGGAGATTGAATACGTTTACACAAGCGCAGAGCTTGATAAAAAGTACGGTGCCTGTGGTAAGTATCTAACCCTTTGCGGCTTTGGCTTACAGCATGTGCATTTCAAGTTAGGTACTGATCAAGATGAAGCGCTACCGATCTGGTTCAGAAAGAAATACGCAGATGATGTAATTGAAGTTTGGCAGTATGATGTTCCAATCACGATTGCACCAAACGAAAAACTGGAAGGGTCTTTTGCCATAGATTGGGCGCCCTTCTCGGATGAAGACGATGAAATTACAATTGTTTTTCGTGGTAATCATCGTGACTCTGCTGTAGACATTAAAGTAAGCTGCCCGGCTGGGTGTGTGGTTATAAACCCTGGCGTTGAACCGCCACGCCCTACTGAAATGGAGTGTGGCCGTACAAAAATTCAAGCTGGATTTGTTGGACAAAATACCATTTTAATGGGAGACGAATCTGGCTGGGTAGACATATTTTGGGAAGTTAACGGGTCGGCCTTGATTCAGTTTTATCAGGAGGACGACATTGTTCACGTACTGAAAAGTAACCGCAGCGATGAAAAAACCATTTGGTTTGATCACACTAAGGGCAACCTAGTTGTACAAACACATGGCACCGGAAACGTCAGTTATGTCGTCAGTTGCCCTTACCTGATCGAAGAGCCTGAAATTCCTACGTACGCTATTACGTGCGGGAACACTGAAACCTACACTGCGCCGTTGAATGTGGACATTGTTTTTTCTAACACGGACGGTTTAGTTCAATTCGATTTAACCTTGGAAGAAACAGTCGGCCTGACCTTCATTCAAGGGACTACTGTTTTTTATCAAGTTCAGCAATACGAAGGTCGCGTAGAATTTTCTTACGACTACGTAGCAAGCGCCGGCCAGGTGTATATTCAAGCTACAGGTTACGGAGATTTTGGCGTATTTGTAACGTGCCCTGAAATAATTCCCGATCCCGATCCTGAAGAACTGGAGTTTGTTTGCGCCCCTACGTTCAGGACTATTCCTGGCAATAGCAACACGCGCTTTTTACTGGGTGATACCAACGGAAACGTCACCATAGACTTTCAGATAACCAATGAAGTTTATCTGTATGTAGGCGCAAACTACAGTGTTATCTCTAAGTCAGGCCCAGTCACATTTGAATGGCGCGGTGAAAAAGTTCGCGTAGATAGTCGAGGTGCCGATTATCAAATACGTGTTGCGTG
>ERZ1029870.8-NODE-8-length-43313-cov-4.983471_pt1 | contig 43313 bp, 78 predicted proteins | sample MGYA00519236_ERZ1029870 | MGnify/ENA primary metagenome ERZ1029870 (study PRJEB33666, sample SAMEA4610924) | skin metagenome | biome: Human-associated habitat; feature: Malodor aspect; material: skin | place: Philippines | collected 2015-08 ... | reverse complement strand
TATTGAAATGCTACGCGAGCAGTTTGAGAAGGTTTATGCTGTCGACGTTTATTGCTGAGGTTGTTATGAAAATCAACGTTGAAGAATTGAGAAATAAACGGGAAGCCCTTCTGCATTGGTTTTTCTTTGCAGTGGTCAGTAGCCGTAAAGATGGCATTGATATCATCATGAACCAGACTGGTTATGACCCACAAAGTATCGACTTCAAAATCGTCATTGACGGTGTTGAGTTTGATGATTTGGCACCAATTTTCAAGCGATTGCAAAAGCATTTGGATTCACTGGATGAAAGCGCCAATGAAATGGCCGTCTACCGTAATCAAATCAAGCAGTTTGTGCAAACTGTAAATGAGCATGCAGTCGAAGTCGGTGCAGTTACTAACGAGGACTTGATTGATTTCGGCGTGGTGCCCGACAATGGCCACTGATACAAAGCTGCGTACCAATTATACGTAAGCTTATATCGATGAACTTGCAATTGGTGTGACGGAAGAGTCGGAAGAAATTTCCAAACTGCGACAACTCAAATCGTTGGTAGTCTGTCTAAATAAGGGGTGTACTCATGAAATCTTTCCTGCTTCTGCGTGACTTTGGTGGCGTTGTTACTCCAGTTCGTTCGTACTTGTGCGAGCAGACTGCAAACAAAGATCGTGAATTTCTGGATAGCACTGTAGGCGAAGCGGCGTCTATCGTCTTCACTGTATTAGAAGTTGAACTGGTCGAAACCACCATGAAGAAAAAGAAACCCAAGCTGGCACGCAATCAAGAACAGCGTTCAGTCGCGGGTGATCAAGAATGAAAACTCACGTGGAATTGAGTGCCGCTCAAGATTCTACGTTGGGTAAATGTTTGTACAGATTTTACTACCAGCGTAATAGCTTTGGTTTGAAGCCAGGGGATGCTAGTTTGCGCCTCGATGGCTACCCACATAATGGTGGCGAGCATACCTTTGGTGTGGGTGAAAAGGAAGAATGTGTTGCGTTGCCGCAGAGATTCGTGACTTCACTATCATCCAAACTAAAGGTGTGAACCATGGAACGTGTACTTGCATTTCTAATGAGTTTTTTCAGCACGGTTGATCCGAACAAAAAGTTTTCGGATTTTGGCGTTACCAAGCAAATGCAGTTTGATGAAATGCTTTACAAACTGACGGATGCTTTTCCGCTGCTCGACATTTCACGCGAACCTTCGCCTTCGCAGAGCCTATGCGAATATGCGGAATGGGTTGCGCAGGGCGAGCCTGTACTGACCGCAGCGGAAGCGTGTGCAAAATTTCGCAGGCAGTGCAACGAATTGAATGCGCAGGTATTCAAGCTGACTAAAGAAAGTGATGTAATGCAAAAGGTTCTGGATGAATTGCAGCACCAAACTCCAGTGACTATTACGCTGAAGGACGGCGCGCTGCCTCCTGAAATTGCAGCCGCATTCAAAGATGTAAATGATGGCGTGATTACACTGTATCAAGAGCCACAAGTAGGTCGTCTGCGTATGCCGCCTTCTCTCTGGCACCATGGTGACTTTGCGCCGGGTTTTGCCTTCGGTTGGAATTCTGCAAAAGCAGCTATTGCTGCTCTAAACAAACGCCCTATAAAAGAAGTAGAGTTTAATATCAACGACATACCTGAAGGTTACGAAGTTGTACCATATGAACTGGGTAAAGAATACAAAACCCTGGAAGGGAAAACGGTACGTTTCGTAAAAGTTCACAACGAGGGAACCAGCTACGAAACTATGGAAGACGAAGACGGCGTGAATCGTTACACGCGCCGTGATTTTGGACGGTGTACCGGAACCTGCCACGGCTATTCATGTGTTCGTAACACACCTCCACTTCTGCGTAAGAAACTTTTCGATCAATAAGGGTATTTTATGCGTATTCTATTCGTTGTACTGCTATTTATTAGCTTCAATGTAAGCGCAGCAGTTTCCATGAGACAGGGAGATATAGAAACGCTGGTAAGAGAGCAGCTTTTCAAACTGGGCATTAACGTGGAATCTCTGGTTTGTATGGGATTGCCTACCGCAGCGAGTTGTAACCTTGTAACACCTACGCAGCGTGCTCATTTGCGATGTAGTGATAAAGGCTGCGAAGTGATTCGCACGCAAGAAGTTTATCCCGAAAACCATCTTTACTACGGTGACGACAATGGCATCTGATATTTCTGTTTTTGAAGCTTTCAATAAGCGTGACCAAGCCAGCGACACGTTCCGTCTTGTAGCGAGTGCCGGCAGCCGCATTGACGATTGTATTGAAACTGCACTTGAGTTGGCCAAGGCACAGAATAAAAGCGTCGTGTTTGCCTTCAATGGTATTGATGTTTTCGTAAGCCCGAACGATAACGCTGCAAATATTAAGCAGAGTGTTGAAGCTGAGCGCACCAAGCAACAGCGGGAATGGGAAGAATCGCCTGAAGGTATTGCACACAAAGAAGAGCAAGAACGCAAACGTCAGGCAGCTTTCCGTATCATGAAGTACATTGCTCAAAAGCTTCTTGATATCGACCCCGTTCCAGCAAACACTGCTGAATTGATGGCGGTGCTGGCCTACTACGTAGTTGTGGCCGACCGCACAGGATCACAAGCAAGTTTGTACAAAGTCGACATTAATGCACACCTGAAAAAATTCGGATTTAAAGCCGGCGATCTTGTTGGTGATGATGCGTTTTCTGACGGAACGGCCACCCGCGAAATGTCTTTGCGTTGGGTTGTTGGTCAATGCATGGATACGATGAATGTCTCTGAAGGCGCGCCACACCCCGGTTTGCTTCCTTGGGTTTTGGATTTTGCAGATAAAGACGCGCATGAAGCATTGGCAAAAGAAATCTATGCGCTGGAGGCAGAATGCGATACTACATTGATTCGCTAGGGCCAGTTGAAAACCACACCAGACGAAATCTAATTCAAGAAGGGAATCCGCATGCAGCTCGAAGTTAAATGGAGTCTTGAGGATAATGTCGATAAGATTTTCTTTGGAGGCGTAAAGTGAAACTAGACGAAATCGCGCACAGTCACCTAAACCATATCCTGTATCCAATTGGTGTGAGTAAGCCAACTGCTACACGGGAAGAACGCACGCACGGTAATCTTACCACTGTAGAATTTTCGTGGAAGTCAGAAACGCACGACGCGACAATTCTTTACGAAGGCGGGCTTTGTCGTTGTTACATGTACGAGAACGGCAAGAAAATTTCGTCATCGTCTTGCAACGTGACCAACTTGCATCCTGATATGGCAGTTTTTCTGAAGGCGCATTTCAGTGAAAAAACCGAACCCACAAATAGCAATGACGGATCAAGCACGTAAAATTGCAAGCAGTCGAAACTTGATCCTTACGATCAACCAACAAAACAAACAGGTTAACGGGACTGTGTTTAAAGATGGTTTAATGTTAATGGAATTTTCCGGCATACCATCGCTAGTCTTCTATAAGCTGTATAGCGGCGATACGATTGTACGTACCGGATTAGTTTCACTTCCCGGTGCCGTTAGCATGTGTGCATGAACGGGCCTAGTGCCCGTTTTTTTTTCGTCTTGAAACTTCCCTTATAGCGGGAGCTTGACTGGTGGCACCTATGATGGCACCATGATAGACGTGGCGCCACTATGCACCCTAAGCACTTACACTGACAGCACAAGGGAAGTTTCCAATGTCCATTATTCATGAAGCCCCGCAGTTGAAAGCACGCCGCAAGTCGCGTGTTACCCGTTCGGAAATCCTGGCTTACTACGAGGCTGTTGTTGAATACGCCTATAAGATTCGTGAGCTGCGTAGTCAGTACAAGCTGCCCGATTTTTACGTCCTCGAAATCGACCCTACGAAATCGACCATTGCCGAAATCAAGAAACACGCAATCGAATTGCTGTATCTTGCGAACGAGGCGGCTGAATTTGTGCGTAAGGAATCGACGCGTAAATCGGAAGCTTTCGAAGACGCAGACGATATCACCGAAGATACATACGCTGTAAAAAGTTCAAAGCCAAGGGCGGTTCTTGTAGTTCGCAATAAAAAGCGCCCTACCAAAAAAGAAGCACTCGATTTTTACGAACGCGCCGAAGTTTACGCAAAAGCCGTTCTAGAAGCGTACAGTAATACCACACGCCCACAACCAAAGCTGCACTTTGAACAGAACATCGGAAGCCAAACCATCCAATACATTCTGGACGCTGCTTTTCGTCTAGTGCGGAGTACGAATCGTGCCGCCGACGTTCTCCAGAAAGTTCATGCACGTACGGCTACGCGCAAAATTCAAGTTAGCGGCTCCAAAACTACGATTAACGTGGTAAAGAAGAAACCACCAGTTGATCAAAAAACTCTGATAAGTGGTATGCGTGACCAAGTTAAAACTCTGTCCGAGCGAAACAAAATCCTTGTTTCGCTGTCTAAGGAAATTTTTGGAGTTATTTGTGGCGATGGTGCGTATAGTGACTTGGATTACATACGCCAGGAATTGAGTAAGGCATGTGTCAGTATCCGTGAGTTGGATAAAATTGCGGCTTGTTACGAGTCTAGCGATGTTCCGCTGCTAGGCAACGGCAAAGAAAAGAAAGGCGGTAAAATTTCGCTGGAAAAGATGGAAAAGAAACTGGCGAAGCTGGTGAAAAATCCGCTGACTTTCTGTGCGGCTGTCGTTGCCCTGATTGAACGCGAAGACTGGGATTATGACGATGCTGATCGCGTTGCTCATGCGTCCAAGGTTGTGGGGCGGTTTAAAGACGGGGCTTTTAAAAAATACCACATAGACTCACCGCATAGCGAAATGTGGCGCGTTTTCTGTGACCTGGGTTATTTCGCAGCCAGCCTTAAAGACCTCAATAATAAACGTCTCAGCCAGGATGAAAATCTGAAGAAGCTGATTCGTAAGCTGCCGAAATTCCTTTTCGGTGATCGCAAACGTTTTGTTATCGCGCTCGGTAATGCTACAGCACACGGCGAAGCGTTTGAAGGTAAAGTGTTGCTGGACGATGAAGATTATTTCTTGCAGTACTGGCACCGCAAGATTGATTCGCTGAAGTAGACAAAAGATGGCGGGGAATTCCCCGCCACAACCAAGGGTAAGGGAAATCCATGAAAGTTTACCACTTCTATGCTCAATTCAACGTCAAAGTACAAGACGTAATCAAGCGCTACGATGCACACGTGTATGCCATGAATGAACTGGATTGCACGATAATGTTGAAAAAGGCGTTGGTAAATATCGGTGTATTCTGGAATATGCATTCTCTGGAGAAACTGCAATACAAGCCGTGGCTCATTGCTGGGAAAAATTACCAGCGCGGCCCGCAAGTTGAATCTCTGCAACCGTACGTCGAACACGAATTCAATTTGCCCTTGTTGGATTTTCTGTACAAATACGGCGACTTTCTGCGTTGCTTGCCGGTCAACACAGTACAACGTTATATCGCCAACGTCAAAAATGGCGAAACGCCTGTACGGCTAGATGAAGTGCACGTACAAATCCTGGCCGACTTTACCGGAGAGAGTGAAGACGTTATTAGCCGCATGGCTGCTTTGGAATATGCGGCGCGTTTCGTACGCCATGTAATTTCCGTTTCTGGTCGCCGCATCATTCAAGCTACCATTGGCAAAGATTTTGTCGGTGTGCTGAAAGGCATTGAACAAGATGCCGAAATTTACGAAAAGCTTGCTGCAATCGCAGGCTTCAACAAAGTTATGCCTGTGCAGGCTGGCGAACTGCTTTACCTGACAGACGTAAATTCTGCCAGCTCCAGCGACGAACGTCTCTACCGTGACGATACGTTGTTCGGGAAGTTGCCAATTAAAGCGCGTGATCGTCTGGTCGAGAAAGACGAACGCTTCCTTGAAATTTTCAAGCAGTACAATTTCCACACACGACTGGCCCGCCTTCGCCGCTGAGGTAATCATGTATTTTGACTCCAAGAAATTCGGAATCGAGGCCGTCGCAAATTTCGATTTTCTCAAACGTGACGGTATTTGCTGGCGTTGGGGTTCGCGTGGGTTTGACGGCATGGTTTTCGGTTCAGCCATTGGCCCGTCTAATGACTTTTTCCAAAGCGGCCTGCATGAGCTTAGCCACGCCATTGATTTTGTTATGACGGGCCGCGAAGCGAACATTAAACCGAGTGGTTTAGAGTTTGCTCTGAAATTCTCTGAAATGCGGTACATAGGACGTAGCTTATGTGAGGTCGGTTTTCCTAAGACCCCGCAAATATCCCTTACAGAAATTCGCGCTTTTGCATTGCAGATGCGTTTGATGGAGAAAGAACTGGGCTTCATTGTTGATACGCTGGGCAGTGACGAAAGCAAGCTGCGCGAAAAGGGCTTGCTTAAAGGCATCTCAGAGAACACAAAGGATTCGATTTACCGTGACACGGTGCCTATCTATAAATGCAGCGCAGAAGAATTCGCGCATAACACAGCCAGCTTAGCTGTGTACCCTGGGTTTGCGGATGACCTGCAATTTATTGAATTCGCTGTAGGTCGCTCAGGGCTGGCAGCGTATAAAGGTTTGCATTACCGTGAACGTGACGCTGCAAAGCAAAAGATTTACGCTACTGAGATAATGAAGCGATACGAGGCAATCGACAATCCGTTTACGTGGAAGCGCATTGACGCAGCCCTAAACAAGGTTGCCTCCAGAATTCGCAGAACACAGCAGCGTTACAATTTCGAAATAGACCAACACTGAGGAATTAATCATGCATCGTGTATTTATGGCGGTAGGTACTGAGTTCGAAGCTGGTTGGGGTAGTCGACCGGATGGCATTATTTTTGGACAGTCGCTTTTTCTACTGAAGCAGGCAATTAAACGCAACGAAGAACGTGGCAGCTATGAAGAGTTTACCCGCTTCGACAAGATCAAAGTGTCTTTCGTTAATGACGAAGGGCTCAAAATGATCGACGCAGAAACTGGCGTGGCGTGGGTTGGTAATTCTGTGTGGCATACCATTTACGAAAAGGTCGAAACCAAGTCGGTCGCATTGACGGCGGTTGAAATTAAAGCCATCCGTGATGCGCTTTATTACCACTACGATGGGGTGGAAGGTGAACCGAACCGCGAACAGGATGCGTTCAATAAAGCCCTGGCCAATTTCCTTGAACATGTGTGAGGTGAACCATGGACGCTAAACTCACTAAGCGTATTGAACTGCGCAAACAAAGCAAGATCGAATCGCCTTTCGGACGTGGCAATTTTGCTGAAGGCACGGTTGCGGTTTTTGAAAGCCCTACGCTGAAATTCCTGGCCAATGAGGAAGACCGCAAGTGGCCGCACCAACGCTACGAAACTTTTACCGCTACGGTGGTAAGCATTATGGCTAACGGCCCCGATAGTTTCGTAGCCGTTTTGGACAGGCCGACCAATCTAATCGAAGACAGCAATGATTGCATCAACATTGCGTGGTGTCGCGAAATTGTAAAATACGGCGAAGGTAAAACAACCATACGCTCTCACAATGTGCGTACCGATCTTTGGCACCAAGACGTGTTGGTTACGCTGCCCGGTAAAGCGTCGAGTAAATATCAGATGCATAGCGTTCGCGCTTTTCTGTTTTTCGTGCTGAGTTATCACCCTCGCTACAGCGGCGACAACGGTGATCATATTTACGATATTGATAAGCTATTGCAGCTTGTCGGTGGGCATTTCCAGCGTGACAACGAATGGACGCGTTCCATCAGCAAGAAAAAGTTTCACGCAGTTTTCAAGAAAGCCATGGCGAAGTGCCGCACGTCACGCCGCAAAGCCCAACACGAAGAAAGCGAAAGTATGGCTCGCATGTACGAAGAAGATGCCATGCATGAACTCGAATATCTGGATTAAGGAAATCAACTATGTCTCGCTTCACTAGCACTTATTACGTCAAGGTTCGTTTTGAACCACATGGTCGGCAGCGCTTGCTTGACTACGGACTGGCTCTCAACATTTTTGAATGTGCAGAGGATGAAATCTGCATCGTTCACCCAAGCCAAATTTTTTTGGAAGAGGCTATCTCCGCTATGGGCCTGGAAAAACTGGGTGAAATCCATGAACGTTGAAACCATACGCGTTTATACGAAAATCAAAAACAGCGGAAGTGGTGATATCGTTTCCGCTTCACAAACTGCCAGCCGCATTACCAAAGCGTACAATCGCTGTGTCGAAGGCTTGCGGTTGCGCGCCGCTGAAAAGGCAAAAGGTATGCGTGTGATTGAAGTTTACTGGGAGGATAAAATGGTTATCCGAAAAGGTGAGCTGCATTACTGCGTCGCACTCAGCTTCAGAACAGTAGCCGCTTTGGCGTTGGTGAAATAATGGAAATTTACCTATTCGTTCCCCTCATAATGGCGCTTTGTATTTTTGGCTTTGCCTTGTCATGGTGTATCGTCAAAATCAAGGTCATTGACACTCAAGCCATCGGTGTGCATATTCTTATGCTGCTTTTGCTGGCCGTTGTCTTGTCTGGATTAATGGTAGGCGGTATGCTTGGTATAGGGGAGCTTATTAATGCGTATCGAAGTGGTAACACTGCGTAACGATTCGCTGTCGTATCGAATGCTTTGTAAAGACAAGCTAATCTGTTTGTTGGAATGCATGCGGCATGATGAAAAGTTAAACATTATGACGCTGTTTACTACGTACGCGTGGCGTCGTCGTGGTTTAGCTTCAATTCTTTTGCAGCGTGTATTAGATGAACATAAATCCCAGGTTTGGTTGTGGTGTCACGAACAAAACCAAAATGCGCAAGACCTGTACAGAAAATTCAACTTTACTCCTACGGATGAAATTGATGAAGACAACTGTAGGGTTTGGGTGAGGGAACAATGAAGACATGCTATTTGAAAATGTTTGCAGGTTTGCACACCACGCCGAAACTGTAAATATAGCTCAGGAAGTACCTAGCCCGACTTCCTTCATGTACACGTCGATTTATGATAGCCGCGTGTGCAAGTTTACATGGAAACGCAGAGGGAACTATGCGCGAGTATAGCAAAGCCGAACTGATCGCAAAGGTTCAAAGTCTACCCGAGGACGTTCTAACGCGATTGGCGTTCGATGACGTTGATAACCCCAATGTCAAGCCCAAGAAAAACGGCATGTGGGATGCAGATGCCGTCGATGCTCACATTCAAAAATACATAGAGGAACGAGACGAATGAACTACGTTATTAGATATAACGATGACAACACCTTCACCGTAATTACTACAAACGACACTGACGTACTCGAAAATTTGAAAGGGGAGATTTACAGTGCAGGACAATTCGAACTTGATTCTGGATTCATCAAATGCAGCGGCAGCATCCAAATCGGCGGAGTCGAACACGGCAGCAAAGGGCCGGTCGATGAAACAATCCTTCTCTCGGTTATGGGGAAAGAACACAATGAATTTGCGTAAAAGCCTTATTGTTAATTTCGCTGTTTTGTTTGTAGGTGTGGCTATCGCACTGGGGCTGGCCTGGGTTGGCGTTAAATTTAAATACGATCAAGCCGAATCGATTCGTGCTGTCGATGCCCGCCCCTGCGTCGTAGACGTTGGCAAGACGCAAGTCCACGGCGAACGTAAATACACATATCGCTATCGCGAGCTGTTTGGTTTTCGCATTATTGAAACGGACAAAATCGAAGAGGCCACCAGCTACAAATTGGTTGGTGACGATATGATAGTACTTTCCATCCAAAAAGATGGCACGCATACGCGCTTCGTACACCAATTGGGTGATATAGGCAGTTGGGATTTGCAAGATGCTGACTATTACACATTCACAACAAAGGCAGGCTCCGGCGTTGCCACGTATCAAAATTTCTGTAAGTAAAAGAGGTTCTATCATGTACAGCAGTCGTACCGCAGATAAATTCGTTGTTCGTCTTCCCGATGGGATGCGTGAGCGTATCGCTGATGTAGCCCGCAGACACCATCGCAGCATGAATTCAGAAATCATTCATCGCCTGGAGAAATCCATAAGTGCAGAAGACGGTGATGCAGGTAGCCTGGAAGAGAAAATTCAACGTCTATCGCAACGTGATCGCATGGTTGCGGAAATGCTGATCGACAAAATGCTGGAATTTCCAAAGGATTAATGTCGTGGAACCGACCGATCTGGAAAAACTGGACTGGTACATTGCCGGGCACCTGAAGGCTTTGTGTAGCGCCTATTTGATCTACGAAGAAAATGGCGTACGCCCTCCACTAATTAGCTATATTGAAAATCGCTTTAGCATGTTCCATCCGAATCCTGCACGTTTTATTCGTTCGCGTGTAGAATTGGCGGCAATGCGTGCCATCGCAGAGGAATAGGCAATACAGTACGTAGCCACTAACGTTAGTCACCTTAATGGAGAATTCCGGTGAAGTACATTGTAATTAAAATCGTACGCCACGGTAAGCCGGACGCCTACCGTGCGCTGCTGTTTTCCAAAGAGTTCAGTCACGATTGTATTTATCGTGGCGCTCACGAATCCATTTACACTGACGAACACTATGCTGATTTTTCAGCCGTCGGTGCCGGATTTGTAACATTCACTGATGGGCTTGCGGATTGTTTTGGTGAATCCGCAACACTGGAAATCAAATCCCGAGGGAATGCAGACACGCAAGTTGTTCGGCATTTCCTTGCAACTGGGTTTGAGTGTGTAATCAACTGAGGGTAAGCCCATGGTCATCATTAGAGGCGAACACAAAATTGTTGTCGAGGTACACCCGCAGCCATTTGGCGAAAAGCTATATGAGGCCATGGCTCCTAACGGGTTTAAGTGGGCTGGCGATACGTGGTCTATTCACGGCGCAGACATGGATGATTTGCGCAATCGTGTTGCATATACGGATTTGGAAGAAGCTGACGATGAAGAAGAGGATTGACCATGAGCAGTGTTAAAGGCTCTAGGCATTCAATCAATGACCATCCTACGTATCTAAAGTTGGTACAGTATGCCTACGTTCAAGCCAACCGCAAAGCGCGCTTGAATATTGCAATCCGCAAGGTGCTCGCAGAAAAAGGTTTTTCCAAAGAAGACACAGACGCGCTAATCAACGCGGCGTATGAAGCAAACCTCGACCCACTTGTAGAGGCCCTTTTGAAATGAACCTTCCAGATTTTGTTGTTACTGCAATCGAAAAAGGCGTACAAGTAACCGTTGACAAACTCGATGGTGTTTTTCGTATTGATATGAACACACGTATGAAATCTGAGTGTGTACTGTACGCCGTAGAAAATGGCTGGGAAGCACACCTGCGCTACAACGAAGTAAAGCCTGTTTCCAATTGGGATGACTTGGTTAGTGCTATTTCTGGTTGCGTGTACGGCAAAGGGTTTGGTAGCGCCACTTGGTTCGCCATCCTGAAAGCTGAAGGTTACAGCGCCAAAGACCTGTGAGGTTGACATGGAAAACGAAATTGAATTGCTGTCGCTGGTTGAAATCAACGAAGGTGTGATGAAAGGCGTCCGCATGTTTGTTGTAGGCACTGCAAACAGTGGCAGCTCTCTGCAATTGAATTGGGATGTTGCTGTGCTGCAACACGTAGCGAAGGGCGGTTCACTTATTCAAACGGCAAAACGTTATAGGGTTACAGAAGTAGAATCCTGCTGGATTTGTAAAAGTGATGTAACTCTTATCGAAGGGCCGAAAGCAGTACTCAAGAGCCTACGTGATGAAGGCTGGATGACTGTTTAAACAAATTCACAATAGCCGAAGTCATTCTGGTTAGCGAAGGCTTCAAGTGGAGCACAGAAAAATGATCAATCATCAATATGTTTTCATCCAGTGGGATTTATGTACCCCACTGGAGAAACAAAATGTCCCGCACCATTCGCCGCAAAAACGAAGCCCGCACCTGCAATCGCCTCTTCATTTACACGAAGGAAGAGTTTGACCAAGGGTTCGGCTGGTGGAAAACTTATTGCAAACACTACGATTACGAAAAATACGTAGAACGCACTAAGGCTTGGTTCCATTCTGACCAAGCACGTTACCTGCATCTTTTTCGTGGTCGCGATAGCGGCGGCACTCCGCGTAAATACCGCATGGTCTACGCAGAGCGTCCGTTCCGTCGCGAAGTAAAACAGAAAATCCACAAAGCCAAACGTTACGATACCTGGGATGAAATGGGATTCAGGGCACCGCGTTTTGACGCTTGGATTTGTGACTAAGGGGCTTCGGCCCCTGTTTTACCATTTGGAGAATTTTATGGAACTTAATGAATGTCATCGACTAGCTATCGCCAAAGCACTTTATGATGCAGGCTTTAAGCCAAGCTGGTCTTCTCTTGAAGATTTCTTACTAGCCGGGTATGGTGATTTGAACTTCGACTTTCGTTATCCTCTTATTTTGAATGGCAACAAAGTTGCGAATTACGATCTACGTGACATTCCGCACGAAGATCATCTGCTGGAAGCTTTCTACAAAAGCATACATAGACCAAAAGAAGAACACGTAGACTTAGAAGATCGTGCTCCTAGTTCTTCTGACTCCGGCTCTTGTGAGGTGTCTATGAAAGCAGTAGATAACGAGTTTCGCACGTTCATTGACGTGGATGGTAAAACCTGTAAATACATGACGGTGCCGATTTACAGCGATGGCGGCTTTCACATTAACATCATGGGTGTTAGCAGGCTGGCAGAAGCGGCGCACTTCGCGTCTATCATTGCCCATGATCGCGGTATTGTTTGCCACTCTTTCAACGAAGGGGCTTACCAAAAATGAAATTTGAACAGTGGCTCACACAAGCTAAACAAAACCAACACGAACGTATCGGACAGCAATTTTGCAACACGTACGTTCGTGGCTCCTGGCCTGAACTTTTTTACGCAGACAATGACAAGGCGAAAACGCTTATCATCGAACATCTGCAATCCCTTCACTACTGGCCAGACATGCCGTGCCCACTTTCTGAACTCAAAGTCTGAGGTTTACATGAGCCGCATTTTTGCCGTGAATCATGACCGCCAGGAAGTAATGAAAATTGGACATACCACGTGGGACAAAGCACCAGACGCTCCAATTCTTGATCGTATCAAACACTTTGCACCTTTCGTAGAAAGGGGGCGCGTCCGCTTCTTTGAACGGGCAAATGAATTTCAGATTCAGGAATTAGTCGAAGAAGAAAAGGTTGGCGCACTTGGTTATAAACGCGTGCACAGCTATTGGCATTCGCCAGTGGAGTAATCATGAGTGTTCCACTATCGACATATCTGTTTGATCGCATTGAATTATTTTTGACGTGCGGTGAAGGTTGGGATGGCGGCACAGGTAAGCAGACAAACCACGTCATTATAGGACGTACGCTTTCCCTGTTGCAGCGCATTCAATGTGAAAATCTTCCCGAACCTTCACTATGCATGGGGTCAAGCGGTGAAATTGTAATTCTGTGGTCTTTCCGTAAACCTCACGATCTGTGCTTTGAAGTCTACACAGACTCTGTTCTCTACATAAATCAATTAGGCGCGTCTTTGCACGTAGCTGAGCTAAACGACGAAACTCTCACAGCGCTAATCGAAAGCGCCAAGAAGGTGTACCATGGCACGCAAGAAGGAAAAGCCGCAACTTGATTACGCTAAGCTCCATGATAGTGTAATGAATAATATCGAATCGCTTCTCAGCGTCCTGCACGATTTAGAGTGGTCTGAATACAGCGACCGTAAATCGTATGACAACGCATCAACGGCGCTGTTCGATTTCTTTAAAGACCTTTCCGAAAATCCAGAAAACAAGGAAGCCGAAGAATGATCCGTCCTGGTTACATTCGCGAGCAAATTGTTCGTGACGAACTTTTCATCCATAAAACTGAATTGGAGGTAGACCTGTGACTAACGAAGAATTGGCACTGTTCACTCATGTAAAAAACTATGTCAAGAATAACCCCAAACTGGCGAAGCTGGTAAACGAAGCTGTACAATCCGGCCTCCATGAGCATATCGAACAGCTCAATGCCCAACGTGCTGAAGCTGAATCTGCACTGTGTATAGCGTTTCACGAAATGCCAAAATCCAAGCAAAGCAATAACAAGAATTTGGCAATGGTACGTATCAAAAAAGTCCTGCTGGCATCTGGTATGTTTGCAGGTACGGCTATGGCGAAAGAATTCGCCCAGGATATCGGAGAAAATTCATGAAAGTGAAGACGCTGTTCCCGAACAAACATAGGGCTACAGAATTCTTTGGGCTGCAAATTCCTATGATGGAAGATGTACCTCTGAATGCTTCTTTCGATTCATACGCAGTAAGTGCAGATTTTGTCCCGTACGCATACGAAAATGGGGAGTTTATCTTCTCTAGGTTAGGTGGTGATTTAGTAGACATACAGGCACATGATTTAGCCTTCACCATCAGCGGCGACAAACAAGTTGCTGACGAAGCGTTGGATAAAATTGTTGCTTACCTTAGAAATGTGTATACGCAGGTAATTGCACCTACTACAAATGAACCTGGCGGATTCCACATAGCGCAACGTACACTTAACAGCGATAACCCGGAACACGCACAGTGTGTACGCCTTTTGTTAATTAGGATTTTCCGCAATGAAGATTTTGTGTGCGCCGAGCATCCAGAATTTTTGCTTGGTGCACCTATAGGCCAATACCATTGCCCTGTTTGCGGCACCATGGTGTTGGCAGGCATTCCCCACTTACCGAAGGATGATTTCGATGATTACCCTGGCGAATCTGAGCAGTAAAACAGAACAAGAAGTTTTTAATCATGTAGCCATTCACCTTCTAACACAGAATGCTGTTTCCAGAGGCATGCGCCCGGATCGGTCTGGTGCAGATTGTTTGTACAGAAATGAGGACGGGCTGAAGTGCGCAGCCGGTTGCTTGATTGGTGATGACGAATATGTAAAATCGTTTGAAGGCCAAGTGTGGCGTGATCTTATAGCTAAAGGTTTAGCGCCAGAAGCCCACGCCCGCCTTATTAATGATCTTCAATTTATGCATGATCGTGCTAAGCCTGAAGACTTTGAGAAAAAACTTCGCGCCCTTGCAGCAGAATACCACCTCAACACACAGGCTATGGACGCCTTCCTAAATGCACGTGGTTGACTACAGATGCAAACACTGTAAAAGGTGGAAGAACCAACACAAAGATACCTATGAGTGCCCAATTGGAAAATGGAAAAACGCGTATACTGTGAATGGAGAAAATCTCCTTGAAGGTTTCATGTAAGCTTCATGATGAATCTGTTTTCCAAACGCTAGTTGACGCCAAACTTTACGAAAAGAACGGCGACCTAATTAACATCTACGAAGAGGTGCTGCTAGATAAACGTAGAACGAAAGTCGTTGCTGTCGTAGTTGCATACTCACGCAACAAACCAATTGGTGTTGTAACATGCACACGAAAGCTTTCATTGAATACGTACGTACTTCCTGAGTACAGACGCAAAGGCGTAGCTGAAACTATGATCGCATTTTTGCGAAAGCATTACGCCGGTGATCGTGTGTTGTCTAGTTGGCCTGGGTATGATGGGTGGGGGCATTACTTTAAGAAATGCTTTATCCTCAACATGGAAGACGCATACGCAATTCCGTACCACTGGTTTCAGCTCTATAAAAACCCAGCAACCGCCGTACAGAAACGTGTAGCCAACGTAAAACGTCAGATAAAAAGGGAATATATGGTAGCCAAAGAAAACGAACTTCGTACTTCCTACACTAAAGAGATTGCGCATCTTGAGGCAATCGGCGCGGAAGTGGAATTTCGTAATGGTGTTATGCGCTTCACCCTACACAACGGAATTACAAAAGGGGTTATCGAAGGGAAGAACTACGTACGCTTGGAGCAAAAGCGTACCCATGGGTTTGCATCACGGCTTTGTTGTCTATCCAAAACGTTCACAAAAAAGGCACACAAAAGCTGTGAAGCATTCAATAAAAAGGCAGCACAAGAAGGCTTGTCTGTCCGTGCCTATCCGTCAATTCAGGAAGGTTTTATCTTAGCTTTGGTTGACGATGATTACGTTTTCAGTTTCGACCATGTACACGAAGTGCCTGAATTTCGTGCACTTCGTCACAAGCAACTACAGTTTAAATCCAATTCGTTTGTATTGCCTGCTAACGCCTATGTATGCGTATACGGTACAGACCTAATTCTGCGAAAATGTACCATGCGGCCACTACGTGACGATGCCACATTAGCAGAGACTGAATTCCTAGCGGAAAAGACTTTTTACTACTTGATGGGGCATAATCATGAAGTTGCTTAAAGCTGTATCTAAAAGTTACGGCCTACCAATCGAAGGCTTTGATCAAAACGTCTGTGTAAATTTGGTGCCTGGGGTGCGGGTCACTGAAGCCATGGGTGCTTTGTACCTGCACAACCTAAACGGCTCTGTGAATGCAACCACTATACGTCAGTTGTTAAGTAGTTTTACGTTGCCTTGTGTGCGCAACGTACTTGCATACAACGAAGCTGCAAAGCAACGCGGGGAATTCATATACCTTTCCATTTTGCGTCAGCACGTTGTGGTTATGGCAGACGGCGAAATTCTAACCGTGTTGTGTGCCGGCAATGGTCGGATTATTCTGGAGCGGCGTCTAGAAATTCTACAGAAGAGAATGTCTGAGCGCTTCACGCAACCGATCCACTTCTGCAAGGCTGGTGCATTTGTAGAAACGCATTTTATTTTGGGTTCCGATTTTGTTAAACACGACGAATCGGATGCTGGGTACTTCCTTAAGAAGGCACACCATGACAGCGTTTAATTTGGTTAGCGAGGAAGACGCATTCATCGCAATGCTGCAACCGACTTCAAATTTCAAGAAGCGTTGTGTAAAACTACTTAAGCGTGCAGTAGGCAAAGCACGTACTTTGTTGATTCTGTGTTTGGATGACCCACGCCGGTTGGGCAGTCAGTTGGAGCGCTACTATATAAATCAAATGCTAAATGAGCTAGACGCTCAAGGTGCCGTAATTCACGGTAACGAAGTAATGCTAATCAAACTCTACGCGGAGACTCGCGAAGATTATGAGTGGGCACTAGCAAACGAAAAGAGTGTGGCACAATTTTGCGCCGTAGTTGCAGGCAACATAGAAGGTAAGCCTATTACGTGCGATACCGTACTTTTTGAAAAATCCAAATTTTCTGGCCGCGCATACACGTGGCACACCGCACCCTAATTCGAGGTTATCATGTCTGAACGCAATCCAATCCGCCAAAAACAACGCGAATCCGTTTACGAAGAACTCACCGAAATTGTAAATCGTGACTTTGTTGGTGGTTACGACTACCTAAAGAAACTCCGTGCTGACTACCACAAAAACAAATTGTTTACTGACAAGGTTTGGAAGTATCGCAGCTCTGTTTCTGTATGCTCTCTGAACGATGCATTTGGTTTCGGTGAGTGGGAGAAAGGGCAACGCATGGTGCGTGCTGATGCAATTTGCTTCAGTTACGTATACAACCACTTGGCCCACTTGCTGGGGCGTCGCAAAATCGAAGGCACCATTTGGGTATTTGGTGAAATTCAGTACGCTGCGCCTCGATTCTTCTAATGTGAGCCGCTGCTTGCGCTTCACGGGCCGACCAATTTGGGAGCTGGAATAATGAATCGTTTTCAATTGTTGAATAAATTGGGCTTCAAGCGCATTGATTCTGGTCACTATGTGCGTGATTGCATCGAAGTAAATACCAAGACAAACCGTATCAAGTACGGCTTGATGAATTTACTCTGGTTGGTTTTTCCGGTAAACCGCTCGCCGAATTAGACTAATTTTTAGGTATAGGGATGTTCCCTAAAATTGGAGAGGAACCATGGAAATGACTGTAGAATTAGCAACCGCTAAGAGCGCGCCGAAGGTATTTACGCGCTACCAATCGGGGTGCATTCCGTACCGGAAAGTCGATGGTGTCGTTCAAGTATTGCTCGTAAAGAAAACCAGTAAAAATGCGTGGTGGGGTTTTTGCAAAGGTGGTTTGGAGTCACACCTGGACAAACGCGAAAACGCAGCTAAAGAATGCTTCGAAGAGTCTGGCGTCACTGGTACGGTGACACAGAAAATTGGACAGTTCAAATACGTTAAGGATAACGTGAAGCAAGTCGTTTACATGTACGCGATGGACTTCCACACTGAATTGGAATCTTGGCCGGAGCAAAAGACACGTCGCCGTAAATGGTTCACCTTGGCAGAAGCTCGCGACAAACTGAGCCGCGAACATCACGGCTTCTTAGATAAAATCAGAGAGCTGGCGAACTGAAACTCTGAAAGCGTTGGTTGTTGCGTCATGTGTTCTCATTCTTGTAACCAAGCTAATACACGTCGCACAATAACTGTAAAGAATAGGCGGATAGGCTTTCTATCCGCCTTCTTACGTTCTGAGGCATATCATGGCTGCTATTCTAATCGTAACGGTAGTTACCGTAGTATCTGGCCTAACCAGCACTAACGCATCTGTAAATAAATCCGTGACTCGCTTTGAAAATAAAGCCGAGTGCATCGCTTCTATTGCTGTAATTGATCGTACCGAGCAGCGCAGCCACGTACAACGCAAAATGCTAGAAGATGGCACACGACTGTCGTTTCTAGTCGAGAAAAGTTTTGGTACAGCGAAATTTGCAGAAAGCCATGTGTATGAATGCGAGGAAATATAATGCTTACCAAGAAGCAAATCCAAGCTAAACGCCGTGCTGCCATGGAAGAGGAAGCGCGTGTACGTAAACTCCAAAAAGAACTGGCCCCGCGCCGCCACGTTGAACTGAAAGCAGAAATTCCCAAACTTGATGGTGATGGCAGGTGCGCCGAAGGTAAAAACCTAAAATCGGCTGCACAAATAATCCGCGAAGCCGAGCTTACATTTGTGCCGCATGATCATGCCCAGCGTGAAGCCGCCGCACAGAAAGAAATCGAGAAGAAAAAGAAGCGGGTGGCACCACTTTTCAACAAGGGCGGTTTGCAGTACATTTCTGATGACACCGATCTAACTACACTGGGACGTAAAGTATGAAATGGGAGCGCGGTCGTTTGCTGCCGCGACGTTGGGGGTTTGGCGTGTGTGGAATTGAGTTCGGTGATCGCGGGTAGGGATTTATGCGAAAACGTTACAATCTAATCGAAGGTGAGTATTACTGGCTTCACGAAAAAGGAAATTCAGTAATCGTCCTGTATAAAAAACTCAAGGATCATCACACGGCTAATCTTTGGGCATGCCACCACAATGGAGTTGTGCGCCCTAGAGCCGGGGCTGTATTTGAGCACATTCCTAAAGCGCGGCGCGAGACTTGGCAGCAGAAATTCATCAAACGCTTTCAGGAGAATTTGGCATTCACTGAGCGTAGTATGGAAGACGTAGCAATTATACTCGACGTGACCGAAACCGAGCTTGCGTGGCTACTTAATGAAGAAAACGTAACCTTAGAGCTGGCAAACGCTATTGCAGACAGGTTAGGGTTCTATTTCGGAGACATTCAATGATCAGCAAAGGTAAGTTCCGTCATTTCGAAAACTAAGTGAGGTTTATATGCATACTGAAAAATACTACACAAGCTGGCCCACTATCATTCCGATGGTGGGAGCATGTGTAGGACATGATAATGCAACGCAACGATGCAAAATTTATCAAACGTCAGGTAGTAATCGCACGTATCCATAAATTCCAAGAAATTGTACCTGGAAAATTCCGCAAGCGTAGTGCAATGGATTGCGGTAATCCGAAATGTGGTATCTGCGGAAATAGTCGCCGTGTTCGTGGTACGGTTACTGTAAATGAACTTCGTGCAGACGAAGCGTTTAAGTATGAGGTTGTGAACTATGACGGGCAGTTTGAATAATCTGTCCTTTAATGAAAATGCCCCAATCTATGGGGCATTTGCCTTTCGAGGTGATTCCATTAAAGGGTATTGCAACGGCGAGTACAAAGAAGGTTTTGTATGTCGTCTGTCTAATGCTGAAACGCACACACTTCCACCGGAATGTACAGTATTTGATTTGCGCACGGTAGAGCATATCCAGATTCTTGATTTTGAAGTAGACCCTATGCCGTTCGTGCAGACAAAGGCAATTGCGCCAAACTGGTGGGCATTCAAAATGAAGGGTTTGCTTGCGGATACCATCGAACACGCAGAATCTGTAAAGCTGTCGTATCCTTCACGCACAGAGCATGAAAAAGCCCACGCACGTCTTCAGATTGAACGTCTTCAGGAACGAATCAAAGGGATAATGAACACGCACGTAGGAAAGGCTTGGCACTGCATCAAAGACAAAGTAGATGCAGGTTTGGAAATTGAGTACTGTGAGGTTACTGTGCGTGGTATCGAATTCACACTAACTGACACACTTAACGTAGCAAAAGAAACCGTAACGTGGGAACAAATTCTCTAGAGGTGTACCATGGAAAATATCAACTACGAAGAAGTTCTAAAAAAGATTGTGAGTATGGCACCACTTTACGGCGTGTTTGCTTTCCGTAATGGCAAGCTTTGTTCTGGAACCCAACGTAAACTACCATACGCTATGAAAGTTTGGTGCTCTAATAAAAATGGCGAAACTGTAGATGCAAAAGCAATGGCGGAATCTTTTGTGGCACAAAATCCAGAATACCGCGTGTTTGATTTGCTTGCGGATGACTGCCCCGTAGTTGTAAACCTTGCGGAGTGGGCATACGAAGACGACGAAGTTGAAAATTCGGAAAGTATGGCCACATTCAAACCACACGAAGATTGGGAACGTCGCATTGAATCACCAGCGGCATTCAAAATGCGTGGTCGTATTGCAGACTATTTGGAACGCGAGCGCGAAGTTGACGCAGCTTACCGCCAAGCAATCATTGATGCTGAAATGAAAAAGCTGGCGGATAGCAAAGACTATAAATTCCACCTAGACGGAATTGCTGAAACGCACTGGAATACAGCGTGTGATATCGCCAAGAATCGTCACGTGCAGCACGGGTTTGCGTCTATTATGGGCGTGCGTATGTTTGAAGTTGGCTTTGAAGTCCATGTACGCAGTTCCATGACTGGATTTGAGCGTAAGGAAATTGTTACCTGGGAAGACATTTTCGGGAAGTGATAAATGAAATTGGAAATACCAGCATCCCTAGCTGACCGCATTAGAGCGTATGCCAAAGAAGGTGAATCCCTAGATGCAGCGGCGTGTAGAATTCTTAATGGTGCTCTTCGTGGGGTCAAGAAAAAGACTACCCTTGATATCATCAAGGAACACCTAGAAAAAGAGCCTGTAGGTACGACGTTTAATGTACTGCAAGTAATGCCCTCTCAGCTTACGCACAATGCACGGGAACGGCAACGCTACGGTCAAGCTCTAGGGAATGCAGTATCTCGTAATCTCATTAAAGCTCGCTATGTAAAAATGGAGCGTATTAGCCGTTTGCGTCTCAAGCTTTATATCAAAACGGAGTAAACCTATGCCAGAATTTGGCGGCTTCGTTGTTCGTTACGATGGTAAATACTACAAAGGTGAAGAATGGAACGTAATGCAGTTCACACTAGCACGCGCAAGAGCCAAGTGCCTGACGCTACCCAAAGCGAACGAACTCAAAAAGAAACTGCGCGGGTCGGAAATACTACCAGTCACGTGGCTACTGTACGATTAAATCCACAATGTGAAATGGATCGTCTCATGAACATGTTTGGTAAACTGTGAGGATTTATGAGCAGGCGCTTCGATTGTCCTGATTGTGGTACGCATCAAAATCTAAAGGCTGCTCTTCAGCGCGTCGTCGAATTGCAGAATGAAGTGGACGCAGAAAAAGCGCGCTACAACCGTGATGTACACGGTGTAAATAATGAAGGCGATCCAGTCGGCGGTGTGCCCGGCGGCTACATATACGAAATTGCCTTTTTGAAACAGAAAATCAAACAACTTGAAGCTGACGTAGCTGAATACAAAGCCGCGCTCAGTGAATCTAACTCCCATCCAGACTTTCGGTGATGCCATGCAAGTAGAAGTGAACCTGAATAAAACCCGCCAAGAAAAAATTGATCACCTTGTCCGCTCTTTCGACACGTGGGACGGTTGGGTTAAGAACGCCTGCCTGCACAGCATGGGCGTACCAAAGGTAAATCGCAATACTGGTCAACCGTGGCAAAGCTTTCGAGAAATTCTGGAAGCTGCGGCAGACGAAACTGTTGACATCGTGTACGAAGACACAGCATTTAACGGCGATCTAGTTTAAGGGGGCATCATGAATCGCGATCAGCTTAAATTGATCCAAGCTGAAGTCGAGCGCGTAGCAAACGAACACGGAATCATCCCTATTTTTGTGTCTGAAGTTGGTAGCCATTCATGGGGTTACAGTGGGCCTAATAGCGATTATGACTTGTACGTTGTATATGTCCCAATTCCGTGGAAAGTAAAGGTTGCGTCCACCGAAGCAGTTGGGAAATCAAATCTCTTTGTAGACGGTCGCGCAGTAAGCATTGAATACCACTCACTGATTAGCGTATGTCGAAAAGCTACGCATAGTTCCATCATGTCATACAAATTAATGTTTGGCACATGGCTTGCCGGGGAGCGTCAGACTTCAGATAATCTACTTAAAATCGTTACAGAGTATCTGAACATAGGTAGGTTATTTGATGCTTTCAGTGGGCATGCGCAAACCGAGCGCCCTGATGCAAAGGAACAAGCGCGTGCATTGCATTGCATTTTGGTGGCTGATCAAATTCGTCAAAATCCGAAACGTATTCCGAGGCTAAATATCACGGATATGCTACACCATGGTTTTACAAGTACGTACTTTTCAAACATAGCAATTCTGCACGCATTGAAATGGCTGCGCACTGATGGCTCTGAGCCTGATGTAGATTTGGCTAAATCCAGCGTCTACGTGGCTATCCGCAAAGCCGCCAAAGAAGTAAAAGAGTTTGATTACGAATTTTCGCGTGCAGTTCCGACAACTAGCATCGCTGATACTCTATATGAGCAAATCTGCAAGCGTGTGTTAGACCAGTTCGTCGTCCGTGGTGCTTACGAATTGGAATGGGCCACAGGGGCAAACTTTTGAAAAGCCTGTTCGGAAAAGGCCAGGTAAAGATTGGCAAAGTGGGGCAGTCTTTACCTGACTTTTCAAATGTACGCGTAGATAGGAAAACCGTGTTTGGAAATCCGAAATCCGTTATGGAAGTCGGACGCACCGAAGCGTGTGAGTACTACGAAAAATACGCAGACAATTGCATGCGTGAAGCAGGAGCGTACCAAAAAGCAATGAATAAGTTGCGCATACGCCTAGCACGCGGTGAAAATATTCTATTGCAGTGTCACTGCGTAGACGTGTACACAGGTAAAGGTAAACGCTGCCACGCACAGACTATAATGAGGATTTTGCTCAGATGACCTACGATCTACTAGAGCTAAAAATCAAGGCAGATAACGGTACACTATCTAGTGCTGAAGCAGATTACATTCTGCTGTCGTACAAGATGTTTAGTGAACTGCGTGATCCTGCGATTGTGCATCTTCTTACGCAAGGGCAGTCATGCAGTGTGATTGCATCTAAATCAGGCCTATCTAAAGGCCGCATTGGTCATATAAGTAAAGACTCCGTTGTACGTACGTCAAAAATTGAAGTAAAACCGAGGACACCATAATGCTCGTACTTTGTATTGCAAAAGATATTGATGCCAGTAACGTTCCTTTCGTCCTTTCGCACATTGAAGGGCATGAAATGATCTGCGCGTACTCATTCGGGGTAGATGGCAAAGAAGCCTTGATGGTTAAGACCAATCAAGGTGACGGCGTTTCAATTCTTGTAATGCCGAACCTTACAGGTGAAATCGATGACGCCAATATGGAAAAAGTTATGGCTGATCTTAACGAACTGCTGCCCGTCATGCAATTTCACACTGCGGGCGTTCTCGGTTACACAAAGGCTGATCGAACCAAAGTTTCCGTCGAAGATATTCAGTTTGAAAACGGCAATCTAATGTTTAAATTTACTGGCGTAGATTGCAGTAGTCTAGAAGCTCTTTTTGAAACTACCCATTGAGGTGCCGCATTAACGTGTTTAGGCGCAACTCCAAGCCTAAACGCAAAAGCCCCGAATCCATAACGGAAACGGGGCTTTTTTTTATTCAGCCAGCGAGCATTCGTTCCACACTGCTTTTTGTGTGTACGAAGATTTCCCGCCTACACGCACACCTACATAAAAAATGTAGGCCCGCCATCTAGCTACACCCTCTGCACGCAAAGCACGATAGTAAATTTCATCGCACTCTTTACGTGTCGGGTAGTAGGTCTTGTTCTTTGCGCGGTCTTTGATGCCGTAGCCAGAATAAAGCCAATCATGCAAAATTGCGGATTTATCGCCGTACCCAACGAGCAAGGCATAAAGCCACAGTAAGCCTACTTTACGTAGGATTTTGATTGACGCTTTGTCAGAAACAAAACTCTTGCGTGCAACAATCTCTCCGAACTTTTTGTCCAAAAAGCTCAATTCTTTGTACAACTGTACAACACCCGGCTCAACTTCTGCTGTAATCAGCCTGCTAAATCTCACGCCCATTTCTCCCCTAGCTTAACCACGTCCGCAAACCGCAAGCGTGAATCGTATGTTTTTATATGCTCCAGCGTTTCAAAATCCCCACGCACAATCATTTCGTAAACAAGCCTAAACGCATTGGCACCCGCATCGTTTAAGTACTGCATTTTCTTTTCTTTGTTGGCTAAACATGGACGTGCAAACGCCCTGTATAGAGCCTCGCAGTACTCGTTCATATTGGCTTCTGTGCAATCCATGCCTGACGGGTAGATGTAGATCGGTACGTCCACATTTTCAGGTGCTTCTTTGCAGTGAATTTCCGTACAGTAATCGCGCAAATCTAAGGACGATTTATTGTGTACGATTATGCCATCAACAACATTCAACCCTTCGCATTTAACTGCAAATTTTGAAGTGCTGCTGCCGTTCACGTACATGTATAAATGTTCGCCCGTCAGCATACGATCATTGAATGATTTGTCCCCTACATAACCAAGATACGGGCGTAAATTCAGAGTCAAACTATCGCACAAGACTAGCATCTTCAATCACCATTTTGCGATTGTTTTGGCTGTACGAAACGTGAATATAGGTATCCACGCCTAGTATATCGAATTCCATTTTGCGCAAAGCCTTAACGATTTCTTTGTCGTACATGAGCGTAACGGCGCTACCTGTTACATGCTGCTTGTCGCTTAGATAGCGCTTCCATGACTCTGCATTGGTTTGCAATTTTAATGATCGGCACCATTCCATATAGTTGAATTTGCTATACTCTCGCTCTAGAGCCTCTGATCTATACCAACTAATGATGTTCGGATGCAGGTGGTAGATAGGCTCAAGTACTTTATCGGCCAGCAGCTCTGCGTTTCTGAGCACTAGAGACGATGCTTCATTTTGAATTTTCATCTTGTGTGCGTAAAGATCAAACTCTACGTGATGCTTCGTATAGTGCTTAGAAATTTTCATACTTCATCCTATTTTCTTTTTTAGCCGTGCAACTGTACTGCGCGTGCGGGAAATAATTGCATCAATAGTTTCTGTGCTGGCGCCCTTATCTTTAATGCGTTTACGCTTAGCCAAAGCAAGCTTCAATACATTTTCGAAGTGGCGTAGCTCAGACTTAATCTCTGCTTTAGTCTGTTTGCTAGAGCGTGCGGAGCCTGCTTGGCCAACACCTCTCTTCTTTGCATAAATACTGTTTGGGTGTGCTGCAATGTACGCTTTCTGCTTTTCTAGCGGCATGCCATGAAACCAGTGTTTAGTTCGCTTAGCGATTAGCATGAGTAACCCCCTTAGAGTGCAAGCCCTACTATAACAAGTTGTAAGAATAAACGCTCTAATGTAAACCAGCGCTTATCGTTCTGCCGTTCGTTGTACTCTTCTACGTACAATTTGTAGTTTTCGTTGGCTCGATTTTCTTGTTGCTTCGCGTATTTCACCAACAGGTTGTGTTGATCAATTACCGCGTTGTGCGCCATAACCAATGTGTTCAGAGCTTCCGTATTGGCTTTGGCTTGTGTGGCATATTGATTTAGTGCATTCATGCCGTTCAAATCAAAGCCAGCATAGGACGTGCCATCAACTTTGATTTCTACAGGTACGCCTTTGGGAGGAAGTGAGGCGTTTAACTCCAAACGCCCTAATTCTTTAATTTCAGACGTGTGTTGAACAACTGCCTTTTGCGCGCAGCCGGTCGATAACGTCATCATCACCAGAAGCAATGCGGTTAAGAATATTTTCTTGAGCATGGATTTTTTCCTCTGCTGAGCGCAGATTTTCTTTCACCTTGTCAGGCAACGGTAGCTTGTTAAGAACGCTATCGCATGCGATACCAATAGTGAAATAAGTTGCCGGGCCTAAAGACGGTTCTAGGTAAACTACAGCAACAAAGGTAATTAGTGCGCCGATCAGGGTGGAGAAGGAGCCAAAACGCTCTTCAGTCCAGTATGCCAGTAGACTTACTTTTTCTTGGCGGCACACAATAAGCCAGTTAATGATGACACCTGCAATCAGCGCCACGAAATTCTTCAGCAGGTCTTCGCTGCCGACCGGAAATAGCTCAATCATTTGCCCACTCTCTTATGGCTGCTTCTATGCTGCCAGACGGTTTTATAACTATAGTTGTTTGCGTCTTCGCTTTTTCCTGCATTGTTTCTATTTGATCATTGCGCTGCGGAACGTCAATAGTAACGTCTTTTATGGGCGTCCCACCACGCGGCCAATTTGTATATGCTACGTACAGAAGTAAAAGACATACAACCAACGCCGTCCAGTATTTCTGCTGCATAAATTCCTCACTTGTCGAAGAATGCTTCGACTCCCCTATTCGGCCCTTGATTAAAATCTTGGCCGTCTATCCCGTCTTGTCGGTTAGCAATTCTACGTCCCGACAATTCCTTGAGTCTTTTTCCTTTCGTACCTTTAATAGCTTTTGCACCAACAATCCGCACTTTCATGATTTTTCCTCAAAAGAAAAGGGACTTCCTTGTCCCCTTTTCAGTTTACACTACGACTTTGAAGCCTTGAACAACAACGCGTACGCTAGCTGCTTCAGCCAGAGTAACGGTCAGGTTGTTTGCGTCAACGAATTTGACTTCTTGCACGCCGATAACGGTATCGTCGGCCAGATCAACGACCTGAACCTGCGGATATTTGTTATTCAGGTTGTGCTGAACAGCGTGAATGGTGCCAGCTTCAGCGCTATCAAAATCAAAATACGACTGTTGCAGAGCGGTGATGGCTTCGCTCAGGGTGGTAACAGTACCGCTCAGGTTAGATACCGATTGGGCGGTAGCAATTACGGCGGTGTCAACTTCTACAGCGCCGTTACCGTCAATTTTAATACCGTTGCCAACTTTTACCGACATTTCATTGCCGGTTTTTTCCAAACCAGCGCCGGCAGTTGCGTCAGCAAGACCTTCAAATTGTGTCCAGTCATTACCGTCCCAACGCAGCCACAGAGCCTGTTCACGATCCCAAACCAGCGCACCAGGGCCAGCAGCCGAAACGTCATAGGCCAGGGTGAAAGTATTACCGTCAAAGGAAACGATATCGTTGGTATCAGCACCAGCAACAATTGCAGTACCGACGATATAACGACCAGCTACCGGAGTATCACCGTCGTTGAGAATTGCGAGAACGTCTGCTTGGTAATCCAGACCAGCCAGAGCATTTTCGATATCAATTTTACGAGCGGCATCGGTGCCGTCTACCGGAGCACCAAGGTTTTTCAGCAGGAAGCCAGCAGCATCAACGTTTTGGGTAAATGCAGTCAGGGCTTCAGCACCAAGGCTGATGGTTTCTTCACCGTTATAAAAACGAAGTTCTACGCTATCGTCAACTTCGTTGCTCAGAGCCCAAAGGCGCGGAACAGTAAGGCTGACCGGATCAGCAGCAAGAACTTCAAGTTTCAGACCAATCAGTTGGCCCAGTACTTCCAAACTACCATTAATACGCATATTTCAGTCTCCGAGTTTAGGCATGCATTAAAGCTTCCATATTGGCGAAATCCCGCTAGCCCGAGCGGTAATTTTTAACGTGTGTTATATAACAGCACGTCTTCCGGCGGTGGTGGTGTCACCACGTTTAGGAAAGTGAATTCCTCACAAAGAGGTTGGAGTAGATCGACTAATTTGCTATCGCCTTCAAATCGCCCACAAAAACGCAATTGCCGTGTGCTGTAGTTTTTAACCAGCACAGGCAGATTTGCAATCTCGGTGTACCTGCGTAGACGTTCAGCACACAAAAACACTGAAGTTTCCGCTTCGTAGTCCAACACAAAATCATCGACGTACAACAAAATTTGATGACAGTTACTTTTATTTGTACTGCATATAGCAGCACTTCCGAGCAAACAATCTAATTCGTACAGCTCATACATACAAGTCTGTAGGTACTGAGTTAGGTAGCCCATTAAGGTTGGGAAGGCTACCATCTGATCCATTCCCTCTAGCTTCAGCATCGCATTTTTGAAAGCTTCGATGCTGGTGTTCTTCCACTTTGAAACGAATTCCGGGGCAAACAGATACGTATGAATGTCATAAATCTGTTCGTGGTAGCGTGCAATTTTGTCAATATCGGCAATCAAGGCTTCAACATAAATTGCGTCCACAATTTTACAATTCAGCAGCATGTATTCAGTGTCAGTGGCCCACTGGGTATATGAATTGAATTGCAGTAGTAGTAGTTCACGGGAGACTTCAGAGAACTGATTCTTCTCTGTAATCAATTCGTTCAAAATGTAAGACTTGGCGTTATAAAACTGCTCTAACGCCTTCGATGTTACTGACCTAAAGCGTATATTGTTAGGAACGAATGCCATGACCAACCTCATGGGCCTCTAGGGGGACTAGAACCGCGTAGGTTAAGTCCGTAGACGACGCCTGATAGCTGTGATTGTTTATCGCTGATTTCTGAAAGTATTCTCAGCGCATGTTCAGAATTCCTCGCAATCAACTGTAATGAGCTGACTTGTTCTTCGACAGACTTGGTGCGTTGCGAGACGTGCAGTGTGTGCTGAGTAAGCGCATGGATTTGCTTGGTTTGCCGCTCGACTAACGTAGCGACTGTAGTCAGATTGGTTTGAGTTTTGTCTACAGTTTCCTGTATTTTCAAAAAGTGCTTTTGGTATTCCGAGATTGTAGAGGCTGCGTCCGAATTCTCTGAACGCAGTCGCTTTACGTCTTCAATCATGGGTAGCACAAAAAGCCAATAACCAACCGCACATGCAATAGCAATAACTACAGCAGCAATCGTAGGCAGAGGACTTGACCATAAAATGTCAAGGAAGGCCATCGTTGCACCTATCGCGTCTTGTGAGTTTTAATTCTAATGTGTTGGCGTTGTAAACGAGTTCGTATACGTGAGGATCAGTAGCTTCGCACATATACCCCACGTTTAGGTGATCCCGGCAAATGCGCTGAACACACATTGCAGAAACGTCCACTGTTTCTTCTTCAACTACCAGAAAAGCAAGCGAGCCAAACAATAGAATGATCAAGATGAAGACTGTGAATTTGTTAATTCTGTTTGACATAAAAATCGCCTGCGTGTTCTAAGTAGTGGTGTATTCCTTTCTTGGATAGTGTAGTTAAATTAGCGCACATTTTATTGGGCATCCCGAGAGAAGGGGCACCATATGCGTAATCTGTTTTGAAATCTTTGTGACAAATGCCTAATGTGTAATGCTTTGTGGTTTGAATCTCCAATTCACGGTATGAGATTCTCTTACTATTTCCCTGTACGGAAAATACGGCGATTATGAGAATTCCTTTCTCTTTTGAATTTAGCTCAGCAAGTGCTTTGCGTATATCGAATTCGTAAGCCACCTCAAAGCGTTCGCCTTCAACATTTTTCGTGTACGCACGTTCTGCTTTACTTTTTCCTTGTAGGATATAGATAGGCATATCCATGTCTAAAGCAGGTAATTCAAATACGTAGTTGTAGTTACTTGAATACGGAGCCCCTAATGAGGCTGCAATCTCTGTGTGGGTATATTTGAAATTTCGATCACTATGAACTACTAGGAAATTGCCACGCAGCTCATGTCCATACAGATCATGCACGATAGGAGTAACAGCTACAGTGCTTGCTAAAGCTAGAGATAAGATGGTGGCAATTTCCATTTTTCCTACCTATAAATTAGAGAGGTTTAAATGACTTAAAGTTTTTGTTTATACGTCCGTAATACAAAGCACGTTTAGCAATGCGAATATCTCGAATTTTACGAGCGCATCTACCGAATTCAGGTAAAGCGCTAGCAGCGGTTTGCTCACTCCTAATAGGATCAGGGCTTTGAGTCAGAGGGGCAGCCGTTGTAAGGGTTGTGTATAGGTTTCCATCAACGTACAGAGATAATGTTGCACCAACACGTTCGGCAACCACATGGTATTCACGATTTAATTCTAATGCAAAAACAGTACCTCCAATTACAGTAGTCGTAGCTAGCGTTGCCGTGGCCCTGCGTTCCACCCAATGTAATACTCGATTAGGCTGGATTCGGAGGTTCCAAGAATTTCTGGGGGAATTCTGGCCTCCTTGTTCATATTGTCCAAAAATGTAATGACCGTCAGTGGCGCCTAGTTCTAAAAACGTGATTTTGGCTTCGACCGTGTAGTTTGCTGCACCAAAATATTCACATTGGAATTCGTAGACTCCACTATCTCTATCGGTGACAATGTAATCACCCTCAACCGAAGCGCCTCCACTCAATTGTATTGGGTTGCCTCCGTTTTCATTAGCCAAACCACTACGAAATTGAGCTACAATATCTGCTTCTACTGATGATACGTAATAAGGAAGTGCAGGGAAAGCAGGCAGTGTTTTGATTTCCCCATCGTACATGGCTTTGTCTGCAATACGAACATTCCAAATGTCCCCACCAAAACTGTTAACGTTATTAAGTGAATGAGTGGCGAAACTTAAAGCACCCGGCAACATAGGGGTGTTAAATGCGTCAGAAGTTGCATTCAATTCTCCATCGACGTATATGCTAAGATTACTACCACGCCGCTGTACAACCAAATGGTGATCTTGGTTAAAGTTCACAACACCTGCCGCAGTAGCAACTTCATGTCTAGTGGAAGGGCTTGTATAGAGCCTAAACCATACGCTGCGTGCTGCACTAATTCCAACCACATATTTATTGTCGGCATGACTAGCAGCACCGTTGTAATTGCCTATACCTATCCCATACTGCGCTTGTACTCCACTGAAATTGAACATAAACTCAATGGTAAAATCCGCTGCGCCAAAATAAGGGATTGGGAGTTGCGCATAGGAAGTTGTAACATTTGTTTGAGACAATCGTGCTTGTCTGGTGATTGTAGCAGTACCAAACGTGTGCATGACAGTATCAAATTTCTCGCACATTGGCGAGCCACGCCGATACCCCATTTGAAGTACGATGGCGTTTGCGTCCTCTTTTGTGTAAACCGGACGGTCATATGGTAGCAGTGGCCTAACTTCGTGAGTTGAGCTGTAGAAGCCTTGCCCTTTCACAACTTGAATATCAGTACGTGCCCCATTAGAACAGTGGGTCGCTACAGAAGCACCCTGAAACCTAAAAAGCATTGCTGGAGGATAAGCATACGTCTTGACATTACCTTTCGGGCAATAAACTGCGTCCCCTGCTATACCATCGACAAATACTCGTATGTATCCACTAACCCTAGTTACTTCGACTACATGCCATTCTGCATAAGAGATTGAAGTAGCACTTAATGCAGTAAAAACTGAACCGTCAGAATCTTTGTAACTAAATTGAATCTTGTTCCGTGAGTCTATTGTTGGGTGTGCCGGGCCTCGTTGATTTAAAAACCATGCAGCCACACCTGCTTCCGAAACCCACTGTGTAATAATGGGCATTTGCACTTGTGTAGCAAGGGGTGGAGGATTATAAAACATTACCCTAACGTAAAAGTCTTGATCTGCGTCAAATATAAAGTTGTTGATATTTGCATAGTTATCAGCAGCCGGGGCAGCAGTAACAGTTACTGTTCTATTTAGAACACTTGTTGCCCCGAACAACGTAAGCTCAGCTTCAGTTACTTCGTCATAAATGGCGTTATTCTCAAAACGGAATTGGCGAACAGTATACGGGTCATCATCCACCGAAGGCTCATACGAATTTGTTGAGAAAACGATACCCTTTAGAAGCTCAGGATTTTCCGCAAGCTCAGGAAGGCTGGCATCACTCACAATTTTGATGGAATCGAAATATTGCTCGAAGCTAATGTTGTGTTGCGTCGTATTTTCGGCACCTACGACATAAATACTTTTGAAGTCTTTGAAACTGTCGTAGTCTGTAGTGCTGTATTCAAAGCTAGGTAGCAGGGGCAATACACGCGGACGCGATACAGTGGTCGGATACAGAACCTTTGAAGCAATACGGATGTTAGAAATATAGAACGCACCAAAATAGGTAGCGACTGTTTTGAACCAGCTACATATACGTTTGTCCGTGGGGACACGTACGGTTGACCAAGGTGCCTGTCCAATCAAAACAGAATTCACGTAAACGTACCCGATGTTTCCAGTACGCTGAAGAACTACGTGATACTCTTTGCCGTATTCAATAGGAGCATCAATAATACGTTGAATTGATCCATCGTAAAATGCAGTGCGGATATAGGTGATTCCGCTACTCACCAAGCCGGAAATATACCACACGTTGTTTGCGCCAGCTCCACCATTTTCATACTGAGCAAGCAGTGCACAGTATGAAGTTGTAGTATCGATTGAGTGAATACATGCGCTAAATTCCACGGTGAACTCAGGGACATTTAAATCAAACTCACCGAGATTAAAACGCGGGGCTACTCCGTTGGGTTTGTGTAAAATCCCTTCCTTGATATAGGGGCCGTCGATCAGCTCAACAGCTTGACCTGTGATTTCGTTTTTGTCAGAACGGTCAAAAGCAAATTGACCGACAATGCCGTCTAACTCAGCAGCACTGTAGAACTTCTGACTATTGATGTTTTTGGAACCTACGTACAATTCAAGCGTGTCAGTTTGGCGTGCATGCAGATAAACGTCAGGAGAAATACGTGTAGGTGCGCCGACGCCCTTGCCCATAATTATGTAGGCACCAGCGCCGAAGTTATTCACGGATGCCGGCAACGCATAAGAAGAAATCTTTTCTGGCGCATTGAGCGGGACAGTTTGTACTTTTTCGGGAAACTGGTAGCCATCAGTTACGTACAGGCTGTCACCAACATGAAGGCCGGCAAAGTTTCCGTAGTCGAAAACGTGGCTGACTTCCATACCAGTATCTTGAATGTTAATGCCGGAGAAATTGAAGAAGCGGCCTGAAGCGGTGACAAAGAACTTCTGCCACAAACCTACAATTGTCTCGTTCATGATGGCAGTAGAATCACCATCGTAAATTTCACGCTCAGAAGCAAAAACGTAACCGCTATCGGTGAATGTGCAATGCAGATTGCCGTGCAGCGTTACGTCCAGTGGCTCGTTGAAATAAATTGGGTCAGTGGCAAGAAGATCACCAATATCGTTCACACGAATTTGCCCTTTACACGCGTGGACAGTTTCAGTATTAGTTGCTAGTTCACGCACGAACGTCTGGTCGGCCACGGTGTAGGCACAGTATTCGTAGTTCGGAGAAAGGGCCAACGCAGACGGCGATGCAGGAAACTGAAAAAGAGTTTCTGCTTCTGCGTTGGTGTATTTGTTGACGTACACAACGCCGTTATCAGAAAAGGCAATTACGCCTACAGAGTCGGATAAGGCAATTTGAGAAAACGACTGGTCTATAGACGTAAAGAGCTTCATACTTTTTTCCTTAGACTTTGAGAGTGATGATTCCGGGTTTTTCTAGGTTGAATTGAGGTGCACCAAATACTCCAATAGGCTGGTAGAAACATCCGATCAGCGCTATCACCTTGTCAGACACCTGGAATATTGTGCGCTTGGAATACTGGCCGATATCTCGAACTACGAACGGGAGGGTTTGTAGTTCAACATCAGGTGGCGGGGCATTTAGGAAATTCAAGTCCGGGTAAATTTTGAAGACGCCAATCTGGAGTCTACTGTACATGCTTCCTTGCGCCGAGCCTACATTTTCATTGGCCTGTTGTGCGGTGCCATGAGCAACATAACTGGAAGCAGTTGTTTTGAGAATTAGCAGCGTGTCGTCGTCAGTCCTCTCAACGTCAATAGCAGTATCAAAATTGTAGTTGGAGCCAATCAAAGTGCTTGCTAGCTCGACGTTGTTGTAGTCGAACCATTTCATGTTGTCAATGTTCCCCGATTTAGTGAACAGCAAATATTTGTTGTCCATCGGGTAAATGTATTCTGCGTACGTGTTGCTGCTGGGCGCCCTTATAGTGGAGCCATTTTCCCTGCAAATGTTCAAATTGGCATAGGTAACACCTATGCCAACGACGCTGGCTGCCCGTGACACAAAAATACCATTCTTAAAATAGAAGTTTTGGATTTGCCTCATAGGGTTTGCAGACCAGTCAGTCGACATGTATGGTGTACTGGTATACGCAGTTACTGACACCTCGTATGTAGCAGGATTTATTTTATATCTAGGTAGCCTACATAAATAAATGGTTGCGGTACTGCCTGAACTCTTCCACACGGTAGGAGAACTTTGAACAACTACATGCGTGCCATCAAAATGCAACACAGGCGGGTTTTGTCTAAAAGATGCCAGTGTTGCATGTGTAGTATAGTGTGTGGCGCCAAAAGGCACAGGTAGGGTTCTGTCAACCAGCCCTGTATCCAAATCAATAAAGGCCAAATTACAAAGGGTCGGCGTCGTGAAGGCGCCTGTGGTGGTCTGGGTTGCTGCTTGTGCTTCGGAAATATCACCTTTGCCAGGCACACTCTCTACGGGGTACGAAATACAAACTTTAGTCGCGCTGATTGCACAAATATCTACGAAAGTGAATCGACAGGCAACCGGGATGGTAGTCACATAAATCGGAGTCTCAAAACTTATGTCTCCGTTGTCAGTAAAATTTGCAATCTGTACAAAGACCAATGCTCCAGCCGAACTGCTGGCCGTGTGATACACAAGACAAATTTTCTTGTCGGCCAACTTACACCAAGCAAGGTTAGGTGAATGGCGCGAGATTGGTTTGTCGTTTGGAATGGTTACAAAAGCCATGGTCGCTCCTAAGCCGGTGGCATGTTTGAATCATCAGCCTTGATGGTGGAAGCATCCAAGAAAACTTGAGTAGATGCTAAATTCACCATCAGGTTTGTGTAGGCTGCGTATTTATATTCTGTGTTGGCGAGTTCTAAACTTGATGCCGTCATAGGTACGGTCAGGAAGCTGTTTTCTTCAGGGGCTTCCGAAGCAGGTGGGCTATAAACATCGATGCCGTTTGCTTTAGGTACATAAACAGAATCTTTGATCATGTTAGGGTACTGGAGAACTGCTGAGAATTCCAAATTCGATACCGGGCACGTAAACGACATATTAGTCCACTGTCCTACACCTAAAGTAAAAACGTCGGATTCGTCATCGCCACGTAAAACGACTCCAAGTTGCTCCACACTGTTTTCCTCGCGGCGAGCAACTGCACAGATACGAGAGCCCTTTGGCATCATGCCTTCAGCAACTACAGGCATTTCAAATTTTGCTGTTACGAAAGAATCAACGAGATTGCCGAAAATATATCCGCCGTTATTTGTGGGGCCGCCGTTATTTAGATAACGGGCTAAGCCATCCTGATCGAGCGGAACCAATTTCAAACTGGTGCCCAAATCATCAACGCCAGCACGCAGTGACATATCCAAATCGGCTGTGGCGGAAGCCAAGGAAATTGAACGCAGTCGCATTTTGCCTTGGCGTTCATTTAGTTCGGTGCCGCTGTCGTTGTACATGATTATGTGACGGTAGCCGATATGTTCAGAACTGTAATGCTCAACGTAGGAAATTTTCAGATCAGTTGGCAACGCCATCGTGTAAACGAGGTAGCCATTCAGATAAATATTCGCTTCACCTGAAATAAATTCAAACTCAATGTTGTTGTTCACTACACCCGTAGTGCCTGAGTCTGTGATTTGAAACTCGAAGGCGTCTCGACCGTTAACCGTGAACATTCTCCCGTTGTAGCCAAACCTCAGAACCGCGAAATCAAAAAGCGTACCGGAGGTTGTAGGTGCACTAGTACCCCCAAACAAACGTACGTTGCAGTAAAATGCGTTTTCGTAAGAAATCTTTTTGTGAAGCTTCGTCAAGGCTGCGTAGCCAAAGCCAAAATCAGGTTCGCCATCAACGTCGTTCCGATGCCAAACGCGTCCAGCTACCAACGTATTTTTTGGGTCGTAACCTAAATTCTTGAAGGCTTCGGTGGTGTAGGTTCGGTGTGGCTCGCTTGCCGCATTAAAAGTGGTAGAGTTCGGGGAATTCGTTACCCGCAAAATATCGTCGGGGCTAATGGCAAACAGAAGCATGTGAAATTCTCCTTGAAGGAACATCCCTGTTCCAGTGTTTCTTAGCGTGGAGACACCAAGTCCCGGTCAAGAATCCGTACGCCGAAAGATGCTGCTTCAACGTCAGATGGAGTCCAGCGCATGTTGGTACTTGGATCGACTTCGAAAATGTGTTTCTCAGAAGTGTAAGAAGCCGCCTTCAGCTTCATACGTCCACCTTCCTGTTCATCGTCGCCGCTCTTCACAACTGCGGTAATACTCAAGGCGTCAGGCTCAACCATTCGCGCAGCCGGGATAACTACCACAGCACACACTGCGGAATCATCGATTGCGTCGATGGGCGTAGTGTTTTTGTAAAAATCGGTCGCACCCGGTACGTGAGAAAACACATAGTTGGTATCGTTGTTCGGTGTGGCTTCGTTCACGTTCAAGTAGTTTGCTGCGCCGGCACTACGACTCATTTGAACAACGTCATCAGAAGTCGGGTAACGAGTTTGCACATACGTCTTGCCCAAACGATCATTGTTTATTTCACCAGAACCATCGTTCATGGAAAAATCGTCAATATCGATGATTGCGTGCGCAGTGCCTCCAGTTGCGTAGTAGGCACAAATTTCGTACTTGGCAAATACAGGCGCAGGCAGATCGACTTCGTATGCAGTGAAATCGTTCATCCAAACGCGCAGCTTGTTCTCGGTCTTGTTGAATTCCACTTCCATGAAATTCCAAATATTGAGTTCCAGCGGATACCCAATATTTACTTCGGCATCACTACCGATTTTGACGTACATGTTCCAGTCCGTACCGACTGAAATTTCAACGCCACCAGCGCGGAAGAAAACCAGACGCCCGGTAAGGGATAATGCAATGCGGAATGCGAAGCGGAAGAAAATCAAATTCTCCCACTTGTCACCCCAGCTAGCAGCATCTTTGTACTGCTCGGGGCGAACATCTTTTTCGATCCATTTGGCAGTTGTGTTTGCTGGGGTGACTGAGGTCAAACGAACACCGAGACTGCCTGTACGTTTGCCGTAGGCAGCGTTCGAAACCATGCCGGCAGTAGGCGGGGTAAACCCGTTTGATTGAAAATAGTGATGCATTACAGTGCTGGTTGTGTTGAAGTTACCAGCACCATAATGATCGAAACCTTCTACTTGAAGAAGCATGAAAACCTCCGAAACAAGAAAGGGGGCATTACGCCCCCTCTAAGGCAAATAAATTGCCGATTATGGTGCAGCAGGTACAACACTCTTCAGCGCCACCAGTCGCATTTTCGTGTTGTTCGGGCCATTACTGTGCGTCGAAGTATAAATACGCTCTTCACCGTAAACTTCTACTGGAATGTCGTTGTTTTCCGACACAACATCTGCGCCAGTGTAACCAATCATATCCAGTTCGTACGTATACGAATAACGCGGCGTATTCAGGCGCGACGGGAAATTCACAATGTAACGATTCTGTTCAGAAATCGCTACCTGCTCTTCCTTGTTGATAATGGCGTTGTAGCCATCAGAATCTACAGTAGCGTCAACCGCTGGTGACGGACGCATTACATCTGCTTCGCGGACAACGAAACGGGAAATTGCATTGCCCACGGAATTAACGCAGAATACAGGTGCTTTACCGTTAACAATTACTTCACCAGTACGGCGCTCTACAGGACGTTGAACGCAAATCCAACTAAACACAGTAGAACTCACACCTAATACGTCTTCCCAAACGGTGAAGAAAATGCCACGGTCGGTAATGGTCATGAAATACGACATTGGATATGAAGCCGACATATCGGTCGCGCTAACCATTACACGCGTACGGCGATTCAAGAAACCTTCTGTTGCATTCGCAGCGTTCGGTTTTTTAAATGTACCGTCGGCAGTAGTGTACTGAGCACCAACTACACCGAGAGGGCCTTGGAGTTGTGCAGAAACTACGTTCCAACTATCAACCCCCAGTTCCTTTTGAGTCATCGGAGTACCGACACTAACACCAAGTGTATGGGCATCAAAAACTTGCAAACGTATGCGCCAAGGTTGTTTTTCTTGAACGTCAGTGGCATTCAACGGGTCAACATCGGGGCCGGCTTCCAAAACAACAGTTAGCGTATCAGGAATTTCAGCAGGCGGAGTCCAAGACTGCGGGAAAATAACGTTGAAGCCGTTTTCCGTCATATCTTTCAGAAGGGATACCGCAACTTCACCAGCAGTGGTAAAACCAGAACGTCGAACAGTAAACATAAATTCTCCTTACACACCGCCGCCAGTTTGAAGGGCAACGATACGCATACCGTTGTTGTCCAGTTGATTTGCAAACATACCAAAATAGGTACGTGCGTCGTCTTCGCCATAAAGCTTAACTGGAATTTCTGTATCGTTGGAAACCACAGACGCACTGGTGTAGCCAATCATATCCAGTTCGTATGTGTAAGCGTAGCGCGGAGTGTTGAGGCGCGACGGGAAATTCACAACATAAGTGTTATCTTCAGAAACACCTACTTGTTTTTTAGAGTTGATAATAGCAGAAGCGTCTGCACTATCTACGGTTGCAATTACAGAAGCACTAACGTCGGTGCGATCCTGCTCACGTACAACAAATCGGCGGATGATATTACCTACAGAATTGACGCAAAATACAGGAGCTTTACCGTCAACAATTGTTTCACCGGAATCACGATCAACCGGACGCTGAACAAGCAGCCAGGAGAAATCTTTACCATTGGCGTCAGAAATTGCACCTTCCCACACCGCCAGGAAAATACCACGATCCGTTACAATCAGATGATACGACATTGGGAACGAGGCGGAAATATCTTGGTTTGGATCGGTAGGTTTAGTCGGCGGAACTTCAGCAGGCTGGCCAGCGCCAGAAGCAGCAGCAGGAGAGGTTGTAATACCTACCCAAACTTTATTTTTGCGATTAATAAAACCTTCTGTAACATTGTTCCAGTGCGGGCGAATTGCTGCGTAATCGATAAAGAATACAGCGGAATCAGCACTACTGCCTTGTGAAACGGATTTGCGCGGCGGAGTATAAGGGGCACCCATAATACCACGAATACCACCAAATTCAGTAGTAGTTACGCCAGTACCGCCACCACTAACCCCTTTAGTCACAGACACAGTAAATGCAGGAAGTTTACCGTCGGCACCCAAACTTACCGGAGAACCTACGGTAATATTCATGGTTGCGTTATCGTAAACGGTGAAGTTAATGCGCCACGGTTGTTTTACTGAAATGGCTTCCTCGTTCAGAGGATCGACCGCGCCTTGTGCTTCCAGCGTTACGCTAAAATTGTCTAGGTTGGTCGGGCGCACGTAGTTGTTCGGTGGCGTTTCAGCTACAGGAAAAATTGCCTTGAATCCGTTGGCCAGTAAGGTATCGATGATATCGAGCGTAATTGGCCCGGCATGCACGAAGTTATATTTAGTTGTGACGGACATTCAGAATTCCTCGATTGTCAGGTATTGAATCTTTAAGGTGATTCTTGTCAAAATTGCACCAATATTCGTGATGGTTCCATACACTTGTGGTTGCGGCGGACTCTCCAGATTCGCAAAAATGCTATACTGTCGAGTTTTGATTATTGTCCCATCCCGCAAGTATGTAGAACCATCATCGAATAAGTGATCGGATGTTGCGCGAAACGTGTACGGGTTTGGATCAATTTGGGTGTTGTAATCCGGCACACCCCAAACTTGGACTAATGCCGGATGACTAACCTCAAGTCGCTGAATTATGGCTGATTTGCCACACTCAAGCGTAAAAGCTTCTGTTTCGTTTGGTTGAAGGTTTATCGTTCGGATTTCAAAAACCTGACGGCGTTTTAGGCCAGCATCGCTCAGTTTTTTAAGTGGCACTAATGGAAGCATAAAAGTTCTCCTTTCATTTAAATTAGCCGCCTTGTAGTAACCATTTAACTGGGCCATTACTAACCAATTCACAAACAAATGTTTCATCTACTTCTGTTGTATATCGATACCCGCCATATGCAGGAATGGCTTTCGTTCCTTCAAAGTACTCTGTGAAATCTTGTAGTTCTTGGATCGTATCGAAGCCTGCGTACCTACCAGCAGAATAATAAAAAGTTTCCGGGTATGTATAAACCATTGCCTTTGGACTTTCTACTATAATCAAAGTTGGTTTGTAGAATTCATAAACCTGCTGAACCAAAGACGGGCGATATTCAGATTTAGCGTACCACGCTTGGACAAAAGAACTATCTGCGCCAAACTTCTCGTAATCAAACGACACAGATTGACTATTTTGACTGTTTGCTACTGGAACCAAATCAATTACCTTCGTATTCTGGTTATCACGTACGTAGTATTTCTTATCTACATAAACGGCGGAACCAACCTCGATTTTATACGAAACAGGAATAACACCCTGTTCAGCATCTTGCGGGAAATACTGATACCGTACGAAATATTGGTCAACAAAGCGCGAACGCTCTGCGACAACATCGTACTCTTGCAGTACCTTGGAAATCGCCTGCATGTGCGCTACAAAATTTATTTCGACGTACGTAACAGAGTCATTCGAAGAAACATACGATTTGTTATCTACGGTGTATGCAGAATCACCGGCAGATGCGTAACTCATTGCAACAATCTTGTGAACCACTGTGGAGTTGTCCACGTAATTCATATCTGCAAGCAAAATCTCCTGAGCCCGACTCTCATAGCTCATACCAGAGGACGCTATTTGAGCAAAAGAGTCTTCGTATTCAGTAGAGGCTATGGCATAAGTAGCGCCTGCATATACGTACCCCGTATTCAAAATGGAGTGCATATTGCCAAAGCTATCTTCAAATTCCTGATCAAAAAGCTTGCTTCGCGTAGTATTACTTACGTAAGATTTTGCATCGGTCGTGTGAATTTCCCCACTACCTTTGTATGCATAAACGTTGGCCTTATCTATTTGATCAAAGCCGGCGAAGTACGAAACACTACCCTCTGCGAAATTCGACTTATTTGATAAAGCCGTAATAGCGTGGGTAAACGTCTTAGGTTTGATTACGTCTGCATTCATCCTGTGTGTAGCAAATTTGTATTGGTGGATATCGGCTTCTAGCGAACCGATTACAAATTTGTACTGGTGAATGTCTGGTGTGAGTTGGATTTCGAAAACTTTCGGTTGTGTTATTTCAGCCAATTCAAATTCGTTTTCGGCGTGATTTACAAAATCTGCAACCCACTGACCTTGAACTGCATCACGTTCCTGGCTTGCACGCCAAATAGGAGATAGCTCTGGCTGCGTTACTGGCCAGACTCCGACCAATTCACGGATGGTCTGATCGCCTGTCCATTCGTAGCGGTAAATCAAAATAGACGTAGTGAAATAATTCATCACGCCACTAACAACTTCGAATGTATCACCGTTAGCAACCGGAGTTGTGCGGCCAACATTTACCCCGTTACGTAGCAGGTGCGAACCTTCAGGCAAATAGCCTTCGAGCTGAATGTAATCCGTGTCACCTACCATGAATGCACGGGCTTTACTGGACGTGTACAGAGTTTTCATATCCGGCAAAATCAGTGGCCGGAAGTTCAAGAAGAATTCGGTCGGGTCTTCTTTTACCAGCAATGCACTGACAACCTGTGTGAACCGACGATCTGTAGGCCCCTGCTTGACCAGCAAACCTTGCGCACTTTGGGTGACTCGGATTGGTGTAATTGTGGAATCTTCCAAAAGCAGTGCTTGTGGAATTGCAGTAGTGCGGATCGGAATGTTGTCGTACGAATACGCAATTTGTGCATACAGCGTGGCGACTCGGACGTTTGGAATATCCAAGTCTTTTGTCAAAATTGCTTGCGGTGTTTGCGTCGTCTGGACCGGTGTAACCGTGTAACCGTTTTTATTATCCTTAACCAACAGGGCTTGCGGGGTCTGCGTAGTCTGAATTGGAGTTACAGAACCATCAACGCCGTTGTTGATGTTTTTGTTCAGTGTTGCACGTACTGTCTGAGTGCCAACAATTGTGGTGCCAGCAACATCGTCTTTTGTGAAGACAGTAATTGTTGCGCTGCTTCTAGGCGGGCCTGTCCATCCAATGGTTGCATCAGCCGGCTCGCCATTGCTAGGGCTTCGCGCAAGTTGCAATATGGTTGAAACTGCCTGCGTTTTAATTGTGCTGATCAATTGCAACGATGAGCGTTCAGTATAAGTTGCTTCTGAAATCAACGCTAAATTGTTGGCGTGTACGGTATAAGTAACCGAGTTTGCCATCGCATTGTTTATGCTGGTTTGGTCGTTGTGGGCATATCTCGATAGTGTATAGGGAGATAGCGCAAACCTCAATCGCGTATGCGTGACGGCCTTGAAATGCAAGAAACGTTGCGAAAATCTGTTACGATACGAATAGTAGTACGTGGAAGGCGTACAGTTGGTACAGTTCGCACGATAGCCAGCCAAGTGCGCGCCTTCACCAAGTAAAACAAATTCCGCACCAGGAATTGCAGCATAGTGAATATCTAACGTGGCGTTATACGAAGCGGCAGTCCACGTCTGTGCAGACCATCCGTAGTAGGTAAGGAATTTGTTATCGGGAATACCATCGCCAACATAAATTTCCCATACCTTCAGGAAGTCTGGTTGCTCTCCGCCAGAACTCCAAATACCAACGCCGTCCGCCTCAGTTTCAAAGACGTAAAACGTCAGCATTTTGTTTAATTCGACCGGCTCGCCGTTGTCGTCGGTATCGCCGAAAGCAATCGAACGAACAGAGGTAAAACCGGCGATGCTTGTGGGGTTGGTGCCACTGAAAGTACCGATGTTGATGTTCGCGCCCCATGACTCTAGGAATACGCAAACCATCTTGAATTTGGATTGTGCAGCAAAACGAATTGCACAAAAAGGATTCGCGTCTTTAGCAACAACATTTGATTGCCAGAAACTCCCCAAGACATTATTCGAATATTGCAGACCATCCGCAAGGCCGGCTAATGATGCCCCCGCAGTTGTGTTGGTACTAGAGGCGAACGGAGTGCCTGTAATCCTCATAAAAACTCCATAAGACTGTGCCCT
>ERZ1029870.7-NODE-7-length-55076-cov-6.140873_pt1 | contig 55076 bp, 49 predicted proteins | sample MGYA00519236_ERZ1029870 | MGnify/ENA primary metagenome ERZ1029870 (study PRJEB33666, sample SAMEA4610924) | skin metagenome | biome: Human-associated habitat; feature: Malodor aspect; material: skin | place: Philippines | collected 2015-08 ... | reverse complement strand
AAAAGGAGCGGAAATACCAAAAGTGCCGGCAGGGTAGGAATTACATACCAGAAGGTGTACCAGGCATGATTGGCGATTTTCAGTTCTGGCTGTTGCTCGACATACAACCAGATCAGAGTCAGGACAGTGACCATCGGTAGGGCCGCGATCAGCCCACCGATGCGGTCACTGTATTTGGCGGCTTCAGACACCAGGATCACGACCAGAGCTGTGATCAGGTACTTGGTAAAAATCCAGGTCATGACAGCCCCCGCAGGGTTAGCGGCAGTCGCTCAGAGGTATTTGGTGATCTGCTTGAACTCTTCCAGTGGCGCCCGCTCACCATTGGTAAGGGCGCCGACCGTGTGTTCCAGGCAGTGGTCGATGTGGTCCTGGATCAGCGTGCGCTTGGCCTGGCAGACCGCTTTCTCGACCGCGTGCAGTTGCTGGGCGATGTCCACACAGGCGCGACCGTCCTCGATCATGGCGACGATGCTGCGCAGATGGCCCTCGGCACGTTTCAGCCTTTTGATGATTTCCGTATGACTTTGGTGCTGATGCCCGTGTTCGTGCTTGCTCATCGCCAGACCTCGTGCAAGGATAATCGCTGCGGCATCCTATCCCCCTGGGGAGGATATGGTCAAACGGCTGCCCCCTCAATCACACGGCCCAGCTATCGAAGTGGCGATCCATGCTCAGCAAACCCATCAGCGCCAAGGTGATCTTCGCCCTCGCTCTCGCCATCCTGATGGCCTGGGCCGGGCATGCGTCTGCGCTGTTAGTGGGGGCGAGCCCGCCGACCTGGAGCGACAACCAGGATGTGAATGCGCACGGCCATGGTGGCAGTGCGTTTGCCTGTGCGGTCTGTGCGGATCATTACCACTCGCCGCTGACGGCTGACCACGTGCATGAAACACCGCACCTGACCACTGGCCTGAACATCGCCACGCAGCCGGAGCGTACGCTGCTGCTGGAAAGCCCCGGCTACTCGATTCCCGCCAGCCCGATCTACCTGATCGAACGGCCACCACGCCCTGGTTTGGTGTTCTGAACAGGCCGCTGTGCGGCCCAAGACCACTGCAACCTAGGATTTCACCATGCATTCGCTATCCATGCGCGGCATGGCCGCAGGCCACCTGCGTCCACACCGCTCGCTACCGCTATTGCTGCTTATCGCCCTGTTCTTTCTCGGTATGCCCGATGCACTGGCCCACGGCGTCGCCGAGGGCGACAAGGGCTTCATCCAGGAAAGCACCGGGGTGATGTTGATGCCGTTCGTGTACATGGGCGCCAAGCACATGATCACCGGCTACGACCACCTGCTGTTCCTGTTCGGCGTGATCTTCTTTCTCTATCGTCTGAAGGACGTGGGGCTCTACGTCACCCTGTTCGCCGTCGGCCACTCAGTCACCCTGCTCCTCGGGGTGCTGGCGGATATCGGCATCAGTGCCTACGTGATCGACGCCATCATCGGCTTTTCGGTGGTGTACAAGGCGCTCGACAACCTGGGGGCCTTCCAGCGCTGGTTCGGCTACCAGCCGGACACCCGCGCCGCCACGCTGATCTTCGGCCTGCTGCACGGCTTCGGTCTGGCCACCAAGATCCAGGAGTACGAGATTTCGTCCGATGGACTGATCGCCAACTTGATCGCCTTCAACGTCGGCGTGGAGATCGGCCAGCTTCTGGCGCTCGGCAGCATTCTCATTCTGATGGGCTACTGGCGGCGCACCGCCAGCTTCTGGCGCCACGCCTACACCGCCAACGTCGCCATGATGAGCGCCGGTTTCCTGTTGATGGGTTACCAGCTCACCGGCTTGATCGTCTCCCAGTAAGGAATTTCGCCATGTTCAACAGCAAGATCCCAACCCTCAACGAACTGCCGAGCAGCCAGCAACTGCTGCGCTCGACCGTGATTGCACTGATCGCCGCCATTGTCCTGCTCGTTACCGTGGTCATGCCCTCGGAATACGCCATCGATCCCACAGGGGCCGGTCGCATGCTGGGGCTGACCCAGATGGGCGAGGTCAAACAGCAACTGGCCGCAGAAGCTGCAGCCGATGCTGCGACGCCTGTAGTTGCGACTCCGGCGGCGCCCCAGTCGGTAGCTCAAGCGGCCCCGCAACCTGCCGTCAGCACAGCCGCCGAGGCGACGGCCCCGGCCGTGGCAGCGCCTGCGGTAGTCGAGGCCGAGGGGCAGCAGCATGAAATGAGTATTTCCCTGGCTCCCGGCCAAGGCGCCGAGGTGAAGCTGGAGATGCTCAAGGGCGCCAGGGTGAACTACTTCTGGACGGCCAACGGCGGCCTGGTGAACTACGACACCCACGGCGACCCCTACAACGCACCGCGCGAGTTCTACCACGGTTACGGCAAGGGACGCGCCACGCCGGAGGATCAGGGCGTCCTGGAGGCCGCTTTCGACGGCAAGCACGGCTGGTTCTGGCGCAACCGCACCAGCAAACCGGTCACTGTCACGCTGCGTACCGAGGGTAATTATATTGCCATCAAGCGGGTGATCTGATGGTTCAGCGGGAGCAGTGAGCCTCTGTTCCCGCTACTTTCTGCCTGCGTGCTCCATTGATCTAGATCAGGAAGATGATGAGTTCTGGATGCTTGCTTGACGAGTCGGAACCGCAGCCCGATCAAGGGGCTGCGGGAGGTCTTACTTTCGGATGTTCAGAGTTCCTGACTGGTTTTTGATGGCTCAGGCAAAGCTCCTCGCGATGTCTGCAGGTTGTCGCGTGGTGCTGCGTTTTGCGCACCTGCCTCGTGTTCTACTGGATGGTATTCAGCCTGGCGTGTTCGAAGTGTCCGCCTTCCTTTGCGCTCTGCGGAAAGGTCTTCGAAGCCTTCGGTCAGCTCAGAGAAAATATCCCTTTGGGTCATGGCGTCGGGATTACCTTTTTGTTCAAGACGCTTCGTAAATTGTCAGGCCTACAAGGAATAGTGGTACCAGTAGTTACTCGACAACTATGGTTGTAATGCGGCTGACGCTGATGATTTGCCCGCTCCAGATCATTTCATAGTGTGCGCTCTGGATGATCGAGGTAACAGGTCGCGGCGTCATCAGTGCCCAACAGATGTTGCCGGTAGATCGAACCGAGTGGTAGCGCAGGCCCATGCATCCTTCTCGTTTCAATTCGCTTCCCAATTGATTTGAGTGTGCGTAATCGTCCGGCGCATAGATGGCGTCTGAAAGCGGAAGTGCGGTGGCATCTCTCATCCCGCTGTCGTTGAAGCTGGCAGTCAGTCCCCTGAAGACGAAACGCTCATAGTTGAGCTCCGGCACATTCGACCAGTAACGCTCCTGGTGATGACGCACCTCGGCAATCGCGGTGTCCATTCTGTCGGCCAGGTAGAGCACGCCGAAGGTGCCATTGCTGAAGCGCGAGCCAGCTGGATTAACGTGGGTGAAGGGCGCTGTCGCATACGAGCAGCCAGGAATGCCGAACGGAATCTGGTCACGCGGAATCAGCTCCAGGCGACCAATCTCGTTCTGCAGCCGTGGATTGGTCAGCGCCTGGATCTGATAGAGGGCTTCGAAGTCCTCGCCGTCGGCGACATCGTCGAACAGGGCAATGGGCGGAAACTTGGAGTTGACCAAACGGTATGCCTGCAGACTTTCACCTTCCAGCACAGGAAGGTCGCGGAGCATTACCACTGGGCACCTCGTAGCGCGTCGATCCGCCGGAATGTCTCGTACAGCGAGATCATGTCGCCCTGCGTCATGATGTCGAGTGGCTTGCGGCCGTTGAAGAACTCATTGTGGTTCTCCATCGTGGGGAAGCCGTAGACGTTCTCGGGGTTGTCGAACACAACGCGCAGCGCTGCGTGGATGTTCAGCACAAGACTGATGCGCTGCATCTGATCGGAGTCCAGGCTTACCGCCCATGCCGAATCCTTCTGACTGGCTCGGGTGTAGGTGCTGCGGGAAATCCGCAGCACCCGGCAAGCCTGCTCGCAGGTGGCCTTCCACTTGTCCAGAATGTTCAGCGCGGCACGCAGGCCGGCTGCGCACTGGGTTTTCGATAAGTTCTGAGTTTGGATAGCGGCAGCTGTCATGGAGAGCCCTCGATTTAATCTATAGATCCAAATATAGCACATTTGAATCTGTAGACTAAAGGTGGCCATTTCGCCGGCGTCCCCTCTAGCGTCCATCTTCAGTGTCCGAGTGGAAGAATTGGACGGGGTGAGGAGTGTAGGGTGTGCCTTTACCCATAAACCGTATGCGCTGGGCATCGCTGACTGCGTTGCACTGTGCCTCACCCAGTTTTGCTCGATTGTCCCGGCACTGCAGTCGCAGTTCCTTGAGCCGCTCGGGATTCTCCGCAAGCGCTTCAGCCGACTCAAACGGCATCGGCTTTTCGCATGCGCTCAACAGCAGGGCAGCCAGTAGTAATGACATCTTTTTCATCAAGCGATCTCCTTGTGTGATGCGTGATCAGGAAGCAAAGCCTGGCTTTCCTCCGGACTCACCCGCCCGATAAACCGGGCCAGTTGCTCGGCCGGATCGCCTTCGCGCCGCACCAAGTAAGTGGTCAGCATGGTTGCGCAGCCGTCTAGCGGTCTGGCTACAACGTCCGGATTGTTCAGTTCGTTGATGCGCGCCAGGCTGGAGAAACCCAGCCCGTAACCCGCAGCGACCAGCGCCATCATCAGGTCCAGTGTCGGTACGCGGTCGGCGATGGTCAGTCGCGTATCCACGGCGCCTAGCACCCGCTGCAACTGTTGCCAGAAGCCTTCGCAGACCTGCGGATCGCAGAGCACTAGCGGGTAGCGCACCACTTCATCGAGCGGCACGCGCCGATAAGTCAGCAGCGGGTGGCGGGTCGGCACCGCGACTACCAGTGGATCGAACCAGACCGGCTCGGCCACCAGCCCATCGCCGACCTCGTCGGACTGTGCAAGCCCGATATCGAACAGGTCGTCGTTCAGGCCTCTGATCTGTTCGCTGAAGGTGACTTCCGACAGGCAGATCTCGACCTCCGGTTCCTCCTCGCGGCACTGGGCGAGCAGGGCGGCCAAGCGTGACTGCGGGATGCCATCGGACAGCGCGACGCGGATGCGCCCGCGGTAGCCGGCCGCCGCGCTCTTGACGCTGGCCTTGGCCTGGTCGACCACGGCCAGCACCCGGCGCGCTTCTTCCAAGAGCACCTTGCCGGCCCAGGTCAGGCGCGTGCGCCGCGTGGTGCGTTCGAACAGCTGCACGCCGAGGCGGTACTCCAGTTCCTTGATGATCCGCGACAGGGGCGACTGCTCGATATGCAGGCGCGCGGCGGCACGCGCAAAGTGCAGTTCTTCTGCGACGGCGATGAAACAGCGAAGGTGGCGCAGTTCCACGGCCTTTCCTCCGTCAGTTGTAGGATTGGGTTTGCGCGCCGCCGTTCCAGGTTGGCTGGCGACGCAGGTTGACGATCTGCAGCAGGGCGCCCAGGGCGGCGACACCTCCGGCACTGGCTGCCAGGGTCCAGGTGGGCATCTGCAACAGCAGCACGAAGCCGCCAGCTGCGGCGCCGATGGCGCTGCCCAGGTAGAGCGCCGACTCGTTCAGGGCGATGGCCAGGTTGCCGTCACCCTGGGCCTGGCGCGCCAGGATCAGCTCGTTGTTCTGCGGCACCTGCAGCGCCCAGCCGACGGCGCCCCACAGGGCGATGGGCAGCATCACCAGCCAGGTGCTGAGGGCCGCTGCCAGAGGCAGCACGAACAGCGACACGGCGAGGATCAGCATGATGGCGAAGGTCAGCACCGGACCCTTGATGCGATCCACCAGCGGGCCGATCAGGAAGCTGCCCAGCACACCGCCGATACCCCAGACCCACAGGTAGGGGGTGACCGAGCGCACCGCGCCGTAGGCCGGGTCAGCCAGCAGCGGGGCGATGAAGGTGTACATGCCCAGGCTGGCGATGGCGGCCAGCAGCGACACCAGCAGGATGACCACCACATGGCCGTCGCCGAGGATAGCCAGCTTCTGGCCCAGCGTGGTGGCGGTGGCTGCCGGCAGGGAAGGGAGCTTCAGCAGCAGGCCGAAGAAGGCCACCAGGCCGAGCAGGGTGACCAGCCACAGGGCGGCCTGCCAGCCCAGTTGTTCGGCGATCAGCAGGCTGAGCGGAACGCCGAGCACCACGCCACTGGCCATGCCACCCATGATGATGGCGATGGCCTTGCCGCGGCGCTCTGGGGTGGATACCGCGGCCGAGGCGCCGATGCCCATGGCCAGGTAGACACCAGCGCCTATACCGGCGATGGCGCGCCAGACCATCAGCGCGGTAAAACTCTCGGCCAGCGCGCTGGCGGCGTTGGCGATGACGAACAGGCCCAGGGCTAGCAACAAGCCGGCTCGCTGGCGATGCGCCGGCGTCAGGGCAACGAAGATCGGCGAACCCAGGCCATAAGCCAGGGTGAAGGCGGTGACCAACTGTGCGGCCACCGCGACGGAGACTGTGAACGAGGCCTCGATCATCGGGATCAGCCCGGCGGTGACGTAGGAGGCCATACCGAGGGCAAAGGCCCCCAGAGCTATCAGGTAGATGGGTGATTGGTTGGGTGTGTGCATGCTCGGACTCGCTTGCGTTGCAGGAACGCGTGGGTGGTACAGCAGAGGGATGCGGCCCCGCACCGGGGCCACATCCGGTTGGGGACTAGAGTTCGAGGCTGACGTCGTACTCGTTCAGCCAGGTGTTGAGGCCGACCGCCAGCTCCATGCCCATGCGCTCGTACATGGGCGAGACACTGCCGAGCGGCTTGGCCAGGGTCTGCTGGATACGGCCGCTGTCGAGCAGGGGCGTCACCGGCGCGTTGCGGTCCGCCTGGATGGCGGCCAGGGCATCACGCAGCGCCTGCTCGTAGGCCGGATCCTGGGTCGAGGGGTAGGGGCTCTTGACACGCTCGCTGATCGACTCCGGCAGCAGATCGCGGGTCGCCGCGCGCAGGATGCTTTTCTCCCGCCCGTCGAAGGCCTTCATCGCCCAGGGGATGTTGAACGCGTACTCGACCAGGCGGTGGTCGCAGAAAGGCACCCGCACCTCGAGGCCGACGGCCATGCTCATGCGATCCTTGCGATCCAGCAGGGTCTGCACGAAGCGGGTCAGGTTGACGTAGCTCATCTGCCGCATGCGCTGGTCGACCGTGCTCTCGCCCGGCAGTACCGGCGCTTCGGCGATGGCCTGGGCATAGCTGTCGCGCAGGAAGCTGTGCATGTCGAGCTGGGCCAGCAGGCCCGGGTCGAACAGGGTCTTACCGTCGAAGTACTTGCCTGTGACCGAGGTCAGCCAGGGGAAGGTGTCGGCCTGGATCGCCTCCGGGTCGTGGAACCAGCGGTAGCCACCGAACACCTCGTCCGCGCTCTCGCCGGACAACGCCACGGTCGAGTGCTTGCGCACCTCCTGGAACAGCCGGTAGAGCGACGGCCACATGTCGCCCCAGAAGGCCGGTGGCAGGTCGAGGGCGCGGACGATCTGCGCACGCAGCGCCGGATCGGCCAGCTCGCGGCTGTCGAGCACGATCTCCTGGTGGCTGGAGCGGATCTTCTCCACCAGGTCGCGCACGAAGGGCGCATCCGGCGTGCCGCGCACGGCGTCACCGGTGAAGCCGCTGCCGTGGTCGACGAAGTCGACGGAGAAGGAGCGGATGTTCTCCTTGCCGGCGGCCAACAGCTTCTTTGAGGCCAGCGCGGTGATGATTGAGGAGTCAAGTCCGCCCGAGAGCAGGCTGCACAGCGGCACGTCGGCAACAATCTGGCGGTCGACGATATCCTCCAGCAGGTCGCGGGTGTGGCGGATGGTCTCGTCCAGCGTGTGTTCGTGCTCGCGCGCCTCCAGCTTCCAGTAGTGGCGACGGCCCAGGCCCTGGCGGTTGATGCGCACGATCTCGCCCGGCATCACCTCGCGCATGCCATCGAACACGGCGTGGCCTGGCGTCTTCACCATTTCCAGGATCTCGCGCAGGCCGTCTGCACGTACCTTGCGCGGTACCAGCGGGTTGGCCAGTAGCGCCTTGGGTTCGGAGCCGAACACCACGCCGTCCGCCGTGGGGTAGTAGTAAAGCGGCTTGACGCCCATGCGGTCGCGGATCAGCAGCAGCTCTTGCGAACGCAGATCCCAGATGGCGAAGGCATACATGCCGTTGAGTTGCTCGACGAAGGCTTCGCCCCATTCGACATAGGCGCGCAGCACCACCTCGGTGTCGCTGCGGGTCTCGAAACGGTGGCCAAGTCGTTGCAGTTCGGTGCGCAGCTCGCGGAAGTTGTAGACCTCGCCGCTGTAAGTGATCGCGGCGACCTCGCGCGGGCCACCGTGCATCGCCGTCATCGGTTGGCGACCACCCTCCAGGTCGATGATCGACAGGCGCCGATGACCCAGGCCGACCGGGCCATCGATCCAAAGCCCGCCGGCATCCGGCCCGCGTCGGGCCATGGTGTCGGTCATGCGCTGCAGGGTGTCGCGTTGCATTTCCAGATTCTGGCTGTAGGACAGCCATCCTGTGATTCCACACATAGTTGTTCTCCTTGTGATTGAGTTACCCGAGGCTTTCCAGGTCGCTGTCCTCGGCCAGCAGCACGCGCGTCTCGCCATGGACGTAGCGCGCCGGTGCTGGGGTTTGGGCATGGGTTTCCATGTCGTTGAGCAGTCGCTGCAGCGCCACTGCGGTGTCGAGGCCGGCGAAGGGCTGGCGGGGCGGCTCCTTGAGCGCCACGGCGCGCACCACCTGCCGGCACAGCCGCGAAAGCTTGTGCAGGGCGTCCAGCCCTGGTTCGTCGGGAGCTGTGGCGAATGCGTGCAGCAGCTCCTCGGCGCCGTTGGCGGCGCGCGTCCAGATTCGCAACTGGTCGTGATCCCAGCGCGGCGTATCGAACACCAGGCGCGCATGGATAAGGCGGGTATCGCGATCGACGAAGCTGAAATCCACGGTGCGTTGGCGCACGATGTTGACGAAGCTGGCGTAGCCGGTGATCCGCGCTTCGCCCAGGCTGGCGGTGAGCTGCACGGTGTCGAGCATCTCCGAGCCGGATATGGAGAAATCCGATCGCACACCGAGCACGCCATCGAGCTGGAGCTGGCCGGCGCGCGGGCAGATCCAGCCGAGCAGATCCAGTGCATGGATCGCCTCGCTGGTTACGCCGCAGGTAGGGCGATAGTCGTTGATACGGTCTTTGCCCCAGTGGAAGCTGGCACGTACTAATTGCCAGTCATGACGCTCGACCCAGTCGCGCAACTGCCGGGTTGCGTCCGAGTAACGCTCCACCAGATCCAGGGCAAAGCCGCCAACCTGCTCCAGCGCACCTAGCAGCTCGTCTAGGTCATCGCCCGGCGTGACTAGCGGCTTTTCGCAGAGCACGAAACCCCGGTAGCCGGCGAGCTGCTTGAGCACAGGCGCGTGGCTGTGGTCGTTGACGCTGACCACCACGATGTCCGGCGCGAATACCTGTAGCGCTCGCTCGATGCTGTTGAAGTAGGGTAGGTCGGTCGTCTTTTGCCGGCGCCCGACATAGGCCAGCGACAGCGGCAGGCCGGTGCTCGCGGCGATATGCTCGAAGGCACGGCGGTAGCGGTTGCCGGCGTAGCCCAGGCCGATGATCAGGATCTTCATGCCGAGGCCTCCTGACGAATCAGCAGGCGCTCGTCGCTGACGGCGAAACCCAGGGTCTGGTACAGCGTGCCGGCCGCCACGGTGCTCTGTAGTACCACACAGCCGACGCCGCGGTTGGCGAACCAGCGCAGCAGGTGCTGCATCAACTGCCGGGCGATGCCACGACCGCGCCAATGCGGCTCCACCACCACCGACTGCACCCAGCCGGACAGGCCGTTGAGGTAGCCCGGCGCCGGCGCGCGTTGGTCGATGATGGCCGTCGCGCAGCCCAGCACCTGGCCGGATTCTCTGTGCTCGGCGGTGAGGATCTGAACGCAGTCGCTGTCGTTCAGGCGGCTATTCAGCCAGGTGCGGTAGGCCGCCCGCCAGCGCGCCGCGTCCTCTGGCGTCTTGCTCGAATAGCTGGCGTTGGTGCCGTCCAGCAGATACGCGCGCAGTTCCACCAAACTGGCCAGGTCGGCCTGGTTCGCCGGACGTATTGTGAAGAAGGACTGTTCCATCTCAGGCCACCTCCGCAGCAAACACCTCGGATGCCAATGGGATACTGAAGTGGTCGAAGGTCTCGCGCAGCGACACCGCCAGATGTTCGATCTGCGCATCGCTGTGGTTCGGCGTAGCGTTGACCCGGAAGCGCTCGGTCCCTACCGGCACGGATGGATAGTTGATTGGCTGCAGATACACGCCATGGTTATGCAGCAAGCGTTCGGCCGCTGCCTTGCAGCGCTTGGCTTCACCTACGCGCACCGGTAGCACGTGGGTCTGCGAGCAGGGCATCACCGGCACGTCATGGTGCTTGAGGCGCTCGCGCAGCTTGGCGGTCTGGGCATGCAGGCGATCACGCTCGGTACTGCTGGCCTTGAGGTGCTCGACGCTGGCCAGGCAGCCTGCGGTGATCGCCGGTGGCAACGAGGTGGTGAAGATGAAACCGGTGGCGAAGGAGCGAACCGCATCGACGATCACCTGGGTCGAGGCGATATAGCCGCCGATTACGCCGATGGCCTTGGCCATGGTGCCCTGGATGATGTCCACCTGATCGGCTACACCCAGTTCGGCGGCGATACCGGCGCCGCGTGGGCCGTACATGCCCACGGCGTGCACTTCGTCGAGGTAGGTGAGGGCGTTGTAGCGCTTGGCGACCGCAACGATTTCGGCGATTGGGGCAATGTCCCCATCCATCGAGTAGATCGACTCGAACACCACGATCTTAGGCTGACCCAGCGGGTAGCTGGCGAGGATCTGCTCCAGATGCTCGACGTCGTTATGACGGAAGATCTTGCGCTCGTTGGGCGTCGAGCGAATGCCGTTGACGATGGAGGCGTGGTTCAGTTCGTCACTGATCACCACGCAGTCGGGGATGCGCCGCAGCAGGCACTGGAGGGTGGCATCATTGGAGCCGAAGCCGGTGGGGAAGACCAACGCCGCTTCCTTGCCGTGCCAGTCGGCCAGGCTAGCTTCCAGACTGGTATACACCTCGTGCGAACCGCCAATATTGCGCGAGCCGCCGGAGCCCGCTCCGTAGGTCTCCAATGCATCGTGCATCTGTTCGCGCACTGCAGGATGTTGCGACATCCCGAGGTAGTCGTTGCTGCACCAGACCACCACCGGTTCTTGCTCACAGCCATCCAGCTTGGCCAGCGGGTACTGGCCGCAGATACGGCTGAGGGTGGTGAAAGTGCGGTACTGGTTGGAGGACTTCAATGTCTCCAGTTGTTCCCGAAGAAGTGCTTGGTACATCCGTTTATCTCCTTAGCGAGTTGATGACACGTCTCTGTGTGGTTCCTCATCAAGCGAGAGCCCTGGCTCGGGTAATTGCGGCCAGGTCGGGCTATTCTTCTCGGGATTTATAGGGGTTACAATTTGACTGTTTATCCTAGTACTGGAGGTAACCGGATGAGCGCGCCTCGCACAGCTGAACGCACTCGGGTAGAGCTAGCCGAATTCCTGCGTAGCCGCCGCGAACGAATTTCGCCGGAGGAGGTGGGCCTGCCCGCCGGTAGTCGACGGCGCACGCCAGGGCTGCGTCGCGAGGAGGTCGCGGCACTGGCCGGGGTGGGTTTGTCCTGGTACACCTGGCTGGAACAAGGACGGGACATCAGCGTGTCCGCGACCTTCCTCGACAACCTCTCGCGCACGCTCAAGCTGGATGCCACCGAGCGTCGTCACCTTTTCCTGCTCGCTCACCAGCGTCTGCCGCCAGAGCCGGGCAAGACCTGGTGCACGGTGCCTGCGCTGATTCACCGACTGATGGGCGACATCCCCTCGCGCCCGGCCTACGTGCTCAACTTGCGCTGGGACGTATTGGCCTGGAATGCCGCGGCGGATCGGGTGTTCGGTTTCTCCGCGCTGCCGGCTGACCGCCGCAATCTGCTGTGGATGCTGTTTACCAGCTCGACAATGCACGAGCTGTTCAACCCTTGGGATGAGCAGGCGCTGCAAATACTCTCCAGCTTCCGCCGTGACTTCGTGCGGGCGACCCAGGATCCAGATATCACCGCGCTGGTGAAGGACCTGGAGAAGGCCTCGCCGGACTTCAGGGAATGGTGGCGGCAGCAGGACATCCACGGCCCGTGCCAGGGGATTCGTCACCTGAAGATCGATTCGGTCGGCCAGGTGGTGTTCGAGCACACCACGCTGACCATCGACGAGGATCGCCACCTGCGGCTGGTCTACTACGCGGCTAAGGAAGGCATGCCGCAGAGCCGAGACTTCGAGCAGTGGCTACAGCAGGAGCCGGCGCTGGTATAAGCCCGAGCGCCGATTGCTCAACCAATCGATGGCCCGCGCTGGTGACCCAGTTGCCATGAGACGCTGTTGCCCTGGATCAGCGCCGACACGCTCTGCCCGAGCCTCTGCTCGATCACCGGCTTCCAAGGCACCAGGCTGAAGCCGATGCCATCGTCGAGCAGGGCATAACGGCCGCTGGCCAACTGCACGCTACGTCGGTAGATCCCATTGACGCGCTGGCCATCGACTGCCGGGCGGTACTGCAGGCCCATCTGCGCCGAGATCTCGCGCGCTACCGCGGTCAGCTCCCTTCCGCGCAAGGTGGCCAGCAGGTTGCGTGCGAGCACCACGCGTTGGCCCAGGCGTTCGGCCAGCCCCTGTTCCACCAGGAAGTCGGCACGCTGTTGCAACGCTTCGCGCACCTCCTTGCCGAAGCCCGTGTCGACCAGCTCGCGGTTGCCACCGATCAGCTGTTGGTCCAGCCAGGTCGCGCCCACGACGCGCACCTGCTGCTCGAGAGGCAGCGGTGTGCGCAGCTCGACGGCGACATCGCCCAGGCGGCGCGCATCATGCTGCCGGCTTTGCTCGGGCAGGTCTGTCGGGATCTTCCAGACGCCCTCGGCCAGACGCTCGACGATACCGGCCCGGCGCAGGGCTTCGAGGCGGCGCACATGACGCTCGACCATTGCCTCAGGATCATCTCCGTCGCTCGACTGCGAGCGTGCCAGGGCCAGGTGATGATCGGTGCGATAGAGGCCGTCCGAAGCCACAGAAACAATCGACCGATCCACCGCGCGCGGCTCGCTCAGACTGCGTGTTTCCACCAGGCCGCCGATGGGGTAGTCGGCCAGCTCCGCACGGGCAGGCAAGGCCAGGTAGTGAGCCTTGCCGTCGAGACCGTCGACCACCAGGTAGCCGCGGTCGTGTAGCTCGTCGGCCAGGCCCTTGGCCACGATCCGGCCGACCACAACAGAACCATCCTTGCCTGGCTCGAAGACCGCCAGCTCGCGCTGCAAGCTACCCATGGCCCGCTGCATCGTGCGCACGATATCGCCGCGTTCACCCATTGCACGCAGAGTGGCCTCGGCGTCGTCACGCAGGATCCATTGTCCTGGCCGAACTTCATGTGCGAGTTCAAACTTCTGCAATTGCTGCAGGCGGCCGATCAGCAACTGTCGGCGCGGATGGTTGGCGAGCGATTTCAGGCTGAGCACGCCGGCCTGGTGTTCGCGCAGCAGGGTGCGATCCAGGCTGGTGAAACGCTCCTGCTGCACCTCGCGCTGCAGACTCTGCTGGATCTCCAATTCAGTACGCGGGCCGAGCCATTCGGTGGCCAGCTCCGAGGCACGGTTGCGCATGCCCTCGGCGATGTAGTCGCGGGCGATCACCAGGTCCTTGCCAGTTTCGTCCTTGCCGCGCAGGACGATGTGGGTGTGCGGGTTGTCGGTGTTCCAGTGGTCGACCGCCACCCAGTCGAGACGGGTGCCGAGGTCGGCCTCCATCCGGCTCATCAGGTGGCGGGTGTAGGTGCGCATGTCGTCGAGTTGCTCGGCATCCTCGGGCGAGACGATGAAGCGAAACTGGTGACGGTCGTCCCGGCCTCGCTCCTCGAACGCATTGAGGTCGGCCTGGTCGGTCAATGATCCGTAGGCCTTGCCCGGATCGCCCTCGCGACTGACGCCGTCGCGCTCGATATAGCGCAGGTGGCTGAGCGTTGAGCGCTTGCCGGCCTGGCGCAGGTTCACCAGGCGCGCCTTGATGGTGACGCGACGGGCGTTGGACGGCAGTTGCTGCGCGCTGAAACGAGCGGCGACATGCCCGCGGCCGAGGCGGGCGCCGGGCTGCTGGCCCGCCTTGCGCGGCTTTCCGGTGCCGGCCTTGTTGGCCTGACGCAGCACCTGGTTGACGAAGGGTTGGCCGCGTTGCTGCGGTTTGCCCGGCTGCGGGCGAAAGCGCAATTCGTCATCCGGACGGCTTCCCTTGCTCATGTTTGGACTCCTCCAAGTTGATCGCAGTACGGCGTGTCAGGCACGCTTTTAAGCCAGTGTCGCTGTGGGGCGAACACGATTTCGGCACCTGGCGACGTAGGCTCTGTGTCGCCGCCACCCCCCGTGCAGACTGCTTTCCGGGCCAACGAAGTGCCGCCCCCTTTTATCTTGCCCTCCGCTTTTTCCGTGCCTTTGCGCTGCTGGGTTGGGTAATCAGGAGAGGCGGGAGGGCGACTTCCAAAGTCCTGGCCGGCAGGAGAGGGCAGAGGTATCTGCAGCCTGGCGGCCCGCGACTGTGCGCACCGAGCGTGTGCGTTCCGCAGGCGGATCGACACGGAGATCGTCTGTTCATCGACGCGACTCCAGCCACAAGGGCTGCGCCCGACCGATCAATGTGTCGGCAGACACTGGGCCGAAGTAGCGGCTGTCGAACGACGCCGGGTTGCTACTGCTGAGCAGGAACAACTCGTCGCCAACCAGGCGCCGACATGCCTGCCAGGCTGGCAGCGCGTGGCCCTGTAGATCCCACTTCAAGCGCCTGGCGACAAGTTCATCATCGATACGCACCTGGCTGCCTTGCACGCACACCCGTTGCGGCGCAACTGCCGCCACGGTCTTCAGCAGCGGCACGTTCACCGGCAGGTAGCCACGCTGCGCCGCCAGCGACCTCACCTCTGATGGCAGGCGAACCAGTACCAGATCGCCCGGCACCAACGAGTTGGCCGGCGCAATGCGGTACCAGCCGACGGGCACGCTGTCGGACGCGTTGTAGACCAGCCGTGGTGGCGACGTTGTGAGCGCCGCCCAGCCCAGGGCCATCAGACTGCCGGCGAGCAGCGCCGGTGGCCACCGCACACCGCGAGTACCCAAGGTCACGACGTAGCCTCCGGAAACTGCCGCTCCAGCACTTCGCGCAGCATCTCCGCCATCGTCACGCCGCGGTCGAAGGCTGCCAGCTTGATGCGCGTGCGCAGTGCCGGCGTCACATCCAGCGTCAGCCGGGCGCTATAGCGCTCGACCTTGCCGTTGTCGACTCCAGCACCCTTGCGTATCCAGGCTTCGGCCTGCGGATCGACAAGCGGGCGTGCACCGATACCGATGCGCTTGCCGCTCATGGCGACCACCTCAGCAACTCGTCGACCAGACTGCTGACCTCGCGCGCGGCGGCGCTGTCCGGCGCCAGTTCACGCGCCAGGCGACCGGCTGCCACGCTCTCGGCAAAGACGATGCGCTGGCGTACTTCGGCCTGCAGCGCTGGTAGCGGTTGGTCGGCCAAAGCGCCGCGTGCCTCGCGGCCGATCACGGTGGTGCTGACGCGGCGGTTGATGGCAAACGCCGCGCGCAGCGTGGGCCTGAAGACCTGCGCCTCGCGGATCAGGTTGACCATCTCCGCGCTGGCCCACAGGTCGTAGGGGCTGGGCTGCACCGGGATCAACACACGATCCGCCGCCAGCAACGCCGAGCGAGCGAGGGCGGCGATGCGCGGTGGCCCGTCGATGATCACGTGATCGGCGCGGCGTGCGAGTTCGGGTGCCTCCTGGTGCAGCGTCTCGCGCGCTAGGCCGACGGCGCTGAACAGCCTGGGCAAGCCCTGCTGGCTGCGCCGTTGCGTCCAGTCCAGCGCCGAGCCCTGCGGGTCGGCATCGAGCAAGATGACGTTCTGCCCGCGCAGGGCCAGTTCGCCGGCGATATGGGTGGCCAGGGTGGTCTTGCCGACTCCGCCTTTCTGGTTGAGCAGGGCGACGATCATGGCCGTTTCTCCCCGACCAAACCGCCCCGTTCGGCACCTGTCCACAATCGGGCGCTGCCCCAATAACAAGTTAGAGCTTTTAAGTTAGTTAAGTTAAGGGAGGCTGTCGGCCCCGCCAGCCTTGGCCTGCAGAGGCGTTCGTGCGCCTGAAAGCACGTGCGCCGTGCTCCTGATAGCACGGGCCGGCATGCGCCTGAAAGCACGTCTGGATTCACAGCTTTTCCAGAAGATATCCCCGTGCCGTCTACGGCACGTGCCGGAAGGCCAGCAGCTCGGTCGAACGCGACAGACGCACCACTTCCAGGCGATACCCAGGCAGCGATTGGCGAGCCGCCAGCGCACGCAGATCGAGGGCGAAGTCCGAATAGCGCGCCGAGCTGCCCGACTTGCGATACAGATGGCGAAAGTCGAACTGCCAGCCGTCCTTCTGCTTGCCGCCGTGCTTGCGCACCAGGCGATACAGCCAGCGCTCGATGCCGCCGGTGAGACGAAAGTAGGCCGGGTCGATGGTCAGCACTAGAGCCTGATCCAGCACCCCGCTGTAAAACCAGTCCGGCAGGATCAGCTCGATACCCAGTGGCCGGCCATCCGCCGCGGCTAACTCCTTCCACTCGTTGATCCAGGAGAAACGATGTAGACGCCGGCCGGTGGTCTCGCGGATCGACGTGGCCACGCTGGTCGATTGCAGCCGATCCAGGGCGGCCTTCAGGCGCTGGTAGTCGCGCAGCGAGGTGCCCCGGCCGATGAAGCGCAGGATCTGGTAGGGCGTTGCACGCATCAGCCGCGAAGTGGGGATATCCGCATCGCGCGCCTCTACAAGTTGGCTGGCCGCCCAGATCAGGATGTCGGCATCCCAGATCGTGGCGATGCCGTGTTCCAGCGTGCCCTCCACGCGCACCGTCACCTCGCCCGAGCGAAAGTCGATCGGCACGGTGCGCCGCGACTTGGCCAGCGAGAAGAACGGATGCGCCATCAGATCCTGGGCGTCGCGTGGCGCCAAATCCCCCGGCAGGGCACGAAACAGATCCAGTTGCTCGTTCTGCGAAGTCAAATCGAGATGCTGACGATTCATGAGCGAAGGTTTCACTGATCATCACGCTGCACTCCCGGGTGGCGGTCGATGTACTCGGGATCGAAGGTGGTCTCGAAGCTGCGCTCACCGGCCCAGGCTTCGAGGTCGGTAACCGCGTACATCACCCGCCGGCCAAACTTGTGGAAGCGCGGTCCGCCGCCGATTACCCGCTGCTTCTCCAGCGTGCGCGGCGACAGCCGCAGGAAGGCCGCGGCTTCGCTGTTGGTGAGGTAACGAGGGGTAGGGCAGGCCTGTGATGTTTGCGCCTCGCCAGCGCTTTCCACGGGCTGCATGGCATGCGTCATCGGCCCGGCCTTGCGGTGCAGCGGGGCATCGAGATCGATGCGACGCGAGTGATGGGAAAGATTGGTTGAGTGCGACATGGTGTGTTCTCCGTTGACGTGGGAGGTGCACCGTGCGGCAGCCGTCGCGCTCGATCATGCCGGGTTGGGTCTGGGCGAATGCGCAGGCAGGAGTGGCGAGGATTGATACCGAGAAGGTCTGGACGCTGACCGGGTACGCCTATCTACGCGTGTCACCGGCCATGGTTCCCAAGCACGCCAAGCTCCGTGCGTGCAGCCTAAGGATTTACGGGTCTACGGCTTTCCACAAAACCGGAAAACCGCATCGGCGGATTTCTGTAAATCCGTAAAAACGTAAATCTGCTTCCCCACAAATCCGTAAATCCGTGGTTACGGATCGACGGATTTGGGCAAGACCGTAAGACCGCAACGGTCTCAATCAACTGGGAGGCACAAAGTGGTTGCTCCAGGCTGATCGCCGGGTGCGCGTCCCGTGCATCAGCCGTCCGGGTGGGGCGCGCGGGTGGCCGGCAGGACAGGGGCGCAAAAAACAAGGCACCGGGTCTTCCCGGTGCCTTCCGCTGGGTTAGCGATTCCAGAACACATGCACCTGCTCGAAGCCGGTCTCCAAAGTAAACACGTCGCCGCTGTATTCCATGTCGCGGGCCATGGCACCGTAGTCAATGTACATAGCCAGGTGCGGCGGAATGCTGGTGGTTTCCTCGGTCAGCTCCTGGGCGTAGTCGGCCAGCGAGCTGTAGCAGCCGCAATAATCTTCCTCAGCCGCCTTGCGCGCCTGCTCCAGGTCGTTGAAGTGAGCGAGCAGGGCGCCGCCGAACGCGGGGTACTCCTCGATGAAGCACGCAATCTCATGGGCGTTTTCGAGGCCCTCGTACTCACCGAGGCGGTAGCCGTCGAAGCCCTCGAAGTCGTGGATGGCATACTCCTCCGCACCCTCGACAGGGGAGGCCGCCAGCATGGCACTGACCTGCGCCTGGAGGTCGTCCAGCTCCAGGGTGGCGTCGATCCAGACGCCATGCAGGTGACCGGCGTTGTACGCGGCCAGGTCGGCAACGTAGATCCTGATTTCTTCGCTCATGGCTTTCGCTCCTTCGTCTTCAGGGTTCTGCGCTTGCGCTGCGCATGAACCCCTGCCGACTAGGGCGACTAAGGCGGTCGTGAAAAAATCAGGAAAAATCGCGGAGGCTCCACCCAGCGCAGCGTCCGGGTGGAAACCGTCTATTTTTCTTGATTTTGAGGGGGCAAGAACCCCTGCTTTGGAAAGAGGGAGAGCGTCACCATGGGTGGTGACGGCATGCCTGATTCGCCAGTGGGTAACTGACCGGAGTCGGCTCCGGGCTGTGCCGAAAGACTGCATGAGATAACCTTGCGCCACGAATCAACCATGAAGCTGCGAACTGAACGATGGGTTTTGAACAACTAGCTGAGCTACGCGACCGCCTGCGAGCCGAAAAAGTGCAGGTAAAGACGGATAGTCCGAAGCAGCGTGTGCGGAAGCCTTCTCCGCAGACGAAGCCTCGCGAGCAAGATCCTGCGGTGGAAGCGATCTGGCGACTGCAGAAGCATTTTCCATTGGCCTTTCCGGTTAACCCGGCCCCCAAGGTTCCCCTAAAGGAGGGCATTCTCAAGGATGCCGAGCAACATCTGGAGTTGCTCGGAATATCCAGCGAACAGCTCAAGCAGGGTATCGCTACCTGGTGTCGAGGAAGTCGATACTGGGCAAGCATGACGGAGAATGCGCCGCGCCTGGACTTGAGCGGTCGGGCAGTTGGCATGGTGACGGCGGCTCAGGCTCTGCATGCGAAGCAGCAGGCCAAGCGGCAGCGCGGACAAGCACGACGTAATCAGTCGAAGCCGAAAGAGCGTATACAGGGCTCCGCCGCAGAGACAGCTGTCGAGTAGTTTGTGGATTCACACTACTCGCGCTCGGCACCGAGTTGCCCAATCATTGGCAAGGTGCGCGAGGCTGTTCGAAGAGCTGCAAATGGCCGGCACCGCTTACCAGAAGTGCTCGCTATCGGCCATGAGCGGTGCATCCGCACATCTAGCTAGCGGGCATTCACATCAGGCAGAAACCGGCCAGAAGCGGACAGTTACGCAGGATTATCAGGCCCTATTTAAAGCTTGAAGGCCTCTATAGAAATAGGGGCGATTCATCAACTGCATAGTGACCATACGCTACAGTGCGGCTAAAAGGACCTAGCGAGTTTTCATGAGCAAACACACCGTACATTCGTCCTATCGCGAAAAACTGTTAGAGCACCTGTTTGTTAGTGAGCTGCTCAAGCGCTCGTGGTGTCTCGATCGTTGCGACCTGGAGGTGGCCAAGCCTGAGGTCGACAATGCTGGCTACGACATCATCCTTGAGGCTCATGGCCACACCCGGCACGTGCAGCTCAAAGCCTCCTTTCAGGGCTCCAGCACCCCTAAGCAAAAGGTCAACTTACGCTTGGCCGAAAAGCCTTCTGGCTGCGTCGTGTGGATCTACTTTGAGGAGGAAACCCTAGCCCTGGGGCCTTACCTATACTTCGGTGGTGAGCCTGGCCAACCCCTGCCCTCCCTCGCGGGCACCAAGGTAGCCAAACACACCAAAGCCGAGCACACCGGGAAGAAAGCAGAGCGTCCAAACATTCGCGAACTCAACCGCGGGGAATTCACCGCTTTTGACAGCCTGGAAGGCATCTACACCGCCCTATTCGGTGCAGCACCGGCACCGCTCTAACCGGACTTTCGGCGTGATACTCAAAAACAGTTTCATGGGCGCCAGCCTGACGTTTTCCCCTAGGTTCACCGCTTACGTTTCGGACAGCGAACTGGAACTTACCCTTGGCGACCAGCGCTATTCGTGGGTCCTAATCGACATTGGGGTTATCGAGCTTGAACTCGGCCTAGTCTGGGCCCGGCTCCGCATCAAGGCACTCGACGGACAAACCATCAAGCTAGATGGCATCGACAAGACCGAGGGCAAGCGCTGGCACACTGCCTTTGAGGGTCTACTCCATAAACAGGTCGCCGAAGCAGGCAAGCAGGCTCTGGCACAGCACAGCTCATGGGCTTCGCAGATCCTTAAAAAGCTGCCAAACACCTGGCATCCATCCTGGCTGGGGCATCACCTGGTCAAGGCCAGCCCGCCGCCGGTCCTGTCATGCGGTCTATCAGCTGACGCTATCGCTACACACCCTTCACTAAGAGCTGCAGCTGCGGCGTATCCGAAAATTCTGCCGGATCTACCGCCCGTGCCGGCTGAAGCAATTAGCGTAGCTCTGAAGCGCCTCAACGAGTCCTTGTTTGAGCAGCACAAGGGTATGCCGCTGTTCGACACTCTGGAGTCGACCCCGCTGACCGAGGAGCAACGCCGAGCGGTCATCTGTTTCGACTCGAAAGTGCTTCTGATTGCAGCTGCAGGTTCAGGTAAGACCGCCACCATGGTGGCCAAAGTCGCCTATGCGCTCGCCATGGGCATTGTTAAGCCGAACGAGATCCTGATGCTGGCCTTCAACGCCGACGCGGCAGAGGAGCTGCAGCAGCGCCTGGATAAGCGACTGACCAACTTACCCGATGCAGACCAGATCGCTTGCCGGACCTTCCATGGATTCGGCCTTTCGGTGATTGGTGAGGCTACGGGCTCAAAACCCCGGCCGGCAGCCTGGCTCGAGGGCGGCCAGGATGTGGCAAAAGTACTTTCGATCATGGAGGAGCTCAGCAACTCGGACCCGGTATTCCGGACGAACCTGATGCTGGTGCGTACCGTGTTCTCGCAGCCGATCGGCAATATGCCCGGCACCAGCACCACCGAGGAACTCGAAAAGGACCTGGTGACCTCCCGGGGCGAGTTGGTTAAAAGCCGTGAGGAGCAGCTCATCGCGGATTGGTTGTTCTTTCACGGGGTGGACTACAAGTACGAAGCGCCCTACCCGCACAGGACTGCTGACGCCGAGCACAGCCAGTACCATCCCGACTTCTACTACCCAGAGGTGGATCTGTTCCACGAGCACTTTGCGCTAAATGCTCAGGGCGAGCCGCCGAAGGAGTTCAAAGGCTACGCAGAGGGCGTCGTATGGAAGCGTGCGCTTCACCAGCAGCACGAGACCGCCCTGTTCGAAACCACCAGTCATACCCTGCGCTCAGGCGAAGGGCTGCCAGCATTGAAAGAGGCCCTGGAAAGCCGTGGGCTCAAACTAAAACCCGACTCCAACCGCATTCCTACCGGACGCCCCGCCCTTGAGACTGACGTGCTGGCGCGGATCATTCGGAACCTGATGCAGCACGCCAAAGGTAACCAGCTCTCGCCTGAAGAACTCAGCCAACGGGCATCTAGGCTCGATCCTATTCGAGGCCCCCTCATCATCGATCTGTACGCCAAGGTTTTGCAGCGCTGGCAGGATGAGCTCAAGGCCACCGGTACAGTCGACTTCGACGACATGATCAACCTGGCCATCGAGCATGCCGAGTCAGGCCGGTACCGGTCACCGTACAAGCTGGTCATTGCGGACGAGTACCAGGACGCCTCGGCCGCCCGCGCACGCATCCTGAAGGCCATCACCGCTCGCCCCGACACCTTCCTCACTGCTGTTGGTGACGACGCGCAAAGCATTAACCGCTTCGCCGGTGCCGACATCAGCGTTATGCGTAACTTCCTGGTGTTCTATGGCTCTGGGACGATTCTTCAGCTGACCCTGACTTTTCGCTGTCCGGATCAGATTTGCAAAGTCTCCAGCGAGTTTGTGCAGGAAAACCCCAAGCAGATCCCCAAAGAGGTGCGAACCAGATCATCGGTGCAGGGCAAGGCTATCCAGTGTTTTGCCGCCAAGCATGAGCGCGAGCTCGGCTCACTGGTGAAGGACCGTCTAACCAAGATCGTGATGAAGCTACGTGCCGTGTGGGACCAGCCGCGCAAACCATCCATCATGCTGCTGGGTCGGTACCGGAGTGACCGCCCGCATAACATGAATGACCTCAAACAGATTTGTGGCCCCGATATCGACCTCTACTTCACAACGGTGCACAGCAGTAAGGGCACAGAGGCCGACTACGTGCTGATGCTCAATGTCGTGGGTGGCCGCAAGGGCTTCCCTAGCCAGATTGAAGATGATCCGGTTCTTCAATGCGCCATGCCAGAACCCGAAGACTTCCCCTTTGCCGAGGAAAGGCGCCTGTTCTACGTGGCGCTCACCAGGGCCCGCCGCGGCGTGTTCATCTTCACGGTCTCCGGCCGGCGCTCGGCCTTTGTCACTGAGCTGGCCAACAAAGGTCATATCAACATTGTCGACAAGGATGGCCAGGCGGTTTCGTCCCAGGCCTGTCCGTCCTGCGGAAAAGGGTTTCGTACGCAACGGACTGGAAAGTACGGAGATTTTATAGGTTGCTCGGAATACCCACGGTGCAATTGGAAGGCCAAATAACTCAAGTCCAGAGGCTGGCATCAGCGACTATTCATGTTCACAAATATCATCACCCCGACCCGCAATAGGCACATAGTCGCTTCTTCAGCGGCCAATACAGTTCGGCTGGGCTATAAAGACTCCCAGGTTGGCGTCCAGAGCCAAGCAACAATTTGATCTACACGAGGAAGGAACCACATGGCCCTTAGTGACTATTGGAAGGGACCTGAGCACCGGAGGCGGGCCGATGATCTTGACCTGCAACTGACTGACCTTCAGGCGCGCTATCAGCAACTTCAGGCACTCACCAGGCAGATCGGCGCCATGGAAGTCGTAGAGGTCAAAAATCTGATCGCTCAGGAGAAAAGAAAGCTGGCGGCCGTGCACCAGGAGGTTCAGCGAGCTGAGCAAGATGCAGCTGCGCTCGCGCAACGCTCCTCTGACTTGCAGAGGGAGATCCTCGTCTGGGAAGAGACACTGCTTCTTGAAAGCTTTGCGCTCTACGAGCCCAAGTTCAAGTTGAACTCCAGCCATGAGTACAAAGCCCGACTGGTCGGGGTTCGCGAGCAGCAGAAAGCCTTAATCAAAAGTGGAACGGCAGCGAGTGGAAACACTAACTGGGAGGTGAATGGGAGCAAGGTAGAAGGTCGGAAGCTGGTCAACGACATGATCAAGTTGGTGCTCCGATCATTCAACAATGAAGCTGACTACTGCGTCGACAATGTAAAATTCGACAACGTAGAGCTGGGCGAAAAGCGCATTCTGAAGTCCTTCGAAACCTGCAACCGTCTCGGCAGAGTGATGTCCGTTGAGCTATCGCGGAAGTACCTGAGCCTCAAGATTGACGAACTGCACCTTGCCCATGAGTTTCAGGTTAAGAAGCAAGAGGAAAAGGAAGATGCCAAGCGCGCCCGAGAAGAGCTGCGGGAACAGCAGAAGCTAGAGCAGGAGATTCGCGCCGCTCGGGAGAAGATCGCTAAGGAGCGCAAACACTTCGCGACCGCAATGCGCGAGCTACAGGCTCGCTTGGAAAAGGCACAATCGGAGGAGGAACGCGCGCCGCTTGTGGCCAAGTTGGCAGAGATTGAAGCAGGTCGCGCTGCGCTGGAAAGCGAAGAGAAGCTTATCGACTATCGCGAACAGAACGCCAAAGCTGGCTACGTTTATGTGATCTCCAACGTCGGAGCATTCGGGGAAGGAATTTACAAGATCGGTATGACCCGCCGCCTGGAGCCAATGGATCGCGTCGATGAGTTAGGTGATGCGTCGGTGCCATTCTGGTTTGACGTACATGCGATGGTTTTCTCGGATAACGCCCCAGCATTGGAAGCAAAGCTTCATGAACGTTTTGCGGCCGGTCGGTTAAATAAGGTTAACGGGCGCAAGGAGTTCTTCCGCGCCGACATTGCTGAAATAGAGGCGGTCATTCGAGAAAACTACGATGCTGCTGTCGAGGTCACTCACGAAGCTCCAGCAGAGCAGTATCGAGAGAGCCTACGGATGGAATCACCCAAGGCTACAGTTCAGCAATTAGAACCAGCTGCAGCACAGAGCTGAATCCCCGGTTTCGTAGGTACCTTCAAGCCTTAAATGGAAGTCCTCTAAGTATCTGCATGATCGGCCGCTTCTGGCCGCTAGTGTGCGCTCTCTTGCTTGGATGGCATTACGTTCTGGCCCAACGTTACTGTAGCGAATCCGCAGCAGTATCAATCAAAGCCTCCTGTATCCCGCGTGAAGAAAGACGCTACGTTGCGCCCGTTCTTCCACGGCTTCGCTTGCCGCCCCGCTACGGCAGATTCGAAGCATTCATCGAAATGTCATCATTTAGAAGCAGTGCGTTAACAAGGAATTTCTACCCTTTGCATCGCGAACCGCAATTGTGCGGCCAGCAATATTGCGAAAGGTGATCAAATGACGCCCCATCCGATACAGGACGCCGTGCTGCGGGTCGACCGGTTGAGCGTCGTCTACCCAGGCGGCGTGACAGCCCTACGCGATACCTCGATTGCATTTCGGCGTGGTGAGTTCACCGTGCTGCTTGGTCTCTCGGGCGCAGGCAAGTCGACCTTGCTCCGTAGCCTCAATCGACTCGTCACGCCCACTCGCGGCAGTGTCACCAGCGAGCTCGGTGAGCTCGGCAGCGGCTCGGCCTTGCGTCAGCATCGTCGGCGTACCGCCATGATCTTTCAGCACCACCAGCTAATCGAACGTCAAAGCGCACTGGCTAATGTGCTTACCGGTCGGCTGGCCTTTCACAACACGCTCCGCTCGCTGTTTCCTCTGCCGCGTGCCGATCAGGAGATTGCGCTCAGTTGCCTCGCTCGGGTCGGTCTGGCAGACAAGGCGCTAAGCCGGGTGGACAAACTGTCCGGTGGCCAGCAGCAGCGGGTAGGCATCGCGCGTGCGCTAGCGCAACAGCCCGCGATCATTCTTGCCGATGAGCCGGTAGCCAGTCTCGACCCGGCCACTTCGGTCCGTGTTCTCGGACTGCTGCGCGACATCTGCAAGGAAGACGGCATCACCGCCATCGTTTCGCTGCATCAACTCGAATATGCCCGCCGCTTCGCCGATCGCGTCGTCGGGCTGGCCGATTCTCAGATCGTTTTCGATGCCGCGCCCTCGGAACTCACCGATGCGCAGCTTGAGCGCATCTATGCAGGCCGCTCTACGACTCAGCCAGCAACTGCTCCGGCTGAAACCCCTGTCATGCTCGCACCTTCACTGGAGATGTCCCGATGAAACGCTTATCCGCTCTCTTATTGACCTGTTTGCTGTCCGCTGTTTCAAGTCTGTCCGCCGTAGCGGCCGATGCCGATCCGGATGTGCTAAAGGTTGCGCTGCTGCCGGACGAAAACGCCTCGGAGTTGATCAAGCGAAACCAGCCGCTGAAGGATTATCTGGAAGAGCATCTGGACAAGAAGGTGCAGCTGATCGTAACCACCGACTATTCCTCGATGATTGAGGCGATGCGCTTTGGCCGTATCGACCTGGCGTATTTCGGTCCGCTGTCCTACGTCATGGCCAAAAGCAAAAGCGACATCGAGCCCTTCGCTGCCATGGTCATCGACGGCAAGCCGACCTATCGCTCAGTGATTATCGCCAATGTGGCGTCAGGCGTGAATGAGTATGCCGACCTTAAGGGCAAGAAGATGGCCTATGGTGACCGGGCATCGACGTCCAGCCATCTGATTCCCAAAACCGTGCTTCTTGAGACGGCCGAGCTGACGGGTGGGCAGGACTACGAACAACATTTTGTGGGCACGCATGACGCCGTTGCCGTCAACGTGGCGAACGGAAACGCCGATGCGGGTGGGCTGTCGGAGGTAATTTTCAATCAAGTAGCCGAACGTGGCCTAATCGATCCGAGCAAGGTGAAAGTACTTGGTTACAGCGGCGAATATCCCCAATACCCCTGGGCGATGCGCTCGAACCTGAGCCCCGAGCTGAAAACCAAGGTGCGGGATGTATTCGTCGGTATCGACGATCCCGAAGTGCTGCGCAACTTCAAAGCCGAGGCCTTCGCGCCAATCACCGACGCCGACTACGATGTGATTCGCAACATGGGATCGCTGCTCGGCCTCGACTTCGCCACGATGTGAGCACCGATATGTCTACTCATCATGACGTGCAGGCGCTGCCTGCAGAGCAACGCGAGCACATCCTTCGAGGCTTCGGCCTCGGTTGGTGGCGCCAGCTGGGGCAGGTGGCAATTGTACTCGGAGTGGTGCTGTTGGCCTGCTGGTACGTGGGGCTGCTCGATGCCACCACGCTGCTGAACGGGCTGCCCTCCATCGCGACCCTGGCAGGCGAGGCCATGCCGCCAGACTTTTCGGGCTATCGAAGCTGGATTCGCCCGTTGATCGACACGCTGGCGATGAGCATCGCCGGCACGGCCATCGCAGTGGTGTTCTCGCTGGTGGTGGCCTTCGTTGCAGCGCGCAATACGGCGCCGCACCCCCTTGTGTTCGGTGTTGCCCGGGTGCTGCTCAATGCCCTGCGGTCGGTGCCCGAGCTGATCATGGGCATCATCTTCGTTGCAGCCGTAGGGTTCGGCGCCTTGCCGGGCGTGCTTGCCCTGGGTCTGCATTCGATCGGCATGGTCGGCAAGTTCTTCGCCGAGGCCATCGAGCACGTCGACGAAGCGCCGGTGGAAGCCGCTCGGGCGGCGGGGGCTACGCCGATGCAAGTGCTGCTGCACGCGGTTTTGCCACAGGTGACTCCGCAGTTCGCCGACGTGGCGATCTACCGCTGGGAATACAACTTTCGCGCCTCCACCGTGATGGGCATGGTTGGCGCCGGCGGTATCGGCTTCGAACTCATGGGCTCGCTGCGCATCATGCAGTACCAGGAGGTTGCAGCAATCCTGCTGGTCATCCTGGCCATGGTCACGCTAGTAGACGCCTTCAGTGGCGTGCTGCGCAAACGTTTCAAATAGGACAAACCATGCTGCCGAAACTCGTTATAACTCACCGAGTACACGATGAGATCCTGCAACTGCTGGCGCCACATTGCGAGCTGATGACCAACCAGAGCGACAGCACGCTGACGCGCGAGGAAATTCTGCGCCGCTGCCGCGATGCTCAGGCGATGATGGCGTTCATGCCCGATCGGGTCGATGCAGAATTTCTCCAAGCCTGCCCCGAGCTGCGTGTGGTCGGCTGCGCGCTCAAGGGCTTCGACAATTTCGATGTGGACGCCTGTACTGCCCGCGGGGTCTGGTTGACCTTCGTGCCTGATCTGTTGACGGTCCCGACTGCCGAGCTGGCGATCGGACTGGCGGTGGGGCTGGGGCGGCATCTGCGCGCAGCAGATGCGTTCGTCCGCTCTGGCGAGTTCCAGGGCTGGCAACCACAGTTCTACGGCACGGGGCTGGATAACGCGACGGTCGGCATCCTTGGCATGGGCGCCATCGGACAGGCCATGGCTGAGCGCTTGCAGGGATGGGGCGCGACCCTGCAGTACCACGAGGCGAAGGCTCTGGATACACAAACCGAGCAACGGCTCGGCCTGCGCCAGGTGGCGTGCAGCGAACTCTTCGCCAGCTCGGACTTCATCCTGCTGGCGCTTCCCTTGAATGCCGATACTGAGCATCTGGTCAACGCCGAGCTGCTTGCCCTCGTACGGCCGGGCGCTCTGCTTGTAAACCCCTGTCGTGGTTCGGTAGTGGATGAAGCCGCCGTGCTCGCGGCGCTTGAGCGAGGCCAGCTCGGCGGGTATGCGGCGGATGTATTCGAAATGGAAGACTGGGCTCGCGCGGACCGGCCGCGGCTGATCGATCCTGCGCTGCTCGCGCATCCGAATACGCTCTTCACTCCGCACATAGGGTCGGCAGTGCGCGCGGTGCGCCTGGAGATTGAACGTTGTGCAGCGCAGAGCATCATCCAGGCGTTGGCAGGTGCGCGCCCAATCAACGCTGCGAACCGTCTGCCCCAGGCCGAGCCTGCCGCATGTTGAATCCGGTCTGGCTGAAGAGCCTGGTAGCGATCGTTCAAACAGGCAGTTTTCAGAGCGCGGCGAGGGCGTTGGGGCTGGCCCAGCCGACGGTGTCGCAGCACTTGCAGAAGCTTGAAGAGCAGGTCGGCGTAACGCTGGTGCAGCGCAGTCGTAGCGGCTGCCAGCCTACCACACGTGCGCTGGCCTTCATGCCGCATGCGACCGCCTTGCTCGACATGCACGCCCGGGCGCTAGAAGCCCTGCATGGAAATAGTGAGCGCGTCGGGGCCAGCTCCAACATCGGCACCTACCTTCTCCAGCCATTCGTGCGCAGCTATCTGACGACCGCAAATGAGAGGGGCGAGGTGGATCTGCGCATCGCCGCCAACCCGGATGTGGCCGACCAGCTACTGGCGGGCCAGCTCGACGCCGCGATCATGGAATGGTGGCTACCTCACCCCGACTTCGAACACCGCCTCTGGCGGGTCGAGCCGCTGGTACTTATCGTCAGCCCCGACCATCCGCTGGCTGAAGCAGGGTGCATAGAACGCGATCGTCTGGTGGACCTGCCGATGCTGGGAGGTGAACCGGGTAGCGGTACCGGACGGCTTCTGACCGAATACTTTGGCGAGCTGGGCGTGCCTCGCAGCGGTATGCAGCTAGGCAGCACCGAGGCAGTCAAACAAGCAGTCAGGGCGGGACTCGGCGTGTCGTTGGTGATGGCTTCCGCAGTACAAGACGAAGTTCGCAGTGGCGCGCTGGTAGCTCTTCCCATCCCGGGGCTTGAAAAGCGTCTCCAACTGATCTGGCGCAAACCGCCCGGAAATCTGCACCCGCCGGGATTTGTGCGGCACTTATTGGCCGGTTAGCGACGGCCTGACTTTGGCCGTCGCTAAACATGGTCACACTTCGGTCTGTTCCGCCATTTCCAAGGCGTCATCGACCTCAATTCCCAGATATCGAACGGTGCTCTCCAGCTTCGTATGGCCGAGCAGCAGTTGAACGGCCCGCAGGTTCTTCGTCCTGCGATAGATCAGTGATGCCTTCGTGCGTCTCATTGTGTGAGTGCCATACATGGCTGGGTCAAGGCCAATGGCTTTCACCCAGCCTTTGACGATACGGGCGTACTGACGAGTGGATAGATGGTCTGAGTTATGCAGTCGACTCGGGAACAGGTAGTCCTCGCCGCGGAGCTGTACTTGATGTATCCAAGCCGCGAGCGCCGCCCGAGTTTGCTCAGTGATCTCGAACTGCACTGGCCGCTGTGTTTTCTGCTGCATCACTATTGCTCGTGATGACACCTGCTCACCATGGGCAACGTCCCGCACACGGAGCTTGGTTAAGTCGCAGGCTCGAAGCTTGCTGTCGATGGCCAGGTCGAAGAGAGCCAGATCCCGAGTTCTTTCTGCAATTTGAAGCCTTACTCGGATGGCCCAGATATCTCTCAGTCGGAGTGGGGTTTTCTGTCCGACCAGTTTTCCTTTGTTCCAGGGCTGGCGGCTGCAGGTAGCGATGATGTTCATAGCAAGTCCTCCACGTGTGGGAGGACAAGAATGGCTAGCCTGAACGGTGGTCGCTAACCGGCCAGGAGCTGCCTATCAACATCAATACCGTGGTCTGTCCCCGATTGTTTCTTTTAGGTCCAGCGACTGTTAGTGGCGGAATGGGCAATGCGAAGGGAACTTTTAAGTCCTGCTTACGCCACGAAGCTGGATGAAATGTGGACAGCATTTTCTCGGTAGTCTTCTAGCGGAGTAGTGCCGTATGCGCTAGCCTCCCTAGCTAATGGCGGACTTACTATGGGTAAGTAGATGTTGAAGGAAGAGCATTTCGTACGTGCAATTAACGATATCGTGAAAAACGGCGACAACGACACGCTACCGATAGATGCTGACGTAGCTTTTTTAAGAGAGTCGAAAGAGCAGCTGGTTAAGCTGGCACTAAAATTTTCGGGGTCGCTAGAGAAGCAGGATAAGCGATATGCCTTGAATAAATTCAATCAAATTCCTTTTTTTTCCGAGCGCCTTCTTACTCCGGCGGGACCAACTGGCTTTAGAGTTACAACTAAGATCCATCCATTCTGGAATATGTATTTTAATGCTCTTGGCGTGGCTATTGCGGAGAGGCATGAACCCAAAAGAAGTGATCGAGCACATTCGTATCGTTACCTGATTGAGGGCGGCGCATTATTTGACCCTGCATGGAGTTGGCGCAAGTTCAGAGAGAAAACTCTAGAGGACTGTGCAGGCCTGCCGGATACGGCTGTCATTGTTCAGGCTGATATATCAAGCTTTTATGAGCACATTTATCATCATAGAATTGAAAACTATGTTGATGAATTATTTCCTGACTCGCCAACAGTGTCAGTGCAAGTAGATCGCATGCTGAGCAGTTTTGCTTCTGGACGCTCGTTTGGCTTACCGGTAGGGGGGCAGTGCTCAAGAATTCTGGCTGAACTGCTAATGTCTCAAATAGATGGGCGGCTAAGTGCGAAGGGTGTCATATGGCGGCGTTACGTAGATGACTTTGTTCTAGTCGCTAGAAATCAGAACGAGGCATATAACATCCTCGCAACCCTTTCACATGCACTGGCAGATTACGGTCTGTCACTGAGCAAAACAAAAACAAGCATCTTAAAAATTAAACATTATGTCGACTATGTAAAAGCTCAGTTGGGGGGAGAGGATCAGCAATCCAAGAAGCTGAGAGAGATAGACCTTAGGTTCGATCCGTATTCGGATTCAAAGGAGGAGGACTGGAAGCAGTTAAAGGGGGCAGTCCAACAGCTAGATATGATGAAGCTTCTAGGAGATGAGTTAGGCAAAACACAGCCAGATAGTTTTGTAGTAACTCAGATAAGTCGAACACTCAAATTGCTGGAACCGAAGGTGGCGATTGATATTTGTCACTCTCTACTATTGGGTACAAATCTTCATGCTTTCAGGGCGTCCTTTTCGAAAATAATGAGGGGTGTGGGCGCCCTCAGAAGTGATGAAGATTATAAAGACCTCCATGGGGCAATAGATATACTACTGGATGCAGTTCCAACGCACTCGACTCACCTGCTTACAATCGATACTAACTGCCTGCATTATCTCAAGGCGCTGAGATTTTCTAAGACTGAAGTGAGAGCCAGGTATGTCTTGTCGGTGTATGCCGCCTCCAAGTCTGAAACAATCAAGAGGGCGTGCATCGATTGCTGGAGAACATGGAAGGATCGTGATCAATTCATAGCCTTGAGAGGCACATGGAATGCCATGGGCAGAGAAGAGCAGCGAATGCTTTGGTTAGCTGCTGCTGACTTTACAGATGATGGGCGTTACATGCGAAAGCAAGTTAAAGGAATGACACAACACGCTTGGTCTCTTGGTGCAGATATTGACTTTGCGAACACATATATTCAGTGGGCGGGAGTTGAGTAAGTGAATGCAAAACTATATGGGAGGGATCCGCGCACAGTTGCACGTGAAATTTCAGGAGTGTTTGATTCGATATTTCCCTATCTGATTCCAGGAATTGTTGCAAATATAAATAAGCTGAGCGAGCCTTTGCCTGGGCTGAAATTGATTCCGCCACACTATTGGCTGGAAAGTAGACTTCAGAAGGCAATGCTATTTGAAGTGGCAGTCTCATATGCAGAGTCCAAACTGGAAGAGGAGACCTTTCCAGGCTGGGATGAATTAATGAGACGAGCCACGCAGAAGCAGAAGTTCTACTATGATGCAAAAATCCCTCAAGGTATTGATGAGGCTGATAGGGCGATTATACAAATTGTGTCGGATAATCTTGTTAAGGCGCTACAGTACTATTCGCATGAAAAAGGCGCCAGCTTAAGAGATGTAATAACTAAACCGATAATTCCTGGTTTCAGTTGGGTGGCTTCGGGCGTAGGAGACTTTTCGCTAGGAAAGAGCTTGATTGAAGTAAAGTGCTCGGGCAAGAATTTTTCTTCAGCAGACTATAGGCAGGTGCTTATGTATTGGCTCTTGAGTTACCTGCATGCAATTGAAAGAGATGGGCTGGAGTGGAGTGCCTGCGTACTGGTAAATCCGAGACTTAATAGGCTCCTGGAAATAAGCTTTGACGAATTAATACGACTGACATCGCCTTTAGGATCTAAGGTTGAGTTGATTGAAAGCTTCCGCGCGGCGATAGATATTGAGACTATCTGATAGCCCGTTGCACTCATCGCATGCCCGTAACGAACCCGCAGCCTTGCGTGCCGTAGACCTAAATATTACAGAGAGATTTTTCCAATAGAGTCGGCCAGCAGCGGTCGGTTAAGATCGACAGGAATTCATGGTCTGTCCCTGATCATTCTCGATCAATGTCTTGTCCCTATTGATCTTAGTTCCTACAATAAACACAGCAATCTCCATGCAAGACAATATTCTATTATTGAAGCAAGCTCTCCACATCTGGGGTAATCTGAGTGACCTCAAGGAGAAAGGATGAATAAGCAGCAGCTGCGCGCGGACAATCATTATGTTCCGAAGCTATACATGAAGCAGTGGGCGCCAGACGGGAGCATACCAACGTATCGGTTACTGGTGCCAAACGATAACATTCCAATGTGGAAGAATCATTCGCTAAAGGGAATTGCCTATCACCAACACCTCTACACCTATCTCGCAGGTCAAGAAGAGACCGATGAGTTTGAGCGTTGGCTCGACAGGGAGTTTGAACAACCTGCTGAGGAGGCAATTCGCAGGGTCACTCACGAGTTACCCCTGAAGCCAGAGCATTGGAGACGGCTGGCACGCTTTGCTGTAGCCCAAGACGTACGTACTCCCGCTCGGCTGAAGGAGTTCATTCGCCGGCAGAACGAGACATTGCCAGCGTTGATGAATGAAACGTTGGAACGCGCTATCAATAGACTGGAGCAATCAGGAGAACGGAGCGAATCACCTTCGGAAGTCAAGACTGTGGGCAGCGGCTACTCACCTATAGAGCTTTCTATAGAGAAGCAGCCAGATGGCAGTGGAAGAATATTGGCTGAGGCTACTGTTGGTAGGCGGTTATGGATCTGGCAGATGACGCACCTCTTGACGGAAACCATAGAGCGGCTACCTAATCATCGCTGGACGATCCTTCATGCGCCTAATGGCATGAGTTGGCCAACTTCAGATAATCCGCTTGTACGCCTCAACTTTCAGAACAGTAAGAACTATAACTTTGGCGGTGGCTGGGGGGTTAAGAATGGAGACATACTTTTGCCATTGAGCCCTAAACATTTGCTCTACACCTCAATAGGAAACAAGCCATGGCAACGCGGTACAGTGCTTGGCATTTCCTTATTCCAACTGCTTAGGAAAATCATCATCGAACATGCAGATCGGTATATTTTTGCCCAAGAGCCAGGCGACATTCACCTGATCCGTCCGCGACGGGTTTGCCCACATACTTACAAGCAGGAGCAAGTCGCTTGGAAAAACTGGCACCGGGAGCAATGCTGTGCAGAGGCGAAGCTAAGTGCTAATAGCCCATAGCAGACGCTGGGAAAAGGCAGGAACCGGCCCAGGCGGTGTAAGATTTCTCGCTGAAGTTCAACCTGCGCGTTGCTACGCGAAGTCCTTGGAATGATCGCCCCCTAAATTTGTAGGCGCTTGATGACCGCTTCTGGCCGGTTGTTGCCCGTCGCGACTGGCAGCTTCAGGTCGATTCTGTTGAAAAAGTCGGCCTTTGAGAGTGCTGCTTATGGCCATTCTGGTCTGCTCGACATGATCAGAACCTACGACCTGCTGCACCTGATCCAAGAGAACGGTGGGCATTGGACGGTGGGGCTGGCAGCGAAGGAAGAGGAATCGGCTGAACACGCTGCGCATGCCTGAAAGGGCGCAGCAAAAAGGGGGCTCAGCCCCCTTGGTTCATAGCAACCCAAGCTCAGCGAAAGATACGGTGCGTTGGCCTGCCACGATGATGTGATCCAGCGAGCGGACATCTACTAGCGCCAAGGCTTCTTTCAAACGTTGTGTGAGCACCTTGTCAGCTTGGCTTGGCTCTGGAATTCCGCTTGGATGGTTGTGCGCGAATATCACAGCAGCTGCATTCAGGCGCAGCGCTTCCTTGACTATCTCGCGCGGGTACACAGACGCACTGTCGATGGTGCCGCGGAACATCTCGACGTACTGGATCAGGCGATGCTTGGCATCCAGAAACAGCGCTGCGAAAACCTCGTGCTCAAAGCCACCCAGCTTCGCGATCAGGTAGTCCTTGACCAGCTCCGAAGACGTGAAGGCTGCACCTCGCTGAACCTTCTGATCGATCACCCTGCGAGCAGCGTTCAGGATCTGCTCCGCAGTAGCAGGCAAATAACGACCTTGCTCGTCGCGAATCATCAGGGAAGCGTCAAAGGCGAGAGAAAGCTGAGACATGATCGTGCTCCAGTTGCTCGGGCGGAATTGCCCGGAACCGGTCCAGCACGGCGCAGCGCAGCAGTCAGGGGGCGATAGCCGGCCCGGCCGCAAATGCGCGAAGCGCATGCAGCCCTTGACGGCGAGAACGCCGTGATACGGTGAAAGGAAACAGCAAGACCGCCATTCCACCGGTCTCACAGGTGCCACCAGCAAGCGCAGCGCGCAGGCTCTGATCACAACAGCTATTGAGCTGTTGAAAGCATTTAGCCATTATCCAGGTGTGCTGATATATCGGCTGATTGGCACATCTACGTGCCCGCTATTCGGGCTTGCCCACAAGCCGCTCCGCTCAGGGAAGAAAATGTATGGAATGGCCTCTCTCCATCGCTCTCGTCGTCGCATTGTTGCTGTGCGCGAAGCTTTTCCAAGGATCCAGGGCGGCCCGCAAAGCCCATATCGCCGAGCAAGCGTTAAGGGATTCGAGAATCCATGAGCAAGAGCAGGTAATGGCTCAGCAGGCGTCTCAGATCAGGCTGCTACAGCTAGAAATATCCCTGCTCACCGAAGCCCGTGATGCCCTGCAAAAGCGGGTCGAAGCGCTCAGTAAATACACCCACATCGAAGATGTCGAAGCCGCAGCTAACGCCATCATGATTGATGCGCAGCACCTGCTGGAACGCGCCAAGTCAGATGCCAATAACTTGCGTCTGGAAGCCGAGCAGGCGTCTAGGAGCACAGTCGAACAGGCGAATCTGAAGTCCAGAAATACACTGGAACAGGCAGAGCGTCGGGTCGAAGCGGCCGGACAAGAGGCAGAGCGGATTATCACAACTGCCCACCTGAGAGCGGAGGAAATCGCCGGTGATGCTTATGCCGCAATGAACCGCGCCAAGGAGTTTGCCAATACCGCCCAAGCGATGAAAAACATCATCGAGGGCTATGGTGACGCCTACATCGTACCCACCTACAACCTGCTCGATGACCTGGCTGACGAGTTCAGTTTTACCGAGGCAGGGCAGAAGCTCAAAGACGCCCGCGACACCTGCCGCATGATGGTCAAGAATGGACTGGCGGCCACCTGTGACTATGTAGAGGCTACTCGCAAGGAAACAGCTATTCGCTTTGTCGTAGACGCGTTCAACGGCAAGGTCGATTCCATTCTCTCTCGGAGCAAGAGCGATAACCACGGCAAGCTAGAGCAGGAAATCCGCGACGCCTTCTCGCTGGTCAACTATAACGGCGCAGCCTTCCGCAGTGCTCGTATTACCGACAGCTACTTGGCAGCGCGTTTGGAAGAGTTGAAGTGGGCGGTAACCGCTAAAGCGCTGAAAGACGAGGAGAGGGAAGAGCAACGCCGGCTACGTGAGCAGATTCGAGAGGAAGAGAAAGCTCGCCGGGAATACGAGCGCGCCATCAAGGATGCCGCCAAAGAAGAAGATACGCTGCGCAAAGCCATGGAGAAGGTGCAAAAGCAGGTGGAGGCAGCCAATGAGGTTCAGCGTGCCGAGTTCGAGGCCAAGTTGATGGAGCTTGAAGCGAAGCTGCGCGATGCCGAGGAAAAGAACCAGCGAGCGCTATCCATGGCGCAGCAGACCCGCTCCGGACATGTGTATGTAATTTCCAATATCGGCTCGTTTGGCGAGGAGGTATTCAAGATCGGCATGACGCGTCGCCTCGAGCCTCAGGATCGTATCCGCGAGCTGGGTGACGCCAGTGTGCCGTTTGAGTTCGATGTACATGCAATGATCTTCAGTGACGATGCCCCCGGTCTAGAGAAAAGCCTGCACCGACACTTCCTGCGTCAGCAGGTGAACAAGGTCAACCCGCGCAAGGAGTTCTTCCGCCTCGGGCTGGAAGACATTCGACAAGAGCTGGAAAACCTCGGAGTCGAGACCCACTGGACGATGACTGCCAGGGCTCATGAATACCGGGAGAGCCTGCGCATTGAGCAGCAGATTCTGGAGAACCCGGAAGTCGAACGAGAATGGACAAGACACCAGCTGGAAGTCGAAGCTGCGGTCGAAGAAGAACTTGTCATTTAATGCGCGTGGATAAAGGGGAACTGCAATGAACATCGATATCACGGCTATCGAGCGCTACTTCAGGCTCTTTGCGTTGCCGGTTTTTCTCATGCTTATAGGCTTCATGGGAATGGTGCTGTTCTCTGGTCCGGCCCCCGCTAGTGGTCTTGCTTCCGCGTTACTAGCTAATGTCGGACGGGTATTTTTTCCCGCCAGTGCGGCGCTGACCCTTGTCGCCTCCATCTGGACTGCCTGGAACTGCTGGCAGCTCTTTCGCTGGGAGCGCGGCGACCTTCAGGGCGGCTGTAATCGCTGCGGTGGGGTGATGACCCATAAAGACGGACGCTACGGCACCTACAGCGTGTGCAAGATGTGTGGCGGCAAGCGTGAGGGATGGTAGAGCTCGGTAGGGCACTTAGCGCCACGAATACACTAAGCGTTGTGAAATGGCTGCTGAAGTGGGTCAACGTATAAGCCATTTGGCCATTTAGGGAATGATCGGTATAAGACGTTTTTTCATGATCTGCTATAGCCGGAAAATGGATAGATCATTGAAAAGTTAGCCTATGTCCATGAGTTATTAAGAAGGCAAGAGCAAGGGTTGTAATTAAAAATATGGGAGAGAAGGTTGCAGTGGGCAATAATAAATTCAGAAAAGTAAGTTGGCTGCATCTGTCTGATTTTCATATGGGTAAGGAAGGATATTCCCAGCGGTCTGTCCTAAGAAAAATAGTTGACAAGGTTAAGGAGAAAATTGAGAGGGAGGGGGAGCCCGATTTTGTATTTGTTACAGGTGATATTGCTAATAAGGGGCTGAAGACTGAGTATGAAAGTTTTTGGGAGCAATTTATCGAGCCACTTGAAGCGCTTATGCCTACATTGCTAGCCGAAAAGCTATATATGATACCTGGTAATCACGACCTAAATAGGGATAAAAATGATGCTTTCGATAGAACTCTTCTCCTGAGGCCTACAGGGCCTTATTTCTCCCCAGAGGAAAGCTCTCTTAAGCGCCGCGATATCGTAGTGGCAAGATTTGAGGATTTTATTGCGCACGACATAACTGGATACTCTGATCTTTTCAATAAAAAAGAAGGGGCTTATTCAGTGAAGATTGAAAAAAATGGTTGTACTGTTGGTGTGGTAGGAATAAATACTGCATGGCTTTGCAAAGATGAACATGATTATAAGCGACTTACTCCCGGTAAATCTTTAGTGGAAAACGCTCTTTCTGGTACTAAGGGGGCGGAGTTGACTATTGTGCTTGGTCATCATCCGATAGATTGGTTTTCCACCGATCACGCTCGTCCGATCAATTCGATGCTGGGACATGAGCATGTGTTGTATTTGCATGGTCACATGCATGATGCTTGGGCATCTCCTACTTATGGTGCAGGGAACCACTTTCTAAATATCCAGTGTGGCGCTGCATTTCAGGCGCACGAAGCTGATAAGTGGAGAAATGGTTTTATATGGGCCGAGGCTGATCTTAATCATCAAACAGTCTCACTGCAGGCATACGAGTGGATTAATAAAAATCAAGAGTGGGCTGTTAATGAAAGTGCATTTCCCAATGTGCATAAACAAGGTGAAGTGTGGAAGTATGTGCTTCCGAGGAAAATGAATGCGTTCTACAGGGAGGCTATAGAGCATGGTGGCGGCCAACTTCCAGGTGGATGGGATATTCATACCGTGGATATGCTTAAGGTTAATCGTGCTGAGCTTCCGCTGGATGAGGCTATTGCTTTTTTCAATGGAGCTATCCCAACTTGGCGTACGGCGCTTTCAAGCTCAATCCCGCAACGAAAAATTGTTCAAAAAAGCGCTGCTATTTTTAAAGAGTTAAGCGTTTCTGATAAGCCGATCGTAGGTCTCATCATCTCTGCAGGTTGTGAGGGGAAAAGTACTGCTTTGTTGCAGACTGCCCATGAGGTGGCGCTTCTAAATCCTGATATCCAAATTCTTCGCAGGCACAATGATTTTAGGGCGTTTAACCATACTGCAATGTTGGAGCTAGTGAATAATGATAAGAAGTGGTTGGTCGTAATGGATGAGGCCGATCAAGAGGCTGAGTCAATATTGGAGTTCATTAATAAATATATTGATATTTTGGGCGGGCGGGTGCATTTCTTGCTCGCGTGCAGGGATTCAGCATGGATCGCATCGTCTGCAGTTAATCTTAAGTGGTCGTCAGCCAAATTTAAACAAGAGAGATTGTCTGGTCTGACGCAAAGTGATGCTGAAGCGATTGTTCAAGCATGGGCTGCGTACGGCAATGACGGACTTGGTGCGCTATCAAATACAGCACCGCAACGACGAGCGGCAATTTTTAAAGAATATGCCGACCAGGAGATCAAGAGGACATCTGGTAGCGGTGCTCTATTTGGGGCTCTGCTCTTGGTCCGGCATGGGGATGATTTGCATGATCATGCAAAATCTTTGGTGGATAAGCTTGATACGGTTAATATAGGTGATGACCTTACATTGAAGGATGCGATTACATATATTGCAATTATGCATGCGGAGGATCAGAATTATCTTTGTAAAGATGTGCTTCAGAAAGTTTTGGAGTTTGAAGGGGGTAACTTTCACTCTTCGGTAATTAGGCCTCTTGGTCAAGAGGCCGCTGCTACTGCGACATCAACATATGTATATACGCGTCATAGATATATCGCTAAAGAGATTGTGAAGGTTCTTGCGGAAGACTATTCGGTTGATATTCAAGGTTGTTATATTAAGCTTGTGCAATCGGCGCTCGCCCTTATGGGACAAGGTAGGTATCTCAGGGATCTCCAGTCTTGGAGATACAAGCTTGCTGATTATTTCATGGCAAGTGATAATTCCCATTTGGCTATTTCAATTGTTGAGGCGATTAGGGATTGCGATCCGCAGGATACTTACACTATTACGCACTTGGCGCGTCTTTATCGAGAGAGTAAACGTGCTCCAAATGCTATTGAGCTTTTTAGGAGTGCAGCGGATGTGCCAAAAATTAACCGTAGGGCTTACTTTTTTGAATGGTCAGTATCTGAAGGCTTTGCTGAGAATTTTTTTGAGAGCGCAACATTGTGTCTATTTTCGCTAAGTGATGACTGTGAGTATCTCCCGTTGTCAGTCGATCTTTCCATAATACTTCTTAATGGCGCGTCAGAGAGCTTTAAGCGGCTTCATGCTCGCTACCCTGATAAAGAGTTTATGTACGCATTTCATTCTGCATGCTCTCTGTTACTGCTTTGTCAGACACACAGTAAACAGCCGGAAATTAGTCAAAATGCGGTTGAGTACGGTAAGAATATTACTCGTGGATTGTACGGGGAGCTATCTGTCTCGGCGGCTATTGACAACCTTAAGGCGGCTTTCGCGCTATGCAGGATATATGTCCGGACGGAAGCAGTAGTGAGTGCGATAGATGACACTGTGTCGGTTGATTTCTCGCGATTGGATAGAATGGCTAAGAACATTTCTTTAAGATGATTGATGCTCTAGTTGTTGAGGCGATTGCTGGCATATAATACTGCTGCTGAGCGGAGCTATAAAGTGCAGAGGCTCCGATCAGTCTTGCTGGCTCGGGGGGATTAATTAGTGCGAGCTTGGGAGTTAGAAGCCTTATGTGTATCATAAGGCTGGAATCTTTCCGTAGAGAAGGCGTCGTTATAGGAGCTCTTGTGTTACTTGCAGTTATTTCAAAAGTTATTGAGTTCATACACTACATTGAAACCTCGTTTTGCTAGCTGCCGGCCATTATTGGTGGTTTTTGCTTGGTTTGTGTCGCAAGGTAGTCAAAGGTGGTGACATTTTTATGTAGGTGAGCCGGCGGCGCCGGCTCGGCTACTTGCGTTACAGCTGAGGAAGTGACGTTCTAACCGGATTATCGCAATGAAACTGAGTGCGCAATCGCTGATGGATACGGCTGAGGAAGCCCACTTCGAAGGCTCTACGTTGCATCGCGCATGGCAATAAGTCGCGTTCGGCGATCATCACTGCCCAGAGCCATCCACTACGGGCGTTATCGAGCCAGGTCTGTGCCAGCTTCACGCCCTGGTCGAATGCCTCTCTGCAATCGGCAGCCCAGGTGATCTCCATACCTGGATGGCCGTCGTGAGGTGGAAGGTAGGTCATCACACCCTTGCTCATCTGGCACCTCCTCGAACATCAGAGAGGGCGCGGCGATAGAGCACGACCATTTCATCGAGCAGAGCCAGCGCTGAATAAGCAGCGATACGCACGCGCAGATCCGCGGGCTGCAAGCCTTCAGGTTCAGCCAGTTGATCGAGCAGATTGCCGAGCATCACACCGCGCAGTTCAGCTGCAGCTTCAGAGGGTAGGGGAGAACGTTCGGATTCATGCAGCGGGCTTCGCTGCAGCGGAAAAGGTACAACGCAGGATTCGAACTCAGCCATGACGCACCTCCGTATCAGAGGTGAACAGCAAGACCTGAAGCCCAAGGCGGAGCTCTCGGGTAAAAAGTAGGTAGCGCATTTTCCTTATGCTCCTTGGTTCGATTAAGGAGCCGCCACCAATCGTTGCTACACAATATGGAGGCGGACCGCACGGGGGTAGCAAACCGGGAACCAAGGGAACCGGCCAGGCAAAAGCCTGCCCCGTACGGCCCGCCATAGAGACGCGACAACTCAGTGCCGGGGCACTGGCTATGCGCTATGACGCTGCCGCATCTTGGTATCCCAGGTTGCTACACCCGGTCGTGGGATTTACCACGACGGGCGCACTCTAGCCCGAGGGTTTCAGGATGGCAACCTACTGTGGCGTAGCGGGCTGCCAGTAAATGCACCTGGCATACAACTCAACGGCTGGTCTGCGCTAGGCGATTACACTCTTTGGCCTTTAGTCTCGGTGACGATTAGTCCGCTGGCAAATCGAGATAGCCACCAATTCGGCATCACAAACAGTTATCCTTCGTTTTTTTCGGTAATGGGAAGCGGAAGGCTCAATCCCAAGAATGTGCCGATACGGTTGGGTGCAACATGTAACCAGTACGTTGCTCAGCCGCACGACAAGACCAAGGAGCGCAGGTTTCTATTTATGTCGAACCCGTTTTTCGATCACCCGATCCTGAATTCCCCATACCAGCGTCCTAGCCGTCACTGGGAGCTAGACGAAACTGGCCAACCGACACAGAAGATCGTTGAAGATCGGCGTAAAGCACAGTTCATCACGCCGATTCCAAAGCCTAAGAAGCAGAAGGCGACTCCGAAGCAGGATGGTTTTCTCTTTGACGAAGGCAAAGGGCTGTCCACAGGCAAACAGCAATACGATCCCACCTCGATCATCAATAAAGTCCGTGGCCATGTAGACACGTGGCGTGCGCTGCCCGCGAGCCAATGGCAGGTTACCCCCGAAACGGCACGCTTGCTCCAGCATTGGCGACATCACGATTTTCATGGCGTGCGCCCGTTCTTTTGCCAGGTCGAAGCAGTTGAAACGGCGATTTGGCTTACAGAGGTCGCGCCCTTATCCAAGCCTGGCAAAGAGTTGCTGGAGCACCTCGCGGCTGCCAACAAGGACGCCAATCCTGAGTTGATGCGCCTGGCGCTCAAGCTCGCTACGGGTGCCGGCAAGACCACGGTTATGGCGATGATTATTGCCTGGCAGACCGTCAACGCGGTGCGTAGTCCTGCCAGCAAGAACTTTACGCGAGGATTCCTGCTCTGCGCTCCTGGCCTCACCATCAAGGATCGTCTGCGCGTGCTGCAGCCCAATGATCCGGATAGCTACTACAAGGAACGCGAGCTTGTTCCGAGTGACATGCTTGACGATATTTCCCGAGCAAAGATCGTCATAACCAACTATCACGCTTTCAAGCTGCGCGAGCGTATTGAGATTTCAAAGGGCGGCAGGCAACTGCTCAAGGGACGAACTGGTGATGATCCTCAAACGCTAGAAACCGAAGGGCAGATGATTCAGCGCGTGATGTCGGATCTGATGGGCATGAAGAACATCATGGTCATCAACGACGAAGCGCATCACTGTTACCGGGAAAAGCCTGCGTCGGATGATGACTACATTGATGACAAGGGCAATCAGCTTGCGGGGGATGCCCTGAAAGAAGCCAAGGCGCACGCCAAGGACGAGAACGAAGCAGCTCGCCTCTGGATTTCCGGGTTGGAAGCGGTTAATCGCAAACTGGGAGTCAGTCGTGTCATCGACCTCTCGGCCACGCCGTTCTTCCTGGCCGGCTCCGGCTATGTCGAAGGCACCTTGTTCCCGTGGACGATGAGCGACTTTTCACTGATGGACGCCATCGAATGCGGCATCGTCAAGCTGCCGCGCGTTCCTGTTGCGGAAAACATCACTGGCGACGAGATGCCAATGTTTCGCAACCTGTGGGAAAACATCCGCAAGGACATGCCCAAGAAAGGGCGTGGCTCCAATCAAGATCTCGATCCACTCAAGCTTCCGACAAGACTGCAGACAGCGCTGCAAGCCCTCTACGGGCACTACGAGAAGACCTACGCAAAGTGGCAGGATGCTGGGATTAGCGTTCCCCCCTGCTTTATCGTCGTTTGCCAGAACACCGCTATCTCCAAGCTGGTGTACGACTACATTTCAGGTTTCCAACGCAAGAATGATGACGGCACGACCACGCTTGAAAACGGCCGTCTTGCCCTGTTCCGCAACTTCGACGAAACCACCGGCAATCCGTTACCACGCCCAAACACCCTGCTTATCGACAGCGAACAGCTTGAAGCCGGGGATGCGTTGGACGATAACTTCCGCAACATGGCCGCAGACGAAATTGAACGTTTCCGCCGTGAGATCGTTGAACGCAGTGGAGACGTCCGCGCTGCTGACAATGTTACGGATCAGGAGCTGCTGCGCGAGGTCATGAACACGGTCGGCAAGGCCGGACAGTTGGGGGGGGCGATCCGTTGCGTCGTGTCGGTATCAATGCTTACGGAGGGTTGGGATGCCAATACCGTCACTCACGTACTTGGCATCCGTGCTTTTGGCACTCAGCTTTTGTGTGAGCAGGTCATTGGTCGCGCTCTGCGCCGTCAATCCTACGAGCTTAACGATGAGGGCCTCTTCAATGTCGAGTACGCCGATGTTTTCGGCATCCCCTTCGACTTCACCGCTAAACCCGTAATCGCAACGCCCTCCACACCGCGCGAAACTGTTCAGGTCAAAGCGATACGCCCCGAGCGTGATGCGCTCGAGATTGTCTTTCCTCGTGTCGAAGGCTATCGGGTCGAGCTGCCTGAAGAACGACTGGTTGCTGACTTCAACGATGAGTCCAAACTCGTGCTTACGCCCACGCTGGTAGGCCCATCGCAAACTCAAAATGCCGGCATCATCGGCGAGTCGGCAGACATGACACTCCAGCATCTTGGGGACATGCGCCCTTCCAGTCTGGTTTTCAATCTTACACAGCACTTGCTCTACACCAAGTGGCGAGACCCCGGCGAAGAACCCAAACTGCACCTTTTCGGTCAGCTCAAGCGCATCACCAAGGAATGGCTGGACACCTGTCTCATCTGCAAAGGCGATACTTATCCTGCTTTGCTGATGTACCAGGAACTGGCCGATATGGCCTGCAACAAGATCACCGTGGCCATTACTCGGCACTTTCTCGGTGAGCGTCCCATCAAGGCGCTTCTTGATCCATACAACCCCAGTGGATCAACGCGGAATGTTCGCTTCAACACCTCCAAGATTAGCCGTTGGGAAACCAGCTCTAAGCACAGCCACATCAACTGGGTAGTCCTCGATAGCGACTGGGAGGCAGAGTTTTGCCGCGTCGCCGAGCGTCACCCGCAGGTGCGGGCCTACGTGAAAAACCACGGTCTTGGTTTCGAAGTGCCGTATCGCTTCGGCTCGGAAATGCGCAGATATCTGCCGGACTTTATCGTACGTGTCGACGATGGCCACGGCCCTGACGATCTGCTCAATCTCATTGTTGAGATTAAGGGCTATCGCGGCGAAGACGCGGTGGAAAAGAAGTCCACCATGGATACCTACTGGGTGCCTGGCGTGAATCACATCGGAAGTTACGGTCGCTGGGCCTTTGCTGAGTTCACCGACGTATTTCAGATGCAGCACGACTTTGCGCAGAAAATCGAAAGCGAATTCAATAAATTGATCGCATCTGTTGTGGGTACAAAAGACGCAATCCCCGGCGAATTCGTATCCAATATTCGTAGAGCAATACTTGAGGTCCTTGGCAGCAAGCATGATCATGTTTTTCATCTCTCCGACATCGAACCTGTCGCTCTGAAAGCAAATTGCACTCATGAAGACGTGTTTGGAGTTCTTTCCATGCTATCAAGCACCTCTGTCAATCAACTTCGGATGAAGCTTCGATCAGAAAGTAGAGGCGGAGAGGAGGTTCCCATTTCAGATTTTATCGATAATCTAAGAAAATGGTGGCGTGATAAATCCATTCAGCAGGCAGATTGGGATTCCTGGGCGGGGGATATTGTGGTTAGCTGGGAGAGTGTCACGAGTGTAGGAGGCAGTAATGGCTAATCCCGACACCGCTGCTGCGCTTATTGAAAGAATAAAGAAAAAGGCGCCAGAGTATCTTGATATTTTGACGGCAGAAACGAATGAAGAATTTGACGCTGCCTTTGATGCGGTGTTGAGCAAAGCAATTTCAAGCCTTGAGCGACAAAGCAGAAATTTCAAAGGATTGAATGAGTTTGGGCTCAGTGGCGTGCTGGCCTCCGCGCTTTCTATACCTGGGTTGACTGTTACGCCCGAGGCAAATTCAAACGGTCATGTGGACTTATTGATTATAGCCGATCACTCCGTTCCAGAATTTATTAAGCTTGCCGAAGCGAAGATTCACCGTGGCTATGAATGGCATGCAAAAGGATTGTCCCAGTTGATTGATCGATACTCGACCGGAAGAGAAACTCGTGGCCTACTCATTTCCTTTGTGAGGCAGATTGATATATCGGGGGCGATAAAGGAGGTTCGTGAAAAAATGGATCAATACTCTCCGTGCTCCCAGCAAGGGAGGACCAGTGATCACATCTTTAAGTGGTCTTTTCTATCGAAACACGCCCACCCTTGTGGTGAAGTTCTCGAGGTTGGTCACGTTGGCTGCAATCTCTTTGTGAAATAAAATAGCATTAAGTGAGTTAGTTTATGGCCAGGCAGCCCTCTACCACGACCGTCGAAATCATTAAGCACGACGACGCCAAGCGTAAGAACATCCCCTCCGCCGAGCAGCAATCCTTTATTCAGGAGCCTGCAACGCCAAAGCAGATTCGTTATCCGCGCAACACCGATCTAGATCCTCAGCTAGTGTGGCGCGGCAAAGATGAGCAGGACTGGAGCGATCTCGTCGTCAGTGCTCCTCCGCTCTACATTCAGGAAAAGGTTCATCCCAAGGCGCTGATTGACGAATTGCTGCGCGAGACACGGGAGCGCGAGCAAGGTGCAGGACAAGCTACGGCCGATCTGTTTGCTGACTTCAACGGCATCCCCAAAGGGGTGGACAAGACCGAGTTCTATCAGCACGATCAGAATTGGACTAACCGCATGATCTTGGGCGATAGCCTGCAGGTCATGGCCAGTCTCGCCGAGCGCGAGGGATTGCGGGGTAAAGTGCAGTGCATCTATTTTGACCCACCATACGGTATCAAATTCAATAGTAACTTCCAGTGGTCTACCACCAGTCGTGATGTGAAGGACGGAAGAGCCCAACATATTACGCGTGAGCCGGAACAGGTCAAAGCCTTTCGCGACACTTGGCGAGACGGAATTCACTCTTATCTCACCTACCTGCGGGATCGGCTGACTGTGATGCGGGACCTGCTCACAGAGTCAGGTTCTATTTTTGTTCAGATTAGTGACGAGAATGTACATCGTGTCCGTGCTTTGATGGATGAGGTGTTTGGAGAGCCTAACTTCGTCAATACGATCGTTTTCAAGAAGAAGAGTGCTACGTTTTCCACCGAAACTGTCTTCGATTATCTGATTTGGTATTGTCGGAATAGGGATTTGGTAAAGGTTCGGGATCTTTACGAGGCGCGACCCTCACCAGAGGGAGAGTCGAAGTTTAATACCATTGTTACACCCGATACGGTTTTTCATAACGTATCAAGGCTTAAGGAAGACGAGATCGCTGCTCTCGTCCAGCGTGGCGGGAAATGGGCCCGAGTTAACTATCCCATAGTAAGTCAGCACCCAAGTGAAATGCGAAGCAAGGACTTCCTCTTTCGCGGCAAGATGAAAAAATGCGGCACTAATAAGCAATGGCGATTTGGTCCCGATGATGGACTGAAACGAATTGAAAAGGCCAACAGACTCTTTGACGGAGGTGGGGCTTCGCTTGGAGGGGTGGTCTTCTGGGAAGATTGGAATCAAGTAGCGAAACCCAATATTTGGGACGACATCCACGGCGAGAAATTTCCAACCTACGTTGTTCAAACTGCTACAACAGCAATTGAGCGTTGCATTCTCATGACCACTGATCCAGGTGACCTCGTTCTTGACCCAACCTGCGGTTCTGGCACTACAGCTTCTGTCTCCGAGCTTTGGGGGCGTCGCTGGATCACGATTGATACCTCGCGCGTGGCATTGGCGCTAGCCCGTGCTCGTATCATGGGAACTCGTTACCCTTTCTTCCTGCTGGCCGATTCCCGTGAGGGCCAGGTCAAGGAGGCTGAAGTCACTCGCACTGCTCCGAGTTTGCAACCGGTCCACGGTAACATCCGGCACGGCTTCGTCTATGAGCGCGTGCCGCGAATTAAGCTCAAGTCTATAGCCGACAATACGGAAATTGATGTCATCTGGGCTAAGTGGCAGGAGACACTAGAATCTCTTCGTGAACAGTTGAATACGGAGCTTAAAAATTCTTGGCAAGAATGGGATATTCCGTGTGAAGCGGACATGGAGTGGCCGGAGGCGATAAAGAAGCTTCACACCGAGTGGTGGCAAGCACGTATCGCACGGCAGCGGGAAATTGATGCGTCCATCGCGGCTAAGGCCGAATTCGAGTATCTCTACGACAAGCCTTATGAAAATAAGAAGGCCGTGCGTGTCGCTGGCCCCTTCACGGTGGAAAGTCTAAGTCCACACCGTACGCTAGGCGTGGATGAGAATGACGAACTGATTGATCAGCTGCAGGTATCTGAGCCGGGTGCCGACTACGCTGCGAAGCAATCCTTCCCCCAACTAATTCTGACGAATCTAAAAACGGCTGGTGTGCAGCAGGCGCATAAGGAAGACCGCATCAGCTTCACCGCGCTCACTCCGTGGCCGGGAGACTTGGTGTGTGCCGAAGGGCGATACTTGGAAGGTGAGTCAGAGAAACGAGCAGCCATTTTCATTGGCCCCGAGTTCGGCACCGTGCAACGTGCTGATCTGGTGGCTGCTGCGCGTGAAGCTGCAGACGCTGGCTTCGATGTGCTTATTGCCTGCGCCTTCAACTTCGAGGCACACACCACTGAGTTCGCCAAGCTCGGCAAGTTGCCTGTGCTCAAAGCTCGTATGAACGCTGACCTGCATATGGCCGAAGACCTGAAGAACACGGGGAAGGGCAACCTTTTCGTGATCTTCGGCGAGCCGGACATCGATCTTATCCCCCAGGACGATGGCCGAATGTGCGTGAAGGTGCTCGGTGTGGATGTGTTCAAACCGCAGACCGGCGAAGTCATCAGCGACGGTGCCGACGGCATAGCCTGCTGGTTCATCGACACCGATTACAATGAAGAAAGTTTCTTCGTCCGTCACGCCTACTTCTTGGGTGCGAATGATCCCTACAACGCACTGAAGACCACGTTAAAAGCCGAGATCGACGCTGAAGCATGGGCTTCGCTCAGCAGTGATACCTCACGCCCTTTTCCCAAGCCGAAGTCCGGCCGGATTGCCGTAAAGGTGATTAATCACCTAGGTGATGAAGTGATGAAGGTATTCAAGGTTAGCTGAGCATTTCTTGGTTATGAGTTGGCCTTTAGGAGACTAGCGGAGTGGGTATGGATTTCCGGATCGCGGACACTTTTACCGATAGCCTGGCTCGCCTGACGGGTGAAGAACAAAAGGCCGTAAAAACGACGGCCTTCGATTTGCAGCTGAACCCCGCCAATCCTGGCATGAGTTTCCACAAGCTCGACAAGGCGAAGGACAAGTGTTTCTGGTCCGTGCGGGTCAGTAGTGATATTCGCATTATCGTCCATCGGAGCGATTCGAGTTTGCTGCTGTGCTACGTCGATCATCACGACAAGGCATACGCCTGGGCCGAACGGAGAAAACTGGAAACTCACCCCAAGACGGGTGCTGCGCAGCTAGTCGAGATCCGCGAAACGGTTCATGAAATCCTGATTCCGGTTTATGTGCAACAAAAGCCGGACGCCGTGCTTTTGTTTTCTGGAACGTCCGATGATGAGCTCCTGAGCTACGGTGTCCCTCCGGAGTGGCTAGCGGATGTAAGAAAGGCCACAGAAAACTCTCTGCTGACCTTGGCGGATCATCTGCCTGCCGAGGCAGCTGAGGCATTGCTCGAACTCGCGACTGGCGGCAAGCCGCGAATTCCGGACTTCCTTACAGATCACAAAAGCCCCTTTGATCACCCGGACGCGCAGCGCCGCTTCCGTGTCATGGCAGATGTTGAGGAGCTGCAACGTGCGCTCGACTGCCCTTGGGAAAAGTGGACGGTATTCCTGCACCCAGAGCAGCGGCAACTTGTCGAACGCGATTATTCCGGGCCCGTACGAGTTTCTGGTTCTGCGGGTACAGGTAAGACAGTAGTGGCGTTGCACCGTGCAGCGGTTTTGGTGCGTGCAAATCCCGAAGCACGCGTATTACTGACTACCTTCTCCGACACGCTGGCGAACGCACTGCAGGCAAAATTGAAATGGTTGCTGAGCAATGAACCCCGCTTGGCTGAGCGCATCGACGTTTACTCGCTTGAGGCGATAGGTCTGCGGCTATACAAGTCTCGTATCGGAGCAGTTTCAGTTGCGAGTCGCGAACAGATCCGCTCTTTGATCGATGCAGCCAGCCAGGTTGTTGGCGGCCATAAATTCGGCCTGCACTTCTTGCTTACCGAATGGGAGCAGGTGGTCGACTCCTGGCAGCTGAAGGGGTGGGAGGCTTATCGCGATGTAGCACGCCTTGGTCGCAAGACTCGCCTCCCGGAGGCACAGCGCAAGGTGTTGTGGAGTATCTTTGAGTGCGTTCAGATCGAGTTGAAGGCACTCAACCTAGTAACGATGTCGGAGGTCTTCACTGCTTTGGCCGCGAAGGTTGCTGAGAGTGGCAAGGTAATCTTCGATCACGCCATCGTTGATGAAGCGCAGGATATTGGTGTTGCACACCTCAGGTTTCTCGCCGCAATTGGTGGCGGCAGCCCGAATGCGTTGTTTTTTGCTGGCGACCTGGGGCAGCGCATCTTCCAACAGCCTTTCTCGTGGAAATCGTTGGGTGTTGATGTAAGGGGGCGCTCGCGAACCCTGCGCATCAATTACCGAACCTCGCACCAAATTCGATTACAGGCAGATCGTTTGCTTGGGCCGACGGTGACCGATGTGGACGGAGTTACCCAAGACCGGAGTGACACTGTTTCGGTTTTCAACGGCCCGCAGCCAACTGTTCATGTGCTGAAAACAACATGCGACGAGATCGAGAACGTTGCCAGTTGGATAAGGGCACGGAGTCAGGCTGGGTTCGTGCCACATGAGTTCGGGGTTTTCGTTCGTTCAGAAGCCCAGGTGGACCGAGCATCGCAGGCGGTGGCAGCAGCGGGCTTGCCGTTCAAGGTACTGGACGAGCATGTGGATACAGAGAGCGGCTACGTATCTATTGGCACTATGCACTTAGCAAAAGGCCTGGAGTTTCGGGCTGTGGTCGTCATGGCCTGTGATGACGAAGTGATCCCGCTGCAGGAACGGATCGAAACAGTGGGTGATGATGCTGACCTTCAAGAGGCGTATGACACAGAGCGGCATCTCCTTTATGTGGCCTGTACGCGCGCTCGAGATGAGTTACTGGTGACTAGCGTGAGTCCGGCTTCGGAGTTTCTGGATGATCTGGTGATGCATAGATAGCTGTAATCAGATTCAAAATGGACCCGGGACGCGAGACTGAGAACACCTGGTTCATTCGTAAGCGTCCGCTCTCTACCGTCTTGACCCTCAGACTTTAATCCGCTTCAGACGCTGATTGATGTCGTCGCGGTCAAATGCCGTGGGATCGAAGGTATCGCCGTACCAGTCGAGCATGTCCAAGTATTCGGGATGTTCGGGGTCGGCAAGCGCGTCCAGAAAATCCGCGTAACCCGGTGCACCGCCGACATCCTCCGGCGGGCTGGCATTGGCGCCGTCGATGCAATACAGCACATGCGGGCACGCAATGGCCGGCAACAGCCGCTCGATCTTGATCCGGTGCTCCCAGTTGTCGCCAAAGTCATAGACGTAACGAAACGCCTTCGACCCATACAGCACCTTTGTCAGCGTCTTGCGCTGTTCCGAAACGACCGGAGGGCCCCAGTCAGGATCGGGAATACCGTAGCTTTCGCCAGCGATTTCAAACTCATGAAGATGGGTGTCACTCCAGCCCATCACCGCCTGAATAACCTGGTGCAGTTTGCTCAGGGTGATGCGCTCGGGCACGGCGACCCGGCGCCAGATGGCGGGTTTTATCCACGTCAGTTCGATGTGCAGTTGCAGGAGACGGTCGTTCGCCGGCTTGGGCAAACGGGTGACGTTGGGCATGGGTCAAGCGGCCTCATGTTCTAGGGTAGGCAGAGCAATATTCCAGGGCAGCAAGTCGTCGAGCTGATTGATTGGGTAGTCGGCGATGCGCTCCAGCACGTGCGTCAAATAAGCCTGTGGGTTCAATGCGTTGAGCTTGGCTGAACCGACCAGGCTGTAGATCGCCGCCGCTCTTTCTCCGCCAGCGTCGGAACCGGCGAACAGAAAATTCTTGCGACCCAGGGCGACTGCACGCAGGGCCCGTTCGGCGGCATTGTTGTCGATGACCATCCGCGCAGTAGCGCGTCAGCGCCTGCCAACGTGCGAGGGCATAGTGGATCGCACCGCTCAATGCCGATTTGGGCGGCAATTGCGTCAGCGTGTGATTAAGCCAGGTGTGCATGTGCGCCAGCAGCGGGCTGGCTCGCCGCTGCCGCACTGCGCGTCGTTGATCGGGCGGCTGTCCGCGAATTTCCGCCTCGATGGCGTATAGCGCGCCAATCCGTTGCAGGGCCTCAGCCGCAATCGGCGAGGCCAGTGCCTTGTGCAGGTCGAAAAACTTGCGTCGAGCATGCGCCCAGCATGCCGCCTCGTGAATCGTGCCCGAGGCATAGAGTTGCGCGAAACCGGCATAGCCATCGGCTTGCAACGTCCCGGCGAAGCCCCGGAGATGGGCTCGGGGGTGCTCGCCTTTGCGATCCGGCGAGTAGGCAAACCAGACCGCCGGCGGCGTGCTACTACCTGCGGGGCGCTCGTCGCGCACATACGTCCACAAGCGTCCGGTCTTGGTTTTACCCTGGCCGGGGGCGAGCACGGCGATCGGCGTGTCGTCGGCGTGGACTTTGTTGGCGGCCATGATGTGCTGTCGCAACCGGCTGACCAATGGCTGCAAGAGCCGGCTCGCTTCGCCGATCCAGTCGGCCATGGTCGAGCGCTCCAGGGACACGCCCTCACGCGCATAGATTTCGGACTGCCGATACAGCGGCAGATGATCCACGTATTTGGACACCAGCACATGGGCCAACAATCCCGGCCCGGCAAGACCCCGGGAAATCGGTCGGCTCGGGGCCGGCACCTGCACGATCCCGTCACAGCAGCGGCAGGCCAACTTGGGCCGCACGTGGCGAATCACCTTGAAGCGCGCCGGCACGTACTCCAGAACTTCGGCCACGTCATCGCCCAGATGACGAAGTTCGCCGCCACAGCCTGGGCACTGCGCATCGGGTCGATGGACGTGGATTTCACGGGGCAAATGCTCGGGCAATGGCTTGCGGCGTACGGGTGTACGTGGGCGCGATTGGGCTGGTGGTGGCGAGGCCAATGCGGCCTGGCTGACCTGCAACTCTTCGAGCGTCAGTTGCAGTTGGTCGAGCATGCCATCGAGTTGCTCGGAACGCCGACCGAACTGCATGCGCCGCAGCTTGGCGATCATCAGTTTCAGGTGCTCGATTTCCCCGCGCTGGGCGGTAACCAAGGCTTTCAAGGCCTGGATGTCGTCAGGAAGGAAGTCGGTCGCGCAAGTCATGGCGCGATGTTACTGGTGTTCTCAAGCGTTGAACATCAGACTGCTCGTACCGGTGCGGTGCGCAGCGGTCGGCGCCAATCGATGCCCTCCAACAGCATCGCGAGTTGTGCCGTCGTCAAGGAGACGCTGCCGCTGGTGGCTTGCGGCCAGACGAAGCGCCCCTGCTCAAGCCGCTTGCAGAACAGGCACAAGCCATCGCCATCCCACCACAGCAATTTGATCCGGTCACCGCGCCGTCCCCGAAACACGAAGATCTGGCCGGAGAACGGATCCGCCTCAAGTTGGGTTTGCACCAGGGCCGCCAGGCCATCGAACCCCCGCCGCATGTCGGTGGCTCCAGCCGCGATCCAGATGCGAGTCCCGATGGGCGGGGCAATCATCGCAACACCTGCTGCAAGACCAGTTGCAAGGTTTGCGGGTCGGGCACGCCCTCAATGCGCAAGGTGACCCGACCGCACTCCACAACCAGTCCGCCCGGACTCGACGGCAGTGGCATTGCCTCTTCCGCTGAGGGCGTCGGCGCCTTGCTCAGGTTGACCGGCAACAAAGTAACCTGGTGGGCAACTGGCCCCAGCTGCCCCTCCCGATAGTGACGGCGCCATTTGAAGACGAGGTTGGCGTTGACCTCATGCTCTCGGGCGATCAACGCGACGGATGCGCCGGGCAATAGCGTGGCCTCGACGACACGACGCTTGAACTCCACCGAAAAGTTGGGGCGGCGACTGCGGCGAGGAGTAGAGGGGGGCGTATCCACAATGGTGTCCACTAAAAAATGGTGGGCACCATTGTGGCTATTCGAGGCTAGGGCAGGCAGTGGGTGCAGGGCGGACGCTTACGATTGTTCAGCCACTGCCTGCTTGTAAGCAGGCGAGCCTGGGTGTTTGGTAGTCGGTTGCAGCTCGCGCAACTGATGCACGCGATCACGGCCACTTGCCGGCGATCCTCACATAGCGTGCCCAGTATTAGAACGTAGTGAGGTCGGAGCTGGAGAGGGCGCGGAGGAAACATTCACCCCTTAGCCTGGTGCAGCTCAAGAACTACGCCGTCGATCCCCATTGTCTCAACTTGAAGCTCTCTATTGCTGTCGATACCCAACCTGACTTCAATTCCATTTTGAAGTGCTTCGTGAAGCGCTGCACTTTCGGCCTCGCATTTGAGGAAAATAGTGAATGGTTGCCCCTCTTTAAGTACCAGGGGTACCGTTTTCTTTGGGCGCGGCCCAAATGTAAGCCTGAGACAGGCAAGGAATGCTGCGCCATAAGCGAAAGCATTGAATAGATTGAGGATTAGCATGAACACCTCGCGCCGTGACAGTGGTTCAACGCTGGTGCGGAACTCGTAGATTTCTTTGACGGAACCAAAGACGATAGCTGCTGTGCCTAACAGCAAGACCAAAAACATCAAGCGAAATAGTACGTTAGCTGTGTGAGGCTTGGCTCGAGCAATGTGAAAAGCCAGCCAAGCTCTAAAGTTCGCTCGGCGTTCTTCCCCAGCTGATCCATAAGCCCAGATCAAGCCTGCGATCCCCATTACTGCTGTTGTTGCTTCCCAAACCATCAAATACTCCTTGTAATCTGTGTCACTGAGGTGGCTTTAAACTGTCCACATCTGAGCTACGAGTAAAATAGCAATACCGCTCAGATAGGATGGAGTGACGGCACAAGGCTATCTATTCCTCCAATCCCAAGGGGCCACCGGTTCCTTGTCTTGCCATAGACCAACCCCTCGAGCCTTGGCTTCACGTTCCTCAAACTTATACTGACGCCGCTCGTCATCTGGCTGCTCGTTCGCATAGCGTCTAAACCACCAAGCCATACCTACTGACAGCTGCGCTCGGCCGATATCCAGAGTGCGGCCGCAGCCAGGGCAATCTGGTGGCTCGACCCATACCGCGCCGATAATCCGCCCCCATCTGTCCCGTTTGCTCCATTTCACCGTCGCCGGCTTGCCGTGTGCCAAGGTGGACAAACTCTGTTTACTGCGCTGACCAAATGGCTGCTTGGTCTCAGGGGCGTCAATGCCGCGAAGTCGAATTTTCTCCGTCTTGCGGTTTTCTGCATCGAAACAGCTCAACGTGTCTCCATCTGAAACGCCGACAACATAGCAGGAGAGGGTCTGCTCATTGGCTAGCGCCAAGCATGGGAGGAGGGCTAGTAGAGTGATTAGCTTGTGCACGCTTCTTCCTTGCGATTGCATAGATCCTTTCACTTTATGGGATCGGGATAACCCTCTAGCAGCCTGTCGGACTTTTCCCCTCGCCGGTAGAATTGCGCATCGCTCCTGGA